>Ga0193752_1000244_pt1 | contig 61142 bp, 40 predicted proteins | sample H1c1metaG_FD_144924 | JGI IMG/M metagenome (GOLD analysis project Ga0193752, IMG submission 144924) | Soil microbial communities from a riparian zone of the East river system, Colorado, United States - H1c1 | ecosystem: Environmental > Terrestrial > Soil > Riparian zone | place: USA: East River...
CAAGAGTAGTGCGGGACTTTTGCGGGACGGTTCTTGGCACACCTTGTTCGCCGCCTCGATCAGCGTCGTGATCTCCGCGGCCGAGTAGTGCGTCGTGATTCGCGCGGACTTGTGCCCGAGCAAATCTTGCCGGTCTTCGAAGGTCACGCACGCCGCCCGCAGGCGCCGGCCAAACGTGTGCTTCAAGTCGTGCACGCGAATCCTTCGAAACCCACTCGGGCAGGGTGCCTTCAAAGTTTCTTCGTATCGCGCCGCCGCGCGTCGTCTCGCAGCCTTCCATCCCGAGTTGTTCATGCCCGCGAGCGGGTTGCCCGCGCGAGTGAACACGAACTCGGGATGTTCGCCCCGCACGGAGTCGATCACCGATTTCGCGACGTCGTTGAGCACGACTACGCGATCGGTCTTGTTCTTCACCTGTGCGGAAGGAATTACGAACACACTCGTCTTGAGATCGGGAATTGCGATCTCCCATTCCCAGCGAAGCTGCGCGACTTCCTGCTCTCGCGTTCCCGTGTTCACCTTGAACAGCGCCATACGCGCCAGGTGACCGTCGAGTTCCGAGAATAGAAGCTGCTGCTCCTCGCGCGTGAGTGGATACGGCCGTCGCGCACCGTCGTTCTGTAGCAGGCGAATGAGCGGCGCTGTTTCCAGCCACGTCATTCCTTGCTCGTCCCGCCACGCACGCGCCGCGAGAATCAGAATCCTGCGCACCACGGCAAGATCGCGGTTGAGCGTGCCGGCGCTGATTCCCTCGGCGAGTCGTTTCTGCAGATGCGGACGCAGCGAATCCTGATGCACACGCGCGATCGGCAGATTTCCTATCTGACGATCCAGGCTCTTGAGAGAGCGCGCATCGCGTTCGAGGCTGCGCTTGTGCGTGTGTTCGTTCAGGTACTTCGTTGCCGCTTCCCGGAACGAGTGGTCTCTGCGTCGCCCGAACACGCGTTCTTCCCGCAGCTGCGCAAGCCTGCGGTTGAGCAGGTGCGCCGCTTCGTCTAGATCGCTTGTGCCAGTGCTTTCGCAAAGTCTTCCGTATCCCGTGATCCACTTATCGACATGCCAGACCCCACCACGTTTGGTGAGGCCGGGCGTTCTCTTTTGTCCCATGGGTTGCTCCTAGCAGCCGCGGGACGCCCGTTGCGGCTCTTATATTCATCAGCCCAGGCGTCGAGGTCAACGCGGTCGAAGGCAAGGCCTTGAGTGCCGATGGGGATGACCGTGAGGGACGGTCGGACTTCGCGATTGAAGCGGTTCCTGTCCATGCCGAGATAGGCGGGGGCGTCGCGCATGCGGATGAGACGAGGCAGGGGCGCGGTATGCGCGGTGCGGCTTGAGGATTGCAGGCGCTGAGTGCGTGGAAATTTGTGCGCCTTGGCTTCCGTCGGCTCCTCTCGCCGTTCCTCTAACCAGCGGTTAACATCACCGCGGCTAGCAACGCCTGAGTTTTCCGACTTGGGCACGTTCGTGCTCATGGTGCTGTTCGCGCATGATGTGTGGTTCTGGTCGCTTGGAGACGAGTTGTCACTCACAGGATTGTTCCATACGCCGTGAACATGGCTAGATCGGGTTTCGCGGGAAATTTCTGCGAAACGTGGCGGCGAATCCCCGTGTTCGGTGATGACTGAAACCGCGATCGAAGGGTTGGGGCGTTCGTCGGCTAAGATCACTTTTGGCTCAGCTCAGAGAACAATCCAAATGAACGCATCCGAAGAAGAACGCGAGCAAGATGCCCTCGAAGCGGCAGCTGAGGAAAAGAGGCTGGTGGATGCGGCATGGATTGAGCTAGTCCAAAGTGTCCTCTCTCACACGCGCATCGATCCGAAACACGAAGGAAAGGAGTTCCAGCCTTTTTCTGGCGTATGAGGGCGATGTGAGTAGTGAACAAATCGCTGCTCTTAAGTCCAGTAGCTACGGGAATTCATTTAAACGGTTTGTTGGGTTGTGGAAGGGCCGCGCAACCAAAGACCAAGTGAGCTATTTGAAGTTATTGAACTGTTCAAGATGCTGTCGGTAGTCACGCAGAGCCCGTATCGCCAGATCAAATATCTTGAAAAGGATAAGGCGCCATTCTCGCAATTGGAGATACTTCGGAAAGTTGCATTTCTCACAACCTTTCCGTGGGCGGATAGTGAATGGCAGTTCGATCAAGACCAATTGGCAGAATACTTGAATACGTACATCGCTCTTGGCGTCGAATGGCCCGATTGTGAAAAGACGATCCTCGCTTTGTGCATCAATCGAACTACTCACGAACAAAAGCTGAAGGTGCGATCATCGACCGAAATTGTGCTCGAAAAACTAGGTGAGAAGAGCATATTGCTAGGCGTTGTTAGCGCCATCGGAATGCAAGTCTTAGGCATGCTGCTCCCTTTCTTAATCTTTATTGGCGTCAATACATGGATTGTCATTTGGGCAAACAAGCATCTCGAAGGAAGCACTTCTTCGATTTGGGCGATTGCCGGGCTTGTCTGGGTCGCGGTCACTGTTCCAATTGCAATCGTTCATTACGGGACCGCAGAGATTCGGCACTCAATTCGAAAGATAGTCGAGCCAGGCTGGGATCGGTATAGCCCGAAGGCGAACGCCGACTTACGTGCCATGCATGCCGCGGTAAACGCTTATCGTGCCGCTCACGTCAATCTTCGACTGGTTCGCGAACAACTCATTCGGCTTCAAAACTCCGACGTCAAAATGCCGGTTCAGCTGATTACACTGATCGATCGCGCGATAGCTAAGGGACTTCATTCCTGGTAGCCAAGGTCGGTACATAGTGCACACGCTATTGCTCGGCAACGGACTGAATCGGTTGTCAGCTGCCGTTGACTGGGCCGAGTTGCTGCGTCTCCTGGTCGACGAATTTGATGTTGGGCATCTCGTTCAACACATGGATCAGAAGCCTCTTTCGATGCTGTTCGAAGAGTTGTGTGCGCATTGCGGTGGCAAATCATTCCGAGGTGCAGAACGAAGCGTTAAAACGAAGATCGCTTCATTAGTTGGGAGCGTGATGGTCAATGAACTGCACCGACAGTACGCTGCGCCGTTCGATGTGATCCTAACCACTAACTATGACGACACGCTCGAGCGTGCCATCAGCGGACCTATGTTTACGCGCGCCCACATGTATGCCGAGAGTCGATACAGCTTGTTTCGTCGCTGCCGCGCTGCGAACAAAGACGTGTGGCATATACACGGCGACAGCACTCTGCCGGAGAGCATAGTCCTTGGTTTCGATCACTACGCAGGCTACCTTCAGAAGATTCGGAACTATTTCACGGACGGAATACGAATTAGCAGTGAAGCGCATCCGATACGATCGCCTATTAAGAGCGGGGCGACGGATTTCGAACGGTGGGGTCGGACGTATTCGTGGGCGGACCATTTCCTTCGTGATCATTTGCATATTGTCGGCCTCGGCCTTGATTTCACCGAGATCGATATTTGGTGGCTTCTTCTTCACAAGCGGCGTCGGAAGATCGTCACGGGGCGCACGTTTTATTACGATGTGAATGTACTGGGCAGTGCTAGTTCACCTAAGCCCCAGCTCTCGGTGCTTAGATCCCTCGGCGTTGATGTCCAAGAGGTGCCGGCACGCACGTATCACGAAGGGTACGTTGCCATTCTCGACCTGATCACCGCGAATACGCGCCGTTACCCTAGCCTCCTTCAGCCAGCGCAGCCCTTGCGCGACGACCAACCTGCAAGCGCAGAGCTAGAAATAGGTCCTGAAGGTTTGCGCGCCGCGCAGCTGAAATTGCCAATGCGCAGAGCGAGGAAACGCCTCAAATAGAAGTTCAGCAGATCAATCACTAGGGCCGGCAATCAAGTAGGGACTGCTGGTCATGTGACAGAAGTTGCTGGCTCCTCTTCCAATGGCGGCAGATAAGGCTCCTAGCTAGCGCTGATCTTCTCTGGTCGCGTGATTCCCGCGCCACGGAGGATTGTCCTCTCCGATCGGATTGAAGTCATACAGCAGTCGTTAGGATCGAGAGGCGCTCTCGTCCGTCTCGTCGACATCATCGATATCTCGCGCCGGTTCGCCGAGGGCGTCGAGAATCTTTTGATATTTATCCTTGAGATGTCCGAGCGCTTGTGTCTTGCTGACTTTGTATCCAAGACTCTCCTGATAAAACTGCAGGCGCGCCTTGTTGTCAGTGATCACTTGAGCCCACGTTTTCACCCAGATTGTGATATTCGGATTCTGAGATTCGTAAATTTGACCGGGCGCCACACGGGCTTGTGACGCACGGCCTTTCGCGTACGGATCCATGTCGTTGCAGACAAGCCAAAATGTCCATCGCGTATTGACGTTGCGGAAACGCTCGTCATTCGCGACGGCCTGAGCATACTGCTCGATCTGCGTGACTTCCTTCGATGCGACAACCACTGACGGCCGTTTCAATTCGATGATGAGATGTTCCAGCTCATCCGCTCGGTGCGTGCGCGCTTTTCGCGAAAGCATTAGGTCCACGATGCCTGCCTTGCCCTCGACTGTCTTGACGGGCTTGTCGATGACATGCGTGTCGCCCAAAAGCTCCCGGTGCTTGCGCAGCACCTGAGTTAGTGATTCATCGTCCGCAGTCAAGTTGAAGGCTTCGCCAAAGATCCAGGTATTGTCGGCAAGCAAACGATGCAGCTGCGTTCGCTCAAGCAACATCTCTTTAAGTCCAGTATCGAAGACCAAGTGCTCTAACCCGCTTATGAACTTCATGCGATCGGTAACAAGTCGCGTGGCACGAATCAACGCAGTCAGCGAAGATTCCTCAAGCAGCGCCGCGAGTTCTTTCCGCTCACGCGGGGGCAGTTCCAACACTTCGAGCAAGAGCGGCTGCAGATCTTGGGGGCCGTTTTCTATTGCTCGGCGGAGCAACCCGAGCTGCAACGATTTGGAACGTCGCGTGCCGTGTTCTAGTTCGGGTAGATGCTTATTCACTTTCAGCGCGACAATGTCGAAAACCTGCCGCTCTATCTTTTCGAGTGGATCGGTTGTTTCTTCCTTGTAGGGATAAACCTTTTCCCGCTTCCAGTTATCCACGACGCCACGCGCCTGTTCAGCGGCCCGCTCAAACGAATACTCCTTGATACGCTCCAGCGCTTCATCGCGCGCCTTTGCAAGCGGTGCATGCATTTCGGCGAGAAGGAGGTTCTCATCGCCTTCGCGAAGCTTGTCGTTGTATTCGGAACGCAAGTACGCCGAGAACTGAAAGTTGGGGGTGTGAAAGCGCGTGGCCATGCGCAATAACGGCATGCCGGATCCACTACAGAGATAAAGGATTCGCTGCGTCGCGCTCCGCCATTCGACGACATCAAGGGTGGCTTTGTATGTTTCGCCAGGTTTGGCCACGATGTCTGCTAGGTCGAAATATTTTCGCGATGCGATTGATGCGGTCGGGTCGAGTAAGCGCGATCCGAGCGTGACCTGAATGTCTGAATAGTTCGTCAGGTAGGGAGCGAAAATCTCCGCGAGTTCTTGCAGCAGTTCGGCGGAATCAAGCGCGTCCGGCCGTATCGAAGTTTCAGAGATTCGCACCTCAACTCCGGATTCGTCGGCTTCAACGATCGACTCTGGGGACACGCGTATGTCGAGCAAATTGTCGGCGAGCACCGTGACGGTATAGCGACGAAATTCGCGGTCTTGTCGATATGTGATGACCCATTCGGAGACGCGCCCAAGCGCAAATGCCTTGTAGCGTCCTTTGCCCTCTTGACCGTGTAGAGCGCGGCCGCGCAGTTTGGTCTTGGCCTTATGCGCCTTCCACGAACCTCCAAGATTGACGAACAGACCCTCAATCTCGCGGTAGGGAATGCCGTGCCCATTGTCGCGGACGATTAGTGTCGAGGAGTCGAGGTCCCCGGGAAGCACGGTGACCTGCACGCGAGTTGCGTCAGCATCCAGGGAGTTCCACACCAATTCCGAGATGGCTCGTGCAGGCGTTCCGCCGCACAAGCGCTGCACATGGTCCGAGGCGACCTGTACTTTGTAGTGGATTTCTTCCATAGAGAGCCGGCTAGGTGAGGCGATAGTCTAGCGGGTCGCGCGGTGCCACGGTAAAAGCCGGAGCGTTCGGCCGATACCCATACAGTAGTGCTCGGTCAGAACCACTGGATAGGATCTGCGCGCTTGGGCACGGCCGATGTGGTTTCGGCTAAGCCGCAGAACTCCAAGAGCCGGGACTCTTTGTGTGAAGTTTCGACTGAATTTTGAGTGATACGCAGGATAGCTTCGCGGTGGCTGTTGTTAAACAATTGGCATCGATGGCTACCACGCAACTAATCGCTGCTCGCGTCACACCCGAAACCAAGGCAGCATTCCGCGCGCTCGCGGATCGTCAGCAATCGACCGAATCCTCGCTCCTCAAACGCATGATTGACCTCACGGTTCAGAGTGTCGGCGCGAGTATTAGCGACACTCTGAAGCCATCCAGTCGCGAAAGTCGCGATGCCAGGCTGAGCGTTCGGCTTCGTGCCGAGGATCAGCTATTGCTCACGGAACGTGCCGCAGCGCGCCAGATGGCGGCTGCGACCTACATATCTGTCCTGGTTCGTGCGCATTTGAGATCTCTGTCGCCACTTCCCAAAGAGGAGTTGTTGGCGCTTAAGTGCTCGATCGCGGAACTCGGCGCAATTGGCAGGAATCTCAATCAGATTGCTCGTGTAGCCAACCAAAGCGGCCGATTCACCGGGCCACAGCGAGCGGACGTCTTCGCCTTCCTGAAGGTTTGCGAAGCGCTGCGCGGCAACGTGAAGGGCCTCCTCATGGCTAATGTGCGTAGTTGGGAGGCCGGACATGCTGATGCTTAGGGCGAACGTTTGTCTCCAATTCCTCACGCGAGCGCGTCATTCGATCGCGTGGGCCCGCCTCTCTGTTTGATCGCTTTCACTATCCTTTTCCGGGATGACAGTACGGCTGGCATGCACTTGTATGCTCAGGCGACCAATTTCCGCCTCGAGCTGACTTCGCCCCTCGCGCGTAACGGTCGCAAACACGCCTTCGCCCCAGACGACGTCGCTCCCTGCGTCCAGCGGGCCGCCGTCTCGCCACCAAGTAACGTTCGCTACGACTTGACCCAATCGGTCGATGTACACCAGAAAATTCTTCGGATGTCTTCGCCACGTTAGTCGGCTAAGCCAAAGTGGACATATCACGAGCATATCGCCCGGGATTTCTGGCACCTGGCTTAACGACAAGCGGCGAACAATAGTGGCGGCGGGCTCATTAGTTAGAGGCAATACACCTTCCAACCAAATAGCGCGCGGGAACTTGTAGGCCCACGACTCTGGATCATCGCCGGGTTCAACATTGAGCACGCGGGCGCGCACACGAACCATATTGAGCTCCGTCCTAATTTCACGACGCGTAAATTGCGTAATCTCGGCAATGACGGAATCGCCGTCTCGCAGAAGCGGGCGGACGTCATCTTGGATGTCATTGAGCCATCGCTCTTGTCCCTCACGCCACGGCGGTGAATCAGCCGGAGGGCGTCTGATGAAGGGAGGGCGCGCGGCGGGTGATAGAGGCTGCAGACGGACGGCGTGGTATCCCATGTCGTGAAGGAGCCACGGCTCATCTTTATCACCCAGAAGTTCAGCGCGCCGCATCTCTCCGGCCACGTAACGAATAGCGCGAGCCGCCGCGCGTACATGAGGCCTGAAGAAGAGCATTCGCATGTCGAGTCTGTGCAATTCGGCTTGAAGCGCGTCGGTTCCACCTTGGCCGAATGCTCCGATACCGCCCCATTGCTCGATGAACATGCGACATCGATGACGGATATGTGCAACCGATACACCCCTTCTCGAAAGGGTCTGGATCACGCCTGAAAATATGTATGTCCACCCCAGCGGATCTTCGACTCGCATCGCACCAGACGCTGAATCCGTCAGCGAGGGCGCCTCGAACTCATCGTCGTCTGCGCCGAGGTCCAACCGATAAAACATTGGCAAGTCGGTTGGCGACATTGAAACGCTTTGGCCCCAACGTGTGGAAAGGCGGGAAGCTACCGCCGCGACTGCGTAGTCTGGGTGATCCACAAGTGTCGCGACAGGTATCTTCAACTCGGAGCTGGAGACATTAGAGGTGTCCGACGTAAGCAGTTGCAGACCCTCGGCGGGCTCATCGCCTTCACCCTCTAGAAGCGCACGAGCTAATAGAGTGAACAGCATCGGCCCTCCGACAACGGAAACAAGCGCCAACGCTCCAACTCGGACGTGTCGGGTGACCTCGAACTGCGATAGCGCTAGCGCCCATCGATAGAGCTCGACGAATAGTTCGTCGTCATTATGTGGGGCGCTCGGCACGACGAAATTCCTGCCGATGGCGTTCTCGCGCGTCGCCCTCAGTTGCTCGACGAGGCATTCCCACATGGCAGGCCAATCTGGCGAAGCCGAAATTATCGGAAAAATGTCATCGAAGTCGGCCAAGAGCGACCAAACCTGCTCTCTGCCAGCGGCAAGCTCGCCCACCAAATCCGAGTAGGCTTCTTCGTGCACGAGTGCACCGTCAATTTTCAGTCGCGCGCGAAAATACTTCAGCCTAGCGCCGCCCATCCAAGAGCTCCAGGTCGCGCGGTCGTCAGACTCAAGAGAATAGGACTCAACTAAGGAGCGCGCGAATGGCCTTTCTCCAGCTTCTAGCGCTTTTTGAGCGAGGGCGAAACGGGCGCGGCTATCCTGCTGAATCGCTGGCCAACACTCGAACGCGACACGCGCGGCGTCGAACTCTGCGGTAGCAATTAGACGCGTGTAGGCGGCCACACCTTCGTAATCCAGCTCCTTGTTCTCGACTTGAAATCTGTCCTTCAGCTCTTCAAGCGACATCACGTCGTCGTAACGACCGGGTGTCGATCCATCGCGCTTGTTAGGGGCTTCAGACCGCCATCGAGTCAACGCTTCATTCAGGTGGGCACTCTCCAACTGCCTATGGCTTGCGCCCGCCACTAACCGTTCGAGCAACGGCGCCCGAACGTCCAAGTGACTCTCCGCTTCAATTGCAGCACGCAACATCTCGACGATAAAATTCACGTCGCTTTGATTGGCCGCCGCAAGGATGATTGGGATGATCTCGCCGACATGATCAGGACGGTGATATGGCTCGCTGTAATATGGCAAGGCCAGCGAAGCCCAAGTGACGGCGGATTTCCCAGCGAAGTCGGCGCGCCTCCGTACCACACCAGAGAGTAGCGCGCTTACAAGGCCAGCCCAACTTAGCAGCGCGCGCGCTGCCATCGCACGGGTTGCCGCGAGAGCGGTTGCGGCATCCACTCTAGCCGCCTCGCTTAAGATGGTAGTCGCGATCCTGTAGGCTGAATCACGACCTTCGGTCTCCATCATTCCGTCAAGCTGTCTCATCATTAGCACTACGCGCTCGCGGCGTCTCGCGGGATCAGCCGCGTTCGCGCGTTCTAGAAGTTCGCGCCAAAGCACGTACTGAGGATCTTTCTTAGGCGCGAGAGCGTTTCCAAGCGATTCAACATGGAGTCGGCGTAACAAATCTTTGGCCTGTGTGAGATCACCTACTCGCGCATATGTGACTGCTAGTCCGGCCATCTCCTCAATCTGAGCTTCCGGCGTGCTCTCGCGGATCTCGGACGCCAATGGGGCAAGCCGCCGACATGCGCCCTCCATGTCGCCGCTCCACCTGTAGAATTCCAGAACAAACTCACGCCGCAGTTTCGCGTAGCTCTTGAACTTGCCTGCCGGTCTCGAGAAGGAATCGTCAAACTCGGAGATGACGCGCGCGAATTCAGATTCTCCGCACTTGGCAGCCGCACGAAGTATCGCCGTCTGTAGTACGGGAACTGAAGCGGCGATTTGATGCATTGCATAGTACTCGTCGGCGCCGCCTGGCTTTGCCCGCTCCAGATACGCCAGTGCCTCACGCGCAATGCGAACCACATCCCCTTGTGGGATCGAACGTCCCGCGCGGATATGACCCAAAGCCACTCCAATCCTAGTCGCGTGCAACTGAAGCGGCTGAAGCACGCTTCGCTTCGACGGCAAAACTTCCGCTTGCGGCTCTCCGAGCAGAGTTGAGAGTTCAACGTGATCAATCACCGCCCGCGCTACTCCCTCCGCCACGTCATCGCCAATTTCCCCGTCCATTGCAGCGATCGCCGGCGCCTTCAAACCCGAGAAGATGTTGCGGGCAACCACCAGGTCGCCGAGCGCCGCCGCAATTAGCGCTGCACCTCGACGCCAGGAGTTTTCCATTTTCGGGAAAGCGCCGTGGTTCACTGCTCGCGAAATGTTCGCGCGAGCCGAAATGTCGTCTCCAAGTTCGCGCGCGCGGGCGGCCTTCTCGATGCAAAAGTACGGGATTGCGGAATCGTCAATCTTCAGCTGACGCATGACCTCATCAATGTCGCCAGAGGGTTGCGCGGCCAACGCCGCGCGCGCGATGGCAAATCTGAGACTTTCGCCGATTGACGAGTCTCCTTGGCTGCCGTGCCGCGCTCTGTCCGATTTCGATATGCGGTCAAGAGCCTCGGAGATCTGATCAGGTTCGCGAAACTGAAACACGCGCTTCGCCCATTCAGTGAGCTTTCCTTCTTCTTGATAGTCGTTTGTGCTTCCACCAAGAAGGCGGGCTAGCGGCTCAATTTGATCGAAGAGCGCGCGTGCCCGCTCGATCAATCCGGCGTTCAACAAAGCGTCAACAACCTTGTAACCGCCACCTTCATTCGCTTCCGCATGTGCTTGGGCATGGTCCAGGTCGCCGATTGCCAACAAGGCATCGACCACTCTCGGCGCGTATCCCAACGCAGTCGCCCGCCGCTGAATCTCGTCGCGGGCTAACAGCAGCCGAAATATCGTGACTGCGTCACGGATGCTCTTCGCGGCGACGAAAGCCAACTTAATGTCAGCCTGTATGTCGGAAGAAGCGCGTCCGTCGGAAAGCTGCTCTCTAAATCGAGCCAGCTGCGCAAGTTCTATGACGCGCTTGAACTCACGCGCGCGTGCAAAATACCGAAGCTCGAGCCAACGCTGGTGGTTTCTCGCGTCCGCGCTCCTTGCGAGATCTGCAAGCCGCCGGTAGACAGTCGGCGAGTAGTCTGGGTCTGGGTTACCAAACCGCAATCGTGGCTTCGAAAGAATGAATAGCCGAAAGCTGTTGTGGAAGACACTCCAGCCCTGCGCGTCAAACCTGAGCAGGTGACGTGTCGACTTTAGCGCCCGTTCAATCGCCTGCGCGGAAATCGCCTGCGCCAAAAGCTCTGGTTGAATTGAGCCTTCGGCGTGCGCGATATAGCCCAATACGTCACGTGCGTCATGATCGTCTTCTATGGCGCGCCACGCTGACGTGTAGATAGTCTCCACGTCACCTTCGAACGAGATCTCCCCTTCAAGCAACGCCTTCTGCCGTGCTGTATCTGCGCCCCGCAATGCTTCGATGAGGTACCGTGTGACCAGGGGGTGCCCATGGCTGAGCTCAAAGATCGGTTGGCGCAACTCCGAATCGAGACCGACTGCATCGGACATGCGATACACGGCTTCGCGCGATAGCGGATCGACCACAACTTTCCGTTGCGGATGCGAAGCCTGTTCCTGGACGGCTGGCTTTACGTCCGCAAGGTCTAACCGTTGCGTTCCAAGTACTATCAGCACGCCTTTTGGAATAGCTATAGGCAATGGCAATTCGGCTAAGAGGGAACGCTCAGGTCTCTCTTCCCGAGGGATATGGTCAAGTCCATCAACAACTATAAGCGTTCGAATGCCGTCATTTCGAAACCGTTCACCCGCTAGCCGCAACAAGTTCTCGAACTGTTCTCGTCGCTCGTGCAAGGTTGTGTCGCGGAAGCGACCCACCAATCCACTGCGCTTCAATTGAGCGTTCAGATCATCTAGAAAAGCTTCAGCTTCACCTCGCCCCACCCCTTGGCCTTCTCCCGGCACGAAAGCGAGATATCGAACGGCGATAAGGTTCGGCCTAGTCGCGAGCGACGATTGGAGTAATGTCGACTTTCCCGATCCCGGCGGGCCAATAAGCGCGATGTAGCCGCTGTCTGCTCCGTCGATTGCGGTGCGCAGCGCATTCTCCGTCGCGAGGTTTCGTTGAACGTGCGCACCGACGGGAAACTGATGTGAGCGACGCAGCAGAAAACTGTCTCGCCACGATAGTTCGTCCAGGAGTTCGGCACGTGTCCACCGGTCCCTATCACGCGCATCTGCCACAAGGCGTGGCAGGAGACTCGCGATCTCACCGGATAACCGCTTTCCCTCTGCCGATAGGCGGTGGGCTTGCACGAAATCCGCTGCGACTCCGGAAACGATGCGCAATCCGATCAGGAATTCCTCGAATTCCTGATCGTCGAAGCCGGATGACATTGCGAGTTCGTCCGCGAATGGTTGCCATTTCGACGCTCGCCAGTCAGCGAGCTTTCGGCTCGGATCACTATCAAGCTCTCGAAGGAAAGCAGCGCTGTGACTCTCCGGACCACCGACCAGGGCATCATCGCTGGATGGGTAGTCATTCGTGACAAGCCAAATCTCGACGGTGTCGTGTGGAAAGGAGTTCTTCAGCTCCCGCCATGCGGAAGCGAGCGGAACAAGCAAGCCATCGGCGCCGAGGAGGAGTGTCTTCAGGCGAAACGATGAAGAGTATTTCGAGGTCTTAAACTGGTGCCCAACAACCCGACCTCGCAGGCCGAGCACAATATCGTCTGCGACGCCAGCACCCCGATCCGCGACGCCTACCCAGTTCAAGTCGTCCCGCTCCAAGGCGGCATAGATTGCAGCTGCCGCTTCGCTGTACTGCCGCACGTATCCGCGCTGTGCGCGCCTCTCTCCTTCGCCTGGAGGAATGGGTCTTTTGGGATTACTCATGAAATCTGATCGCATTCCTATGCAGTTAGGCGGTGCGCAATGTTGGAACTTTCTACGACAAGAAGAGCCTTATCAAGGTTTTCCTCGAGAGCTGGGATGAGGGTATGTCGTGCGACGTTGAGTTCCCTGTTCGTGGAGACAGCTACTTTCCGGGGACGAGAGCCTTTAATCGCATAGCCAGTTCGTCGTGCTGAGCAGCGAAGCGCGCCGGATTGCGTGATTTCAGCTTGCGCAGATTAAGCAGTTTCCATTGCAGCGCAGGAAGCTGCTGCAGATGTTTGAACGGCATCAAGTCCCATGCGGGCTCGGCTCGAACTAACGACAACAGAAAGTCGCGATGCGAGGTGGTCAATGCGTGCGGAAGTTCCGTGATCATCCGTTCCTGAATTCGCTCCAAGGTATTTAGCGCGATGGGTTCGCTTGGCATTCCAGCGAATTCGTTGGTAAAGGCGGGTTCCAATGGCTGTTTGCTGGGAAAGATCACCTCGTGCATCGGCCGGTTGTGGCCCGCTAGATAGGCAACGAAGCAATCCACGAACGAGGACTGCCAGCCGTACTTATCAAGCATTTTCATCACGTCAAAGATGTCGCGCGGGTGCTGTCGGTCCATCGCGGCAACAAGCTTGCTACCGTAAAGTTCAGCAGTTTCGAGTACGGGCACGGCGATTTCGGTTGTGAAGAGATTCTGCGCTTTCTGGACTAGTGGCTTGCGCATCACCGGAAGGACGGTGCCGCGGAAGACAAAGTTGACCTCGACCTTCACTTGCGAGTCGCTGCCATTGACGAGCAGCTTGACGTCATCACCACTTTTGGTGGTTGGCAGCACGGCGCGATGCCCCATAGCCGTGATTGCTGCTTTGACGGCGCCCAAGTCCGCGCCGATGGCTTTCAGCGCGCTTTCGCGATCGAGCGAGTAATCAGTGAACACGACATCAATGTCGACGGAGAGGCGTGGCATGTCCTGCACAAAGAGATTCAGCGCCGTGCCACCCTTCATCGCGAAGCGCTGGGTCTTGAAGACGGCGGGCGCTATGTCTAGTAACAGGCGGACTGTGTCGACGTAGTCCTGATTCATGCGCGCTTCAGATCGAGGCGTTCGCCAGACTTCGAAACCGATATCCAGCGCTTCCCGCCGCCCAGTCGTTGGCTATGGCGCTTGGCCAGTGGCGCCCAGGGAAGATTGAGATCGTTTGAGAGCAGCTCTGCCAGCCGAACTACCTTGATACGCGTCGTGTGAGCGAGTAGTTCGTCGAGCGTCTTCTCTCGCAGGGAGCGCAAGGTCTCAACGAGCTGGCGTGCCTCGTCGAGCGATTGGTTCTTTCCTACGTCGCTGAGCATTTCGAGTAGCGCGCGCTCGGGTACGGAAACGAGGACCTTGGTGTGGCCATTCGGAAGCGCTTGCAGCCCAAATCCTTTTGCTATTTTGGCGTCGAAGAGCTTGGTTGCTTGATAGTGGTGATCGAAGCGTTCCGTAAACCATGCCGGCAAAGGCCTCGATGGATCGCCCCACAGCGTCAGGTATTCGCGGAAGCTGACGTTTTGCCGGACGCCACGCCAGGCTAGCGCGGTTTTGCCGCCGACGTGAAAGCCCGGTATGCGTTCGCCGAAGAAGGCTAGACACCCATCGCGCGTTAATGTGTCGCCCGGCAGCATGTAGGTGCCTCTGGCGAGGTGGACGAGCCATCCACTACGCGCGAGGGCGGATGCCCGAAAGGCGCTTACACCGTGGTTTTGTAGGGCGGCGGTGCTGAGGGGCGTCCCCCGCGGCAGCTCTGCCAGCACACGTTTGAATGAAAAAGTCTCAGTAGTTGACTTCATAAGGCAACCATAGGCCCTGATTCATACCTTGGCAAGACCCGAATGAATGAAATAAACGTAGAAATTGACCTATATCGTCAACTACGAGTTATTTCTCATCCACGGCGCGCAGAGAGCCATTCCCGCTCGCGCGGAAGGCCCATTTGAAAAGCTACCGACAATCGTAGTGTGACTACGATTCCGACAAGCAATCCATGATCACACTGCGTTGCTCGCCGAAAGTTCGAAAGCAACTGGGGTGCCAACAAAGCTGCCAAACCCTACGATCCCTTGGACCAGGTTTCGGAAATACTTGGACATCGATGGATAGGAGGCCGCTTTGAGCAGGACATGGAACTATTTGCACACTGAAGAAGAATTAGCAGCCTCGCTCATCCGGCTTGGGGACATGGACGCGCCGCTGTCGGGTTGCATCCGGGCAATCTACTTTCGGCATGTCCCGGGAGACTGGAAGTTCGTAACAGGGAAGTGCGTATTTGAGGCTGGTACTGGAGACGAATGCGCGGAAATCTATCGCCAGCACGCGTACGTGCAAAAGAAGCTTTCCAAAACTACCGTTCGAGAATTCTTGGAGAAACTGAAGGGCGACGGAATTGAAATGCCCTCCGACTTTCCCGCAATTCGTAAGACCGCTCCCAATACAAACTGGAAGGAAGAACTGATTCCGAGCCATGCAAGAACGGGCGGCCTTCCTGGTAAGCGCCTGGTCGTAACTCTCGAAACCAACGCAAACTTTGCCGATGGACAGCTTGTCGACTACGAGTTGCCGTATCGCCCATCCGCGGCGCGGTACGCCAGCGCGTTTCTTGAGCTTCAAATGCCTCACGATTCCGTGGACGGTAGAAAGGGCGAGTTTTTCGTAGAACTGACGGATTCGCGAGGCGCCATACGGATAGAAGAAGGACGCTTGTCGATCGCGCATCGAACCCAAGACCTTCGACTAGTTGGTGTCCTCAATGGCAAGAATGTAGACCTTCGAAACAACGACGCAACTGAAGTTGAGGGTAAGGCGATTCGCGACGCCGAGCTGTGGTTGTTAGCGCAGGACCACTCAGTAGTGGACTGCCTCTCCACGACTGAGTGGCCGTACCGCTTCGACGCGAAGCCAGAGGACTCCGCACACGAAAGCGAATTACTCGATATGGTGCTCAGCGGCGAAAGCGAGATTTGCGAGTTCAAGCCGTACGTCGACATCAACAATGCCAAGGCGACGGAAATTGAGAAAACTGTATGCGCGTTTTCGAATCAGCGCGGTGGCGTCTTGTTCATTGGTGTAACGAAAGAGGGCGAACTAGTCGGTCTCGCCAAGGATATCTGGAAGCGCGGCGATGATCTCAGCAAGGCCGTCGCCGAGTACGAGAAGGAAGTGCGTAGCCGTCTACGCGAATCCTTGAAAGATAACCAATGCTTCACAAGCAAAGTCGTGAGTCTGCTAGGGACGCTCGTCATTGTGATTGAAGTTGTGGCGGCACGAGACACTAACTATCTCGTCAAATCAGAGCAAATGCATACTGCGTACGTACGTCATGGCGCCACCAGCATGAAAATGTCCCCGCCCGAGATGAAAGCGAAGATTGAGCGCGCCCGGTCATTAACCGAGAAACTCTTTTGAAAAACGGCAGTTAAATATTGGAGGGGGAGGGGATGACTTCGACGCCAACAGAATTCGTAGGCCTATGCCAAGAGACAAAAACGGACAAGAGATCAATTGGAATTCTCACCATCTCCGAGAAGGAACAATCGGTTCGCTTCGTTGACTTCGCGGATGGTGTGCCGCTGTTCCCGCCCGAGAACCTCGATGTTGTCGCCGAAGACGGGAGGTATCTAACCCTGTTGGGGTGCATAAACGCTGGATGGGAACAGAAGAATCGCGAAGGGAAGCGAATATCGTCATCGAAAGTGATCGCCAATAAGTTGGTAATCGGCGATTCGCCGTGGTCGCCGGAATCGCTCATCTCAACCGCACTGTGCACGTTTGATGGTGCGAGTGAGGCAATGCACTTTTCTGCACATCTCGAACATAAGTATTCCGAGGGAGGGGTAGGAAACGATGCGGGCGATGCCCAAAAAACGGAATCGACGATCGTGCATCTTGATCGCCTCAAGCTATTTGAAGTCGATTCAGACGGACTAACTGTTAAGGCTTATCTAACGATGCACTCGCGAATGAGTTTCAGCGAGCCGACCAGAAAATTTGTCCCGACGCTTTCCGTTGCATTTGCGGGTGCACCAACCGTCGATACGTTTCTCAACGAACTACTAGTTGTTGTCTGGTTTTTCACTCTCTCGCTCGGTCGTTATGGTGCTCCACGGGATGTCCATGTCACTGCGAAGAGGAATTCCGAGCCCGAGGTTATTGACGAGCAGAACAGTCCACTGGTGTTTCACGAAGTGCGCCAGATATGGTCTCGAGTCGACATCCATGACTTGTCGCGGCGCTATTACGCCATTTGCCAGCTCCAAGAAGAAAACGAGCTTGAGGCTTGTAAGAGGTGCCTTGAGCTCTGGATCAAAAGAAGGGAAGACTGGTCAGGAGCATACTCACATTCCGCTGCGTCTCTCTCAATGCAGGGAATGATCGACAAGGAGCGCTTGTTAGCTGCATTTGCCTGGTTTGAATCAATTCCGGTAAGCGACGTTCTTGGACCTTTGTGCGATGACGTCGTGGCTAAGATCGCGGATGCTGCCGTCGAGGCTGCAATTGCGTTTGATTGCAATAAGTCGGCGCCGCTCATTCGAAGCGTCGTCGGGAATCTAAAGATTGCTTCAACAAGCGACAGAATTGCCGCCCGAATCAAGATCCTTCGAGCGCGATTTGGAAACGAAGTTGTTCCCGAACGACTTGAAACTTCGTGCGCTGCCGCCGTCAAACTCCGCGGCAAGCTCGCTCATGGAAGAGTGAACGAAGACATTCCGTTTTCAAGAATGGCCGACGCAACGTTTGCAATGGAACTTGTTAGCTTCCTATCGATGTATGTCGACCTCCCGATCTCATCCAGCGCGCCTGGCCGAATGCGCGGCCATCCTTGTATGGTCTACTTGCTAAGCGAGCCGTTAAGCAACGATGCACGGAACAGATAGTCAGGGGAAGGTAACCAACGGCAGGAAAGCTGAGATGCTACGAGATATGGACGAGAAGGCGAAGATGCGCCGCATGACAAAACTCGATCATCAAAAGGAGTTCGACGACATCTGGAATAGGCGGTTCACTGACGATGAACGGCGAGCGATGATTGACGCCGTCGATGGAAAGCTTGACGAACTCATTGCTGCCCCAGACAAGCAGTGGGGCTCGATCATGAATTCGTCGATCGAGGGCGGGAAGGTCAACCCCTTTAACGGCAATCCGGGTGATTGGACGGGCACACCATGGCATCCCATTTGGGTTGCTCATGGCTATAGCGACTAGCAGGCCGGATTGTTTTTCGGCAACCTATGGAAGTGGCGAGTGATCGAACATCGCGAGGAATGGGTCGGCATTCGTAACACGCCTGATGTTCGTCCGACCTTTCCTAACCGCGGTGTGTCGTTGGGCGGGAAGACTTACTTCCTAGCCGGGAGAACGTAGCCGCTGCGGGACTTTTGCGGGACCTAGTCCTGATTCGTACTGCTCTGTAGTGCCAATGTGCAACGGGCGCCCACAGCAAGTTGTTGATTGATATACCCGTCGTCAGTCGACCTTCGTCCTCATAATGCCGGGGTCGAGGGTTCGATTCCCTCACTCGCCGTCAGTTGCGGGCTTTTATCTTTTTTGGGGCATCCCCCATTTCACTCGGCACCAACCTAAGATGCGTGGATCGCCCGTCGCCGCTTCGCATCTGCACGGTGGGTGTCATGAGGAGCTGGAAGGGGTCGGCCGTAACGCGTCAGCGTGCGATAGCGGGACGACAAGGCTGAGGCGCTGTGAGCTCAGCGTGTTCGTTTAGCTCCGGGCGCTCTTGCCACAATCCCCGGACCTCCGCGCCCGTCATCGTGTAGTTGAAGAGGCCGACATCGTCGATGTCGCCCCGGAAGAAGCCTCCTTCCGAATATTTCCCGACGACGAGCTGCTTCTCACCGCGCAGGATCGGCAGGTCATTGCCGGCGCCTTCCATCACTTTCTCGCCATCGATGTAGAGCTTGACGCGCATGCCGTCGGGCGCGAACCGATTGAACGTGCCCGTGACGAGATGCCACCGGCAGTCCGAGTAACGACCTGACGGAAACGCATGATCGAGGCGCGAGTAGATGCCAGGTTGGCCGGTGACGACGCGGTGGCGCACGCCGAAGGCGAGGCCATTACCCTTCATGTAGAGAAGTAGTTTCCACCGGTCGCTGAACTCGTCGATCATGACGAGGCCTTTGTTTTCATCGGGAGTCGCGTCGGTGCGAAACCACGTCGACACTGTCATGTAGTTGCCGACGTCGAAGTCGTCGCGGACCGTGGGGTCGATGGGCACCTTCACGTAACTGCCAGCAGTGCCAGGAAAATGAAGCGCGCGGCCGTTCACGTCAGTCGCGATGCGAGAAACGCTGCCGAGGATGACGCCGTCGTTGTTGTAGTCGCTGGTGGGATCGCCGGCACTGCCATTGTTCCGGGTGTACGAACGATCCTCGACGCGGCGAGCTATCGATTGCTGCGACGTTTCCTCAAACGGTAGACGCAAAACGCTCTTCTTGTAGCCGATTAGATGATTCTTCGTGATGTGGATCCAGCGTTTGCCGTAGGAGACGTTGTCGTAGTCGGCCTGGTTTGTCTCCAGCACGACGTACTGGCCGATCTTGAAGTTGTAAGATTGCTTTGCGGGAGGGAGGCAAGGACCCCTCGTTTCATTCGGCGCTTCACCCTCGACCTCGTAAGAGTTGCCCAATCGCTGACCCGTCAGGAATGGGTACTCGAGCGGCGTGCCCCAAAGGCCGGTCGCGTTGTCCATCAACGCGACAGTCCAGTTGGATTCGTCCCCGATGGTGTCGGGGCACTCGTGTCCGATGCGCTTGCGCAGATTCACTTGGATCATCACGCGCACCCAGGTGCCGGGCGTCAGGCGTCCCAGTAGTTTGTACGGTTGCCTTTGCTCGTATTTTCGTTCCGGCTTCGCATGTCTACCTTTCTTATCAAGCACCTCCTTGTGATATTTCGCGCCGGCATAGAGGTAATATCCCGGCTCCGGAATATTCTCGGTCGGGTCTTCGCTCGGCCTCGCCGTCGCATACGCCTGCCAGGCAAGAATGAACGGGAGGCCCTCACCGTGAAGCTGCGCGATCCAGCCGCTGCCCGCGCCCCCGGTGACTGAATTCGCTCTGGGTACCGGATCGACGCCAGTCAGCCGAAAAGCGAACGACAGGGATCGTTGGCTGTCCTCGCCGGGGCGCAATCCTTGCAAAAAGTGCTGTTCGCTCCGGACTACCATCTTGGACAAGGCTTCCGGCGCCCCCGGGAAGCCCAGGAATGGATTGCCTACGCAGCGAACGGAGTATGCACGAAGGCCCATGTACGGGGCATCGCCGGTGTACTTCCAGTCGTCGCAATTCTCGCGCACGCCCATGGTGGTGATTCCGCGCTCTTCGATCTCCGCGATCCCAGCTGCGTTGACGACGAAATTCGATTCGTACTCGCCGTCGAACTCTCCGAACGACCTGTCGGGCGTCAGGACGTCGGCTGCTCCGGCGTTGGGGCACAGCGCGCAAGCCGCCAGCAGGAGGAGGGTTCGCGCGGCGTGGGCACCATGCCAACAGAAGGACGACGGTTTCTGCGGACCGAAATCATGGTCGAGTTTATTCATTAGCTAGTCTCGTGAGAAGGCGGTTCCGCGGCATCGGAGATAGCACATACTTCAACCGCGAGTTAGTCAACTCGCGTCTCCAGCCGACCACGCGACGTGAATAGAGGTCAAGCACCGAAGAACAGCCAGCCCTCCCAGTGTCCAGATGTCGTTGAATTTCGGGCATTTAGCGCGACGAGCCAGCGCAAGTGAGCGCAACATCGGCTTGGCTGCTGGTTCGCGTTTGACCGGAGCCTCGATCTCCAGCAGGCCTTGCGAGCCATCTACTAGGTTGGCCTTGACTGAACCCTAATGCCGCCCGTTCGTAGAAAGGCCGGAGCGGCTTTGTTAAAGTACAGAACGCCAGCCAATCTTCCCATCGTTACGCTTACTGTGCGAAAGCAGTATGGCATCCACATAGCTGAGTCGGGCAGCGGAGTGGGGATGAACTCGAAGACCTTCTGCATATTCACATACAGCAAGAGATCCAAGGATGTACAGGTTCGAGGTCCATAGTGATCGGACTTTTCCTTCGCCGCCGCGTGAATCCTTGCTAAGACCTCGGCGTATGTCATGTCGCGAGGTTCAAATCCTCCGCCTAAATCTGAAATCGAAGTAGCGTTCCTCGCGCGCGCGAGCTCCGACTTCAATTCGGCATGGCGTAACCGACCGTCGTCCATGACTTCCTGAACTTCAAATCGAGCGTCTCGATACAAAACGTCTGGCGGCTCGTCGGTGCTGGAAATCACTTCCTCAGGCCTTGGGGCTGCTCCCAGGTTAGTGAGAAAGTCATCAACAATCCATCGCTCGCGCTCAGGCTTGTTGTCGCTGCCGAAGAACGCGATTGATTGCTCAAGGCTCCTGATGGTGCGCTCGATGTATTCGCGCTCGCGACGCGATTTGTCGAAGGCATCCTCGTAGTCGTCGGGATTCATTCAACGAGACTATCGGGGAGAACTACGAAGTCGCATTCGTTCACTTGGTGCATGAATGCTCGCGAAGATGAAAGGGTTCGGCGCGACGTTCTCGAACCATGATGGTATTGCTTGAGCCGATGCCGCAATTTTTATCTGGAATCAGCGTGCTATGGGTACCGCTGGTTTCCTCACCCTCTCAATCGCTGGACTTCACTTCAATAGGCTTGAAAACATACTTGCCGTTGAGTTCAGACACCCGATAGACCGCACTCAGACCTTGCGCATTTTTCGCCGTAAGTTCGCTGCGGATGCTGCGTAGAACACCCGCGTGAAGATTTCATGAATACAACGTGAATTGATAGCGGATAACTACCAGCTGAGGGGCGAGGAATAGGTGCTTATTAGCGCGGTGGTTCACGAATCCGCAAATCTGGTATCTCCTCGGGGCCTTCGCTGCAATATCTGTGCAACTACTTGCCTCAGACACCAGAGTCAAAAATATATCCTGCTGGGTGAGAGAAAGTTGCTCTTCGTGACACATGCATGATGGGCGACACAAAGCGAGCACGTGGGAAAGTCGAATGCGCGCCATCAGCAACCGATTGCGAATTCTGTTTGTCGGTCTGCTTATGCTGTTGTTGGGAGCAGCATCGCTTTATGGCGTTCGCTCGCTGAAACCTGAGGTACCGGTTAGCCGCACGCATGGCTCGACTCAGGTTTCGACGCAACTCCCAAAAGAACTTCAACAGTTCTTGGACACGAAAATTCTGCAGGACATTGATCTCACTGCTGATCCCCCTCGACTAATAGTGGGAGATCAATTCAATAGGATTTCCCCAGGTCTGCGAATTCACGCGAAATTGGTCGCGCAATCGTCAGTACGGACGCTTCGTCCCGATGCGACTACGGTCCTGATTGTTGATCAGTCCGGGAAAACCATCGAGAAGTTGAAACCTTAGGCCTCTGGTTATGCAGATCGCCGATTACCCGATCGCAAGCTCGATGTGAATCTCGAATCAAAATACTAAAAGGGATGCTGCAATGCGCCTAACAACGATAGCCCCCGCAATTGTCGCAGCGTTGACAACGATTGGTTTCGCGATGCCGAACCTCGCCGGAGCGGCCGTTGGCCGCACGCCAGCTCAATTCGATGTGAGCTCGAGCGGCGAAGCAACCTATCGAATTCCACTTTCGCTCCCACGGGGAACGGCCGGAATGACGCCGCAATTGACGCTCGCGTACTCGAGCAACAATCCCAATGGATGGCTAGGGATGGGCTTTACGATCCCTGAGTTTTCAATGATCAGCCGCTGCATGCGTACCAATGCGCAGGACGGCGGCATGGGTCCGTTTGAACCCAACTTCGGGACCACCGATGTCTTCTGCATCGATGCTAATCGGCTGCGCCTGGTGTCCGGCGCCACGTACGGCGCAGCCGGCACGACCTACCAAACCGAGTTGGAGTCTTTTCGCAAGATTACGATCCTCGGAACGGATTCCTTCGGTCCTACCGGCTTTCAAGTGCGCGCTCCCGACGGACGAATCTACAGCTATGGGATGACCACGGATTCCCGGATTCGACTGGTTACGGTCAGCGGCTCGCTTTCCTCTATTCGCCTCCATTGGGCTCTCAATAAGATTGAGGATCGGGCCGGGAATGCGATCGAGTTCAGCTACGCGCAAGATCTAACGCGCGGCGGATATTGGCCGACCGAGATCCGTTACACGAGTCACATCGGCGGCACCACGCCGCTCTACAAAGTCGTGTTCGTCAACGAGACCGCAGATCGACCCGATCCTATTCTTAACCGCTTGACATACACCGGATCAGCCGCGAGCCGTCAATTTGATTTCACCAAGCGACTTTCGCGTGTAGACGTCGTCTACATCCCGACAAGTACAATTGCGCGACGCTACGAATTGACCTACCTACCCATTGGCTCAACGGTCAAGCACTCGTTTATACAATCCGTACGGGAGTGCGGCGCCGGCGGTGTTGATTGTCTGACCCCGACCACTTTCAACTGGAATACGCCGACCCTAAGTCAGGGAGGAACCACTACTGGGCCTAGCATTCCCAGCGGCGTCTCGCCATTTGTCATGGACTTGAACGGTGACTTGAGAACGGACTTGGTTTGGTCTTCGGCGACGGGCAGCGGTACTTGGCTATATGCGCTTGCGAGCGGCGCGGGCGGCTTCGATTCGACGCAAAACACCACGATTGCGAATACAGGCCATGCCAATGCCGTGCCCATCGAATGGAATGGTGACGGTCGGTTGGACCTCATTGTTCCTGGTTCAGACAATACCTGGAAGGTCTTGCGCGCGAATGGCGCAGGGTTCGATGCGCCGATATCAACCGGCATTGCTTACAACTCTGTTAGTGGCTTTTTCGATACCAATGGCGACGGCCTCGACGACTTGGTGTACTTCACCAGCTCACTCAAGGTGCGTGTGAACACCGGCAGCGGCTTTGGCGCCGAAACTGCGGGCGTGGCATATGTTTGGCCGATCGTGAAGATCTATACACCCCGCACCGCCAAACGCCAGGACTTCGATGGCGATTCACTCGAAGACGTCATCGTGCAGTATGACGAAATCGTCGTCGGACCTTCCGGTTCCACTCATACCCTGAAGTTGAAAGCTATTCACGGCGCCGGAGCGGCGTTGCGGCTTGGGACTGACTACGGTGCGACACAATACGTTGGCACCGGAGATTTCAATGGCGATAAGGTCACCGATGTCGCGTACATCCTCAGCGGGCGGGTGTACACAAGCCTCAGCACGACCGCAGGTCCTTTGGCGAGCAGCGCAGTGATCGCCGACTGGGATGGTTATGGTCTTGACGATCTTCTAATTCCATCCGGCGGCATTTGGCAATACGCACCTTCGCTTGGCACGACGTTCGGCGCGGTCACATCGACTGGTGTGGCTGTCTCTGGTACGGGCACCGGTGATTTTGATGCCGATGGAGTTGCCGATCTGATCGGAGTGACAGCAGGTACGGTGCGAGTCGTCGGGCACTTCAGCATCGTACCGTGGCCACTTTATGGAACGATGCTGAGCGCAAAGGACGGATACGATCTAGGTGCTACCTTCGACTACGGTCTCCTGAACGATCCTCAGGTGCACACGACAACAGCCGCACCGGTCTTCCCGGTGTCCCGACTTACTTCCCCACTACCGGTTGTGCGCACGTTAACCGCCAATGACGCCGTCAGCGGATCTTCGACGTATGCGCAAACTTTCAAGTACGAGAATGGGTTCAAGCAACTGACGGGGCGCGGCTTCCTGGGCTTCGCGAAACGCACGGTCCAGGACAGCCGCACCTCTCAACTTAGTGTTGAAGAGACCTATCGACAGGACTTTCCTTACATTGGGGCATTGGTCACTCGGAAGCTACGTCAGAACACGCCGGACCAGACCATCAAAAACGTGACGAATTCGTGGACAAAAATCTCGTACGGCAATAGGGACTTCCCATACGTTTCGCAAAGCGTCTCGGAGCAGTACGAGTTAGGTGGCACGTATAACGGAGTGAAGTATTCGACGATCACTACCTACGTCGATGCGATCGATTCCGCATCCGGGCTTCAAACTGACGTCAGAGTCACCGTCGCGGAGAATGCGACCGGGCTTTACACAGGCGCCGTGACGACTCGGCGCACTTACATCTCGTCAGTTCTGAATGACACGGCAAACTGGTGTCTGGGAAGGCCGCAAACTATCCAGCAGATCAACAGTCACACCACAATGCCGGGCGGCACTCAACTCACCCGGACGTCGAGCGCCACATGGGATGGCGTCAACTGTCGCTTGCAACAGCAAAAAATTGAGCCAAACGATGCCCTGTGGGAAGTAACCACGAACTATGGGTACGACACTTTCGGCAATGTCAATCTAACTACGGTCATCCCCGCTGCAAATCAAGGGCAAGGTCAAAGGCTGACTTCCGTAAATTGGGGCGTGGATGGAAGAGCCCCCCGCACCACTACAAACCCGAAGGGGCACCAGACGCAGCTGACGTGGGATTTCGACGCCGCCACCGGAGCGTGCCCGGCTGCGTCTGCAGTACTCGGCCAGCTGCGCTGCGTGACAGATCCCAATTTGTTGACCACGCGGCTTGACTACGATGCGTTCGGCCGCCTCAGTCGTGAACAGCGCCCTGACGGTACCGGCACCAGCTACTCGATTCTGGCCTGCAATATCGCCAACAACTACTGTGGCAATAACGGCCTGGATTCGTACATTGAAATCGCAAGCCGTGATTCGGCAAACGGTCCGATTCAAACGGACATCAAGTATTTCGACGGCCTTGATCGGCCGAGATATGACTGCCAACAGATGCTAAACGGAGGCAACGGCTGCGTCATCAGAAACTACGACGCACTCGGCCGCACATCGTCGCAAAGCGCGCCGTACGTCAGTGGAACTGCCAACGTTTGGTTTACCAACTTCACCTATGACTCTTTGAATCGCACAACGCTGATTCAGCGGCAGGCCAACGAAAACGATTCTTCCACCGCGACGACGCAGATCGCCTATCAGGGTCTGAAGGCCATCACGACCGATCCGCTCTTGCACTCGAGCACTTCAGTACACAATGCCACAGGGCAAGTCGTGCAGATGATCGACGCTGCTGGTGGCGATACCGACTATGAATACGACGTTTTCAGCAACCTTCTGAAGACACGCGACTTTAACGGCAACGAAATCACGCTGACCTACAACGTCCGCGGCCTGAAGATGACTTCCAGTGATCCAGACATGGGGAACTGGTCTTACGGCTACTATCCGCTGGGAGAGCTCAAAACACAGACCGATGCCAAAGGTCAGACTATGTCTTTCACTTATGACGAGCTCTCGCGGCCATTGTCACGCACCGATCAGCCGGAAGGGATGACTAGTTGGGAATGGGATACCGCAACCAAGGGAGTTGGTCGTCTCAAAGGCATAACTTCGCCCGGTGGTGGCTATGGAGAAATCTACAGCTATGACAGCTTGGGACGCACCCAGACGTCAGGCACCATCATCGACGGGACAACCTACACCTACACCTACGGTTACGAGCCAACGCAAGGAACGTTGCAAACACTGCAGTATCCGAACAGCGTCGGCGCGCCGTTCAAAGTGCAGTACGACTATCAGAATGGGCATTTGCTACGGGTCAAGGACTTCAATGCTCCGACCACGGTGTTCTGGCAGGCGAATGCAACCGATGCCCGCAACCAGGTCATCGACCAGCAGCTCGGCAGCGGCTTGCAGACGATCAACACCTACGATGCGATCACCGGAGCAATTAATCGAATCGACAGTGGATTCGGTGGCGGTTCCGCAGAGCAGCAGCTTCGCTACACCTGGAACAAGGTCGGCAGTCTCAGCATGCGTGAGGACCTTAATCAAGGCACGCTCAACGAAACTTTTGAGTACGACGTATTGGACCGACTCGACATCGTTCGCCGCAACGGCTCGACCACTCAGGACATGGCTTACGATGCAATCGGCAACATCACCAGTAAACTGGATGTCGGCAGCTACACCTATCACGCGACCAAGAAACATGCGGTGACGGCTGCAGGCGCCAATACCTACGGGTACGACACAAATGGCAACGTGAGTAGCCGCAATGGCCAATCCATCAGCTGGTACAGCTATAACCTGCCGTACCAGATCAACGCCGCCGGTGGTAAATACGCGAAATTCTGGTACGGCGCCGATCGACAAAGGTACAAGCAGGAGCACCACGCTCTTCTGGGTGGGTCTTCTTTGCGGACCACCATCTACGCTGGCGGATTGTTCGAAAAGGTCACGGACGCCGGTTTCCCGCCGTTTTACCGCCATCTAGTTACGGCGAATGGCCGAACCGTTGCCATACATGGCGACACGCTTGTTACCAGTACGGTGATAACTTGGGATCTATACCCGGCGATGGACCATCTCGGGTCTGTCGATGTCATTCAGTCAGATCCGACGGATTTGGAGCGGCGCTACTCCTACGATGCCTTTGGCAAGCGGCGTGGAACGAACTGGTCTGGCAATCCAACGAACGATGAGCTCGAGAATGCGTGGTTCGACTCAAGCAACCGCGGGTTTACTGGCCACGAGCACCTCGACAACGTCGGCGGACTGATCCATATGAACGGCAGGGTCTACGATCCCGTCATCGGGCGGTTCTTGTCCGCCGACCCATTTGTTCAAGCGCCTTACTATTCGCAGAGCCTTAATCGATACAGCTATGTGTTCAACAATCCGCTCACTTTCACGGATCCGAGCGGATTTGAATCAGAGGGCTTTGGCTGGAGTTTCAGCTTTGACGCATCTTGGGGTCTCGCGCCGTGGTGGTCAGTTAGATATGTTGATCCAGGCAAGGACAGGAGGTTGGAGGCTGAAATCGCGGCCGGGAAGAATATCGACGGAACAAAGGTGCCTGGAACGGTGATGGCGATCCAGTCGCATCCAATCTTGCCCTATGCAAATGCGTACGAGAATCTGAAGACCGAGGCTCACAACTGGTCCAACCATGAAGTAGTGGGTTGGGACGAGACAAACCCGGAATTTCATTGCAGTAAGGCTGGGTGCTGGAGGGATCAAGATCCGGGCGCCGTCACCAGGAGTAGCATTACTCGCGGTGACCTTCTGCGTGGTGGGGCGGAGGTGGCGGTTACTTTAGGCACATTGGGAGCTGCCACACCTGAGGTGGTTGCCACAAGGGTAGGACTCGCCGAAGCCCGCGTGGCTCGAAATGCGTTGGCGCGTGAACTTGCCCCACTAGGAAGGAAGGCGCCTGCAACAGTGACTGCCGGGTACAACAGGGTGACAGGGCAAGTCGCAGCAAGAGCGTGCGGCGGCGGCAAATGTGCCGAAGATCACGTGGTTGAAGCACTTGGTGGAAAAAGTGCGGACATTAGCTTCACAGAGGCAATTCGCCCCAGAACCTTCGAAGAGGTCCCGATATGCTTGGTGTGTGAGGGAAAATACGGGCGTGACGCGTTTCCTCCAGACACTATTTTCAAATCCGGCCCATAGGAAAATTATGTCAGCGAAAACTTATCCGGCGGGAACAGACTGTGTTTGGCTCGCGCTTGACCAGGACAACCATGTGGCCGCCTTTACAACCGGTGGTTCTGGGCCGATACCATTGAAAGCTTTAGAACTTGGAGAGCGTTCGGCGGACGAAATCGAGGTTCGAATAAGGGAACTTCCTCTTGCATCGGCAGCGCGGCTGTTGGTCTCCCTGAAGAGGCCAGACGATTTTATGGATTTCGCAAAGCGCGGAATCTTCGCGTACGACTGGAGCGACGTACATCGCATGGAGCGAGATGAGATCTGCGCATACGAATTGGTGGCGGCTCCTTCCAGCCCAATTAATGTTGGGCAACTTCCGAGCGAGATTGCCGCTTTTGCGGAGCGAAACAAACTTGAAGGCGTAGCTTTTTCGACAGCGCAGAGGATCGACGTGCGGAAGTCGCTTAACTGTATCGAGCGCCAGTAGACGCAATGAGAACCAGCTTTGCAGCACGGGCTAAGCGGCTTGCAATGCGGTCCAGCCCTTAAGAAATGGCGCCAGCTTTTCGCAGACTGTTTCTATGAGCCAGGTTCGCCGTTCGTCGGCGCTGGTATTTCTGCTGGTATGAAAATTCGCTAGGTTTGAAAATTTCCTTAAAAACCATTGCGCCGCGCCGCGGGTATTGATTCCTCCCTTTCCACCAATTTTCCCCTGAATCTCACAGTTGATCAGTAGGAAATCGTCGAGCGCGCAGCAGTGACGTGCTGCCATCGGTAGTCGCGCGATCGCGATATAACGGAGGATTCGAGCCCTCGAGGCATGTTCGCTCACTCTCCGCCAATTGTGAGAGTCAACCAGCGTAATTTTCGCCGCTGTGGGCGAGCAAAAGCAGCGCATCGCCGAGCCTGAGCCTGGTCGAGTGCTAGTTAGTGCGCGATTGACGCACTTATCATTCCAATCGTGACCAGCCATGTCTCCATCAGAGCCGGCCACTGTGCGATCGGCAGCTTGCTCGGTCGCACACCGAAAGCGTGACCGCCCTGCGCGTACAAATGCATTTCTGCAGGGATGCCTGCCTTTTGCAGCGCGGCGAAGTAGGTCAGCGAGTGCTTTACCGGGTCAATGGGATCGTCCTCGGCGTGGAGTAGGAAGGTGGGCGGCGCGTCGGCGGGGACACGGATGTCAGAGCGCAGAGTCAGTTCTGTCCCGGGTGTCCATAGGTGACCGGGGTAGACGACGACAGCGAAGTCCGGGCGGCAGCTCAGTTCGTCGGCCGCATCAACCGGTGGATACGAGCGCCGGTCGAAGCGAGTGCTAACTGCAGCGGCGAGATGTCCGCCAGCGGAAAACCCAATCACACCAATCTTGTGTGTATCGATCCGCCACTCCGCGGCATGCTGGCGCACAAGACCCAATGTGCGCTGCGCGTCTTGCACTGCCGTTTGCACTTTCGGGTAATAGCCACGTCCTTTCTTCGTCGTCGGACCCGAATCAGGGACGCGGTACTTGAGCAAAATGCAAGTGATGCCGCGTAAGGTCAGCCAGTCACAAATTTCCGTGCCTTCCGAGTCCATGGCCAGAAATTGGTAACCCCCGCCTGGAAACACCACGATCGCAACGCGGGTGTTGCGGCCCGCGGGGGCATACACCGTCATTGTTGGACGGCTGACATCGTTCGCCCTTGGCCACCATTCGCGACCCGCAGGCGGACCGACCGACTCCGGTTTCGGGTTGGGGAGGGCGTCGGGCACTGCGCCGGGCCAGATCGGCACTTGAGTGTGACCTGGCGAGGGCTGCCAAATGGCTTCGCGCGCATGCACCGGGGCGCATGAAAGCGCGAACCAAAACGCTACGAGAATCGGCTTGCCCAAGCATCTCATCCGTTTTCCTCGTCCGGAGCTCAGAACTTAATTCGTAAAAGTTCGGTGGCGGGCTGCTACCGCACGTGCTCACCAACTTGCTGCTCCGTAAAGTCACTTGCCCTATTTCGCTTTCCGCCAAACTCCGTAGTTGGCCAGCGTGATCTTGTCATCCGACCAAAAGCAAGTCAGCGCGTGTTTCGCGCGAATTGGGGCCGATACCTCGAGCGGCTCCAAGATCATACGCCGTGCCTATCTTTCACATCGAGCGCTGTCCGTGAGAGCGAAGAGCTTGCCGTATATCTTGTGGGTGGAGGGCAGGCCGATCGCGGAAAACGTCGAGCACACGCCGAAGTGCGGACGCATTGTCGCTAGATACTTGTGACCCTCCAGTGGCCGCGAGCGCGTTCTAGACCGATGTGGTTTCTGCCGAGCGAGTTTGTGGATCTGGGTGGAGCCTGCGGCTGTTTGCGAATGGCTTAGCGAAGTAGTAGTAAGACCGGCGTATCAGGGCTAGATTGCGCCCCGGATTCCGGTCTGAACGAGGGATTGTCATGAATCGTGAGACGCGTTTTCACTTCATCGCCACAATTGCGCTTGTGGGGTCGATCGTCTCTTGCGCGCGAGTGGATAGCCGGCCAATTCAGGCTGCAGTCGGGATCCGCGAGCATTTCTTCGATCGTGAGTACTCGGCGGGCTATGCGGCCGGGAAAATCGTCATGCAACAATTCCCGGACGACGATTCCATCGTGGCCTGGTTCGCCGGCAACGCGGCCCGCGCAGGCCATCTCGGTGAAGCGGTCACCGTCGCGGAGGCACGCATCGCGCGCAATCCATCGAGCGGCTGGGCGCATTTTGCCATGGCGGCCGCGTTGTTCTACGACGACAGACGCAAGCCCGAGTGCCTCGAGGCGGCGGCTGCGGCATACGAACTCGATCCTCAGCGGGCGGATTTCATTTGGGGATACGCTGAAGCCCTGCGGCTGCAGGTCAAATTCGAGGCGACCGCTGCGTTGTTCGAGAAACACAGGGCGCTCGTCGAGCAGAACTCGAATCTGCTCGTGGTCCGTGGCTCGACGTATTACGACCAGTACGCGAGGAGTTCGAAGAAAATCGAACTCAAGACTGCGGCCTATGAGGATTTCCGCGCGGCCGAGCGACTGGATCCTACGAACACCTACGCCTACTTCGCCCATGCGTTCTTCCTGAGCGCCGAAGGGGCTAACGATGAGGCGTTTGACCGTTGGCAGGCGGCCGTGTCCCACAGCAGCGCTTCGTCGGTCCGGGCAGCCTACTGGGGTGCCGCCCTCAAGCGAAGCACCGTCGACCCCGCCGAGTCGAAGAAACTGGTCCGGGCAGACGTCGAGCAGTTCGTGCAGTCGCGCCCGCGCGATCCCGACGCCTTGTTCAGCGCGGCGGGCGCGATGCAGATGCTGGGAGACGATAAGCGGTACCAAGACCTTCAGGACCAGATTCTCGCGTTGAACATTCCGGGTCGTGCGCTTGACCAAACGAAGTCGGCGTCTTTCATGAACCGTGCCTTCAAGATCGTCTCGCGCAAACCGGATGAACCAGCAACGCCGGAAGCCGCGCGTCAACTGGAGAGCGAAATCATCGATTTCCTGGCGTCGCCGGGACTCGAGCCGGATACCGCTTTGATGACGACGCAATGGCTCGTGATGCTGATCGACCAATCACCGGAGCCCTCGCCGCGGGCCATCGAGACACTGACAAGGTTGTTCCTGAAGCAAGGTGACGCGGAGCCATGGCTCGCATACCTGTCGCTTCCGAAGATATTGGCCGACAAGGGAATAGCGCTTGATGACGCCGAGAGAATCCTGCTGGAGGGCAAGACCTGGTTTGGCGCGAGGGTCGCCGACGCCAAGGAAGAATCCGAACGACAGATCGCTAGTGAAGCGCTTTACACCATCGAGGAAACCTTAGGCTGGGTCTGGTTTAAGCAAGGAAAGCTGGAAGCGGCCGAGCGGCAGCTCGCACTTGCCGCGAAGAATCCGCCGGCCACAAGTCCCGTTGTGTTCTCGCACTTGGCTTCGCTGTATCTCGCGACCAAGCAAATGGACACGGCGATGCTCTACTTGGAGCGCTGCCTCGCGGCGCAATGGAACCAACCAAGCCCATGTGCCGAGAATCTCACCAAGTACTACCGCCAGCGCTTCGGCAAAACGGAGGGCGAGGAAGCATGGGTCGCCTCGAAAACAAAGGAGTTGCAAAGTGGCAAGGCCGCCGCACTGAACGAGCGGTATCAGAGATCAACGAAGAAGCTGAAGCCATTCGAGCTCGCGACGTTGGATGGGCGCAAAATAAAATCTGCGGAGCTGCGCGGAAAAATCCTCGTCGTTTCTTTCTGGGGCGCGTGGTGTGGAGCGTGCATGGTCGAGCTACCTGAGCTGCAGGCATTTGCGACTAGGAATGAAGAGGTCGGAGACGTTTTGTTTCTCACCATCAATAATGACAGGAACGCGAACGATGCGCGGAAAGCGGCGGCGGAGATGAAGGTAAGCTTCCAAGTAGCGCTCGACGACGGCTACGCGGCGGGTGCCGGCGTCTACTCGTTTCCCACGACTTGGATTATTGGGCCTACTCAGGATCGCCGCCTAGAGCTCCGTGGGCTGACGCCCAATCTCAGCCACGAGCTGGAAGCGATGGTGGCCGCGGTGAGAGGCAAATAGTCTGCCTGCCTCGGGTTTTTGTTGGTATGCGCCTGTGGGCTGCGTGCAGAGACTTACGTTTCAAGTACTTATGAGACGGGGGTTGCTTCCTCCCTTTCCACCAATTTTCCCTCGATTCCCTCCATTGCTTTTCCGCGCACCTAGTTTACGGATTGTGCGACTAGCTAGGCATCAAATGTGCGGAGATCATTGTCTTGCGCATACTTTAAGAACTTGCCCGAATTCGGCTGTCAGGAAACTGGAGTGCCACGTAGTCGAACCTTGCGTCTCGTTTCCTCACTCTCCGCCAATTACGTTTCTCACGGCATCTCACGCCGTCGCAACACGTGACCTTGGCGACACGAATTCAGCACCCAGTTGCGCCTGGCATCACCAGAACGACCTCCGCGCCGCCCGTTTCATGATTGCGCATCCGGAGCTGACCCCCATGGGCCAACGCCACATGACGTGCAACCGAAAGCCCAATGCCGCCGCCACCCTGCTTGGTTGAATAGAAAGGCGTCAGCAATTTGCCCGGATCTCCATCAGGCAAGCCGCGTCCGCTGTCGCGAACCTCAAATCGAATGTGGTTCTCGGACAGACGACAGGTCACTTCGATGTGGGGGTGGGGAGATGCCGCGACCGCCTCGACGGAATTTTGGAGCAAGTTGATCAGTGCCTGCTCGACGAGCTCGCGATCGAAGTTTGCGACGAGATCTTGAGGCATCACGTGGCCTTGGTAAGCGATGCCGCGTTCTCTCAACGTGCCGCTCATCAGGCGTTCGATACCGTCCATGAAAGGTTTCATTTCGATTCGACTTGCCTTCGGCGCCGGCAATTCAGCTACCGCACGATAGCGTTCGACGAAATTCATCAACCCCTGACTGCGACGTTTGATGACCTCGAGTGCGGCCACCAGCTCGGCGTCCGAGTCCCTTCCTATCAGCAGCTGTTCGAGACTTTCGGAGAGCGACGCAATGGGCGTCAATGAATTCATGATCTCGTGCGCCATCACACGCGCCATCTCGCCCCAAGCGCGGGCTTCGACTGCATCGAGATCTCCAGTGATTCTTTGCAGTGCCAACAATCGAACTGGTTGAGTCTGCGGTGAGGAAAACCCTGAGCATGAGACATAGGCCGCCGAGCCATCGGCTAGGACGACCACTTCGCGCGCGCCCAGGCGCATGGCCGAAAAATGCTCGGCCAAGTGCGACAAGGCCGGAATGTCCGATAGGCGCGAGGCCTCTTCGCGAACCATCGCGCGGGCACCGCGATTCATGAAGACGATGCGTTCTTCATCGAGCCCAATGAGTACCGCTGGAACTGTGTCGAGCAGTGCATGTGCGTGATCCAAGCTCCGCGCTGAATCAAGTAACGGACCCGGAACTTTTGTTGCAGATTGTGAACCTGAAGCGTCCAGCGCTTTCGCGACGGTGTCATCCGTCAGTCGAGAGACAGCCCGAGCCATTTCGACGCTCGCGAGCGCGGCTATCCCGATGATCACCGTGGCAGTGGCATAGAGATGTGTCCGGGCGAGAAGCAGGATCACCAGGCTGAAAAATCCGCCGATCACCCAGGCGCGGATCACGATTCCCGTCACTGCGGAATCCCGTGCTTGGACATCCGACGGTACAGCGCCGGTCGCGACAGTCCCAGGGACTCGGCGGCCGAGGAGATGTTGCCGTGATGAATCTTGAGCGCCTGCTCGATGGCGCGTCGCTCAAGAGCATCGAGATCCAGCGTGCGATCGGCACGCGCCGTTCGAGTCCGTTCGGCCGCCGAACGCACTGCAGCCACCAGTTCCTCGTTGCGCCAAGGCTTCAGTACAAAATCCACTGCGCCGAGCTTCAGGGCTTCAACCGCGAGCGTCACATTGCCATACGCGGTCATCAGCACCACGGACAGCGCAGGATCGAGCGTACGAATCCGCGCCAATGCATTGAGACCATCCCGGCCGCTGTTCTGCCCCAAGGCAAAGTTCATGTCGAGCAGAACGACGTCGGTTTCTGAGTCGAGCGATGGCTCGATCCGCGCGGGCGCTTCGATCAGGGAAATTGCCGAGAAGTGACCGGCAAGCGCAACCCGGGCGGCACGCTGCACGTCCCGGTCATCCTCGACTATGAGCGCCTTGCCGAACATCGGATCCGAGCCTAGACGGCCCTCGCGTACGCCACAACTGTCCGAAGTCGGACACCCGAGGCTTGTTCGTGAACTCGCCGACAGGCAAAACATCGTCATGACAGCGAAGACTGATCGCCATGTCGTATGAGCAGCATGGACACCCCTGTTGTGCTGCCGTGGTGGCGCCGGCGAACCAACCGATTCGTCGGCGCCACAATTTTGGGAATTTTGGGCGTCGCCCTGCTGGTTTGGCAGTTCGATGGCGGCCGGCATTTCCGGATCGCGCGCGATCAGTTGACGATCGCGACCGTCACCCGCGGCACCTTCCACGATTTCATTCCGCTTCGGGCCCGGGTCATGCCGCGCGCCACTATCTATCTGGATGCCATCGAAGGTGGACGGGTGGAAGAGGTACTGGTGGAGGCCGGGGATATGGTGGAGGCTGGCCAGCCGCTGGTGCGCCTCAGTAATACCGAGCTCGAGCTCGTGGTGCTGGATCGTGAAGCTCGGCTCATCGAATCGATCACCCAGCTGCAGGCTCGCCAGTCGCTGCTCGAGCAGGATCGGCTCAACAATGCGAAAGCGCTGGCGCGCATCAACTACGACATCGTTCGCTTGGACCGCTCGCTCAATCGGCGCAAGACATTAGCCTCTGAAACTCAAGAGCAACGCGACAGTCTGCAGGATGAGCTCAACTACAACCGGCTGCTGCAGCCCATTCAGCAAGAGAGCAATGAGCGCCAGGAGACTTTGCGAATCCAGCAGCTGCCGCAAATTGCCGCGCAGCTGATGAAGCTGCACCAAGACGTCGAGATCACCCGTGCCAAGCTTGCAAACTTGCTGGTGCGCGCGCCGGTGGCGGGACGGATGACGGCCATCGAACTCACCACGGGTGAGAATCGCAATCGCGGCGAGCGTCTGGGGGAACTGACGCCCGAGTCGGGCGTGAAACTCGTGGCCTCCGTCGATGAGTATTACCTGGGGAGGCTCAAGGTCGGGCAAGGTGCGACGGCGGAGATCGCGGGGCACGAGCTCGCGCTGCAAGTCGAGCGGATCTACCCCCAGGTCAAGAGCGGGACGTTCAACGTGGATGTGAAGTTCGTGACATCACCGCCTGACGATCTGACTTCCGGCCAGGCCGTGCAGGGGAAATTTGCGCTGGGAGCCGCGACCACCGCCACGATTCTCGCGGTCGGTCCGTTCCTGCAGGACAGCGGCGGCAGTTGGGTGTTTGTCGTCGACAAAGACGGAAGCTCGGCATCACGACGAGCCATCCGACCCGGCCGGCGCAACATCGAACAACTCGAAATCCTAGGCGGACTTCAGCCCGGCGAGCGTGTGATCACCTCGGACTATAGGGGCTACGGCGGCGTCGACCGCATCGACATTCAGTGAGGAGTGGGCAATGTTGAAACTCGATCGGATCACCAAAGTGTATCGCACGAGCGAAGTCGAAACCCATGCGTTGAACGAGGTCTCCCTCGAAATCTCGCCCGGGGAGTTTGTAGCGATCATGGGCCCCTCCGGCTGCGGAAAGTCCACCTTGCTGAATATTCTTGGACTGCTCGACACCCCGAGTGCCGGCACGTATTCGTTTTTCACGGAAACCGTCTCGTCGTACTCGGAAGCACAACTCACCGAAGTCCGCCGCGCGGCGATCGGCTTCATCTTCCAGAGTTTCAACCTCATCGATGACTTGTCGGTTCAAGAAAACGTGGAAGTTGCGCTGCTGTATCGCGGCGTATCCGCGAAGGAGCGGCGCACGCGCGTGGCGGAGGCGCTGGAGCGGGTGGGGATTGCACATCGGGCGCGCCATCTGCCGCAGCAGCTCTCCGGTGGTCAGCAGCAACGTGTCGCCGTGGCGCGTGCGCTCGTGTCCAACCCCAAAGTCATTCTGGCCGACGAACCAACCGGTAATCTCGACACGGCCAATGGCACGGCGGTAATGGAACTACTGATCAATGTCGCGAAAGCAGGTACAACCGTGGTCATGGTCACGCACTCGCTCACGCACGCGGCGCTCGCGGGCCGGACCATCAAGCTCTTGGACGGACGAATCGTCAGTGAAACGTTGCTGGCCGCCTGATGTTTAGGAATTATCTCGCCGCGGCGTTGCGCAATCTCACGCGCAACAAGCTGGTTTCGCTGATCAACGTGGCGGGACTCTCGCTCGGTTTCGCGGCGGCGATTCTTATCGGCCTGTATCTGCGCTATCAGCTCAGCTACGAGTCCTTCTTGCCGGGGCACGAGCGGGTATATCGGCTGTCGCTCACGATTCAGCGACCCGGCAATGCGCCCGACGTGCTCGATTCGGCCGAATATTTCATGGCCGAGCGATTCAAGCTCGACTATCCGGAAGTCGAGCGTATCGCCCGCATCATCGGGCAATTTCCGGGTGTTCGCCGCGGCGAGATCGAGTTCCAGGAGAATGTGTTCAGCGCCGATCCTGACTTCTTTCGCATCGTGTCTTTTCCCACGATCGCCGGGAATCTCGCGACCGCGCTTGATGAACCCGATGGACTGGTCATCTCGCGCAGCATCGCGCGTAAATATTTTGGCGATGAGGATCCCATCGGCCAGACTATGGAAATCGACCGCGATTCTCAGTTGCGGGTCTTGGCCGTCATCGAGGATCTGCCGGGAAACACCCACTTCAACTTCAGGATGGTGGCCTCGGGCTTGGCCAAGTTCTCAGGGCTTCGATTCGTGGATTCACTTCGCGGTCAGCCGAACCTGTTCGTGCCTGGCGCACACACCTATTTCAGTCTGCGCGAAGGTGCATCTATCGCGCACATCGAGTCGGACAGCGGCAACTTCTTGACACGGCACTATCCGCAACAACTCGGTACCAATGCGCAACTGAATATCTATCCCTTGGCCAGGGTGCACTTGTCGCCTCCGGGCCGATGGCCGATGACTCCGGCGATGAACCCGCGCACTTTGATCACTCTGGGTATCGTTGGCTTGCTGGTCATCCTGATCGCCGTCATCAATTTCGTGAACCTGATGACGGCACGCGCGGCGCAGCGCGCGGTTGAGGTGGGCGTACGCAAGAGCGCCGGTGCCCGGCGCCTGGACCTCGTCGCGCAGTTCCTCGGCGAGGCCTTCGTATATGTGTTCGCCGCCGGTGTCATCGCTATCGCTCTCGTAGAGCTGACGCTGCCGCGATTGAATGCGATGCTCGATACAGGGGACGAACTCTTCCAGGCCGCGACAGTCACTTTTCACTATTGGCGTGAGCCTGCACTTGCCAGTTCGCTCGCCCTGGGTGTGTTGCTGGTCAGCCTACTGGCGGGTGCCTATCCCGCATTCGTCATCTCCGCCATGCGGCCGGTCGATGCGCTGCATGAATCTTTCGCCGGCTCGGGTTCGGCTCGTGTCCGACAAGCGCTGGTCATCATCCAGCTCACGATTCTGATTGCGTTGCTGATTGCGACGGCCATCATTCATCGTCAATCGACCTTCGCCACGAATGAGGCCTTACGGATCTCGCACGACCAGGTGCTGTTGGTGTTTACGTCCCAAAGGGCTCCTTCGGAAGCATTCAAGGATGCGATCTTGAAGCTTCCGGGTGTAAGTGGGCTCACGGCGGCAACCGCTGCACCAACGAATTTCGACAACTCGGCGGCCATGTTCTCGATCGCGGGCAGCTCGGCTCAAGTACCGTTGCAGATGTCGGCCATCGACTTCAATTTTTTCGAGTTCTATCGGTTGGCGCCCGTTGCAGGCCGATTACCGTCGAGAACATACGGCTCGGATCTATTCGGCTTGAACGACGGTAGCCGCCACGTTTCTGTTTGGCTCAATGAGTCAGGCGCACGGGCGTTGGGTTTCAAATCTCCAGCCGATGCGACCGGGAAGACTCTAAAGCCCCACTGGGCACCTCAAAATACGCCGCCCGCGAGTGTCACCATCGAAGGCGTCGTGCCGGATTTTCCGGTCGACTCGGTCCGTGGTCCGATCCAACCAGTTCTATATTTTGTAGAGCCCAAGTTAGCCCGCATCGCCAGCATCCGGTTGCGAGCTGAACAGATTCCGGAGACGCTGTCGGCCATCGACGAAGTCTGGAAGCGACTCGGCGAGCCGCGTCCCGTCGCACGACTGTTTCTCGATCAGTACTACCACCGCATGTACGTCGACATCAGCCAGCAGCGTCTGGTGCTGGGTTCGTTGTGTGGTGTGGCCGTGATTTTGGCGGGGCTCGGGCTTTTTAGCCTGTCGATTTTTACTGCTCAGCGGCGAACTCGTGAAATCGGAATCCGCAAGGTCATGGGCGCCAGCACTGCTGACGTGATGCGGCTTCTGCTATGGGCGTTTAGCAAACCGGTGCTCTGGAGCACCGTAATCGCATGGCCATTGGCGGCTTGGGCAATGCAGCGCTGGCTCGAAGGGTTTACATACCGAGTGAATTTCGGCTGGTGGCTGTTTCCGCTGGCGTCATTGCTGGCGCTTGTGATCACGCTTGCGACCGTGTTCGCTCACAGCTATCTCGTGGCGCGCAGGCGGCCCGCGACCACGCTGCGTTACGAGTAAGCGCAGTGTTCAAGAACTATCTCGCCGCGGCGTTGCGCAATCTCCTGCGTAACAAGCTGGTCTCTTTCATCAACATCGCCGGGCTCGCGCTAGGCTTTGCGGCTGCGCTGCTGATCGCGCTTTATCTGCACTATCAATTGACCTACGAGCATTTTCTGCCGGGTCATGAGCACGTCTATCGGATTAGTCTCACGAGTGAAGCTCCCGGCGGGCTGCCGCAGATTTACGACAGCGTTAAGTTTTCGATGGCCGAGAAGCTTAAGGCGGACTATCCGGAAATTTCGATGATCGCGCGTCTGGCCGTGCAGTTCCCCAGCGTTCGGCGCGGAGAGTTCGAACGTGCCGAAGCCATATATTTTGCGGATCCGGATTTCTTTCGCATCATGCCGTTTACCGCCATCGCGGGCGATGTGACAACGGCGCTTGACGCGCCTGATGGCCTCGTAATTTCAAGGTTTATCGCTCGACGATATTTTGGCGATGAAAATCCGCTAGGGAAGATTCTCGAGATTGATCGCCAGATTCCAATGCGCGTGCTTGCCGTCATCGACGACTTGCCCGGCAACACGCATTTCAATTTCACAATGGTCGCGTCGTCCAAGTCGAAGAATTCAGGGCAGAGTTTGTACGCCTCCGGGGGCCGCAATTCGGATTGGCCGGGTGCCTTCACGTACATTCAGGTTCGAACTAGTGCTGACGCCGCCCGCATACAGGCGGACGCGCAGAATTTCATTCGTCGCCACTATCCTGAGGAGCCCGGATTCAAGAAAACGCTCTCTGTAATTCCACTGTCGGCTGTGCACTTGGCACCTGCCGGGCGTTTTGCCATGTCGCCAGCGACGGATCCACACGCGTTATGGACACTGGGGCTCGTCGGGTTACTGGTGTTAGCGCTGGCCGTCATCAATTTCATCAACCTGATGACGGCGCGGTCAGTGCAACGAGCGCTGGAAGTCGGCGTCCGAAAGAGCGCGGGTGCACGTCGCCGCGATCTCATCGTGCAGTTCCTTGGCGAGTCTTTTCTCTACGTCTTTGGCGCGGTATTAGTCGCGATGGCGTTGGTCGAAATGGTCCTGCCGACGTTCAACGAGATGCTGAGTATTGGTCCGGATGATGAGCAGGCCCAAGCGGCTACGGTGACGTTCCAGTATTGGCAAGAGCCCGCTCTCTTTGCTGCGCTGGTGTTCGCGACGCTTGTCGTTGGCTTGCTGGCCGGGATTTATCCCGCCTTCGTCATCTCAGGAATGCGTCCGATCAACGCACTGCACGGCGGCGTTTCGACTTTCGCATCGGCGCGGGTACGTCAAATCCTCGTGGTCTTGCAACTGTCGGCGCTGATCGCCCTTCTGATCTGCACAACGGTGGTTCACCGGCAGGTGACGTATTCTCTGACTGAAGGACAGCGCATCGATCGCGACCAGGTGATGCTGCTCTTCTTCAACAAGATGCCAAGCGATGCGATCAAGGATGCGATCGCTCGTCTTCCCGGTGTCACGGGTGTTACCACCGCAAAGTCCGCCCCCACGAACTACGGCAACGCATTTGGCGATTTCAACCGTCCTGGCGGAGCGGGACCAGTCAACTTGTCGATTTCGCCGGTCGACTATAACTATTTTGATTTTTATCGCGTAACGCCGATCGCAGGTCGGTTGCCGTCGCGCGAACACGGCACCGACTTGTTCAAGCCAGAGGAACCCAGTCGGCAGCTGTGTGTGTTCTTGAATGAATCGGCGGTGCAAGCGCTGGGTTTCCGCTCTGCCACGGAAGCCCTCGAGCAGAAGATCGTGCCCGGCGAAAGTCGATGGCCTCCACTCGCCGGCGTCTCGATCGCCGGTGTGGTTCCGGACATTCCCGTGGATTCCATTCGAACCCGCATTCAGCCGACGATGTATATCGTGTTCCCGGCGGTCTCGACCCTTATGAGCATTCGCATGTCGGGGAAAAATATCCCGGAGACCGAAGAAGCCATCAACGTCGTGTGGCGGAAGCTCGGGGAGCCCATGGCACCCGCGACTCTGTTTCTCGACCTGTATTTCCGGCGCATGTATATCGACATCATTCAGCAACGGCGCGTCCTCGGCTCGTTGTGTGGTGTCGCCGTGTTCCTCTCTTGTTTGGGACTATTCGGCTTGTCGATTTACACCGCGCAACGGCGGACCAAGGAAATCGGGATCCGAAAGGTGATGGGGGCGAGCACCGGTGCGGTCATGCGGATGTTGCTGCGGGCGTTCAGCGAGCCCGTTATCTGGGCGAGTTTGATTGCCTGGCCGGTCGCTGGCTGGGTGATGTCGCGCTGGCTCGAGGGTTTCGTGTACCGAGTGCCGTTAGGCTGGTGGATTTTTCCCGCGGCTACGGTGTTAGCACTCGGCATCACGCTGGTGACCGTCAGTGTCCACAGTTACGTCGTCGCCCGAGTACCGCCCGGTAGGTCCCTGCGTCACGAGTGAGCGAACTGTAATCGCGGCGCGACTTGGATCGAGTAGCGGAGCCAGATAAAAAGCTGACTCGCTGCGGTTTTATGGTATCAATTGATGGTACGAGCCGAGTCGGCGCGGCCGGTAGTGAGCCCGTCCAGCAGCTTAGGTCTCGAGCTGGTTTCCTCACCCTCCACATGTCCGACTATGAAGGTTCGGTGACAGCGAGCCTTCACAAGTCTCCGCCAATAGAACTAACGAGATTTCTATCGTCTGTTTACGTCGCCATCCGTTTGCTTGCGTTTGACACACCATTCGCGAGCGATCGAACAGCAAGCCTTTGAATCCCTCGACATTTCGATTGCACGCCCTTAGGGGCGTAAAGAAAGTGTGGCGCAGGTGAGAGATTCGTCGATGTCGTGACACTATGGTATTGGGGTGCGCGTCTAACAACTATATTGCGTGCTCTCTGCCGTTCACATTGGGTGTGGTGATTTCTGGCTAGGGCGAGTTCTGACTAGACACGTTTTGGGGCAGCGATGCATTTCACGCGGTCGGCGGTCTTACTAGCGGCTCTGTCTCTTTAGTAGAGGGATTTCGATGAGCTCACGGCAATTGTTCGGCGCAATCCTTTCCGTAGTTCTGCTGGCCACCTTTGTCTACCTGCTATGGATTGCCTTCGATGTCGCGCGCGACGTTGTTGCTAACTGCGTACCGAGTCAAATGGAGGAGGGCATTCGATCGTCTAACGACAATATATCCTTCGCAGACTTCCGTTAGCGATGCAAATTGTAATGTTCAGGTGAGAGAAATGCTCAGCTCGTGACACTACTAACGTATGTCGTACTCTTCATCTGGAGCGCGGCTATTGCGGGAGGACAAGCAAAACTAGATCGATCCCACTGGTCGGGACTCTGCTAGGGCTTCTCATTGGAATGGCTCTAGGTGCCGCTGAACTGTCACTTATACGTTCGACACGAAAGGAAAGCTCATTCGCGTCGTGCACACGGACACAGTCAACAACATGGTCCAAGCCAACTACACCCACAATAAAGCGAACAATCGCACCACCGTCGTGCGGGTCAAACCACCGCAAGACATGCACCTGGCGGTAGATTTCTTCTCCCGTCGTTTCACTATTGCTAAACCCAAGGAAATCCCTTGCTGAGAGAAAACATCGACTCGCGACAGTAGTTCTTTGGCCGCCAGTGCTTCGCTCGCGGCTTAATACGGGAGAAGATAGATGAGGAAAATTCCATTTGTTGGCGCGCTGCTTGCCATGATGCTCGGAAAAGCGGCCGGAGCTGCGGAGACAATCACCTACACATACGACGCCAAAGGCCGGCTGGTGAAAGTTGTTCACGCCGGAACAGTGAACAACACGCTCACCACCGACTACATCCACGATAAGGCGAACAACCGGAAAACCGTCGTCACGATCCACTCGCCGAATCCGCCTCCGCCTTAGCGTTCCCTAAATGCAGACGGTGATCGATCGTCATTGTTTGGCGGCTTCGGAAACTGGTGAATCACATTGCTGTAAGCGACTTCTCTCGGACTGCGCGCATCCTCGCTGCATTGTTTCTGCTGGGTTGGCAAGCACCAGCCAAAGCACAGACGGAGATAAATTTGCCGGCGCGCGCGGACACACAGAGCGCCAATGGTGTCAGCTTCAAGACCGGCGCTTTCAATACCATTGGAACGGACTTGTCCATTGGGGGCGGCGGTATCGCGGGCCTGCAACAAGTGCGAACCTATGCCAGTAGCAATAGCTCCTCGCTAACTTCTCTCACAAGTGCAAAAGGCTGGATGTTCAGTACAAGGGCATCGGTCATTCGCAATGTGTATAAGTATGCACCCGACGAAATTCCACCCGCACCGAATCTTGTCCCTTTGATTTACACCGTTCTGACCGGGACCGGCGTGAGCAGATTCAGAGGCGGCAATGTTGGGAGCACCATTCCTTCGAGTGGCTACATTCCTTACGCCAAGAATGGGGAATCGCTCAGTTTCACCAAGATTGGCACGGGCGATCCATCGTCAGGCAGCTACCACACGTTTATAGATTCCGCTGGCGCTGTGTACGTGTATCCGTGGTCCAACAAACAATTGCAAAGTGTGACGTATCCAGACGGCACAAAGCTCGACTACAGTTATAGCCCGAATTGGATGATTATCAGCAATCGGGGATATGCGCTGCTGTGGGAAAGCACGTCAAAGGTATGCGTCATAAACATGGCGGAAACCTACGTGACCTCTGCCATGACGATATGTCCGGTTAACGCCCAATCAGTGTCGTACTCATATGGGACGACTTCCGTAACCATAGTCAGCGCCACGAATGCGGCAGGTCAGACCACAAACTACGAATACGTCGGTGGCACCGGTGCCAACCACCTGGGTTGTATCAAGGACCCGGGGCAGACTGTCTGCAAGATCTCAAATGTTTACAACGTCTGCCTACCACTTAACGTATCTACTCCTGCCGATCGAACGCGGGATCAAGTGACCTCCCAAACTACCGGGACCGGTGAGACATACACCTACACCTACGGGACCACTGATCTCTGCAATGGCTACTCGGGTTACGGAGTGTCGGCGAAGATCGTAGCGCCTGGAGGCGCCACCACCAAGGTTGGAGCGAACAGCTACGGCGCCGTGGTATCACTTACCGACCCGCTTAATCGTCAAAGTGTGTTTTCGTATGTCACTGAAGGAGGATTTCAGGCCTCTGGAACGGTGTTGGCGTCTGCGCGCCATCCTGAAGATGATTCCACATCATTATCGCGCGACACCCGCGGCAATGTAATTGAGAAGCGCAGCAAGTCAAAGCCGACCTTGCCCACTGCGGACATCGTTACAACAGCGAGCTATCCAGCCACGTGCACCAATCGGAAAACTTGTAACAAGCCTGACTACGTAATCGACGCGAAGGGTAATCGCATCGACTACACATGAGATCCTGATCATGGAGGGATCCTGACTGAAACACAGCCGGCGCCGACGCTTGGGGCAGCTCGTCCGCAGAAGCGTTACAGCTATACGCAGCTTTATGCTTGGATCAAAAACAGCGGAGGCAGCTATGTTCAAGCGGCAACTCCAGTCTGGATGCTCACGGGTATATCGGAGTGCATGACGCAAACGAACTGCGTGGGCACCGCCGACGAAATCAAGACCACAATTGTCTATGGAAGCACGGGCGTCGCGAATAATCTGCTTCCGACATCGATTACGGTGGCAGCAGGTGACAATGCACTCACTGCGACGACCACGAAAACCTATGACTTTACTGGCAACGTGTTAACCGTTGACGGACCGCTGCCCGGTGCGGTGGACACCACGCGCTACAGATACGATGCCCTTCGGCATGTGATTGGCGAGGTGGGGCCGGATCCTGACGGCGCTGGCCCTTTGCTTTATCGTGCCATTCGAACGACTTACGATCCGTCAGGCAACTTGATCAAGGTCGAAAGGGGAACGGTCAACAGCCAGTCAGACACCGATTGGGTCGCTTTCAACTCCCTTGAGTCGATCGACAGCACCTATGATCTGATGGGGCGAAAGCTGAAGGAAACTAAGTCGGCTGGCGGAACGATCTACACTGTTACTCAGTATAGCTACGACGGCTCCGGACGGCTGGACTGCACCGCGGTTCGTATGGACCCAGCCCAGTGGACTTCACAGTCCAACGCATGTGTACCGCAGACAAGTAGTACGAACGGTCCCGATCGAGTCACGAAGAACATCTATAACCTCGCCAGCGAGTTGGCGATCCTGAAGCGAGGGTTGGGGACCACTGTCGAATCGGATGAGGAAACATCAACCTACACGGGCAACGGAAAATTGAGCACGCTAACGGATGGCGAAAACAACAAGACCACATTTGAGTACGACGGATTTGATCGATTGTTCAAGACTCGCTATCCAGATGCAGCAACCAAAGGTGTGAGCTCTGCGACTGACTTCGAGCAATTTAGCTATGACGCCAACAACAACGCCTTGCAACGTCAATTGCGCGACGGTCAGCAGATAAACTTCACTTACGATGCTCTCAATCGTATGAGCCTCAAGGACCTTCCGGCTCCAGAGGCGGATATCACCTTTTCACTGTACGACCTACAAGGTCATCTGAAGTCAATGACCCAAGGCGGATCCACTCAGACTTACACGTTTGACGCGTTGGGTCGCAACAGAAGTGAGGTCAGCTCGTTAGGTACGATGGCGTATGAGTTCGATCTCGCAGGTCGACGCACAAGAACTACATGGCCCGACGGATTCTTCGTTACGGAAGATCGCTTTGTCACCGGCGAGGTCCAGTACATTCGTGAGAATGGCGCATCAAGCGGAGTCGGAGTCCTGGCAACGTATTCACTCGATAACCGCGGCAATAGGGTGAGTCTCTCAAGGGGCAACGGCACAATAACGGTGTTTACGCCGGATCCGATATCGCGCTTGAGTTCGCTCTCACATGACCTTGCCGGTACCGCGCAGGATGTGACTTCTACGTTTACGTACCTTCCCTCCAATCAGATATCTACCTACATGCGCAACAATGATGTGTACGCGTGGAATGGTCACTACAACGTGACTCGCAACAATGCGATCAACGGGCTAAATCAAATTACCAGCTTCGGGTCTTCGCCACTTTCCTACGATGGCCGCGGCAATCTTGTTACACGCGGGGGCAGTAACTTTACCTACACAGCTGAAAACCGAATGAAGTCTGCTCCCGGTGGTACGACGCTTCAATACGATCCATCAGGTCGGTTGTACCAGACCAGCAAAGCAGGGATCACTACGCGGTTTCTCTATGACGGCTTGGACTTGGTGAGTGAATACAATGGCTCAAGTGTCTTTCAGCGTCGTTACGTTCATGGACCGGGGACTGATGAGCTTTTGGTTTGGTACGAAGGCGCTGGGACAGCTGATAGGCGCTGGTTCCATCAAGACGAGCGCGGTAGCGCAGTGGCGCTCACAAACAGCGCGGGGTCGAGCACCGGAATAAATACGTATGACGAGTACGGTGTTCCAGGCGCAGGTAACCTCGGTCGTTTCTCATACACCGGACAAACCTGGATTCCCGAGATTGCCATGTACTACTACAAGGCGCGAATGTACTCGCCGACTCTTGGTAGATTCATGCAGACAGATCCTATTGGTTACGGGGACGGTGTTAATTTGTATTCGTATGTCGGGAACGATCCGCTGAATCGAACCGACTCATCAGGCCTGCAGGAGGAGGGGTTCGTGCCTGGGGGAATTCCAGACATCGATCACCCATTGGAAGACCCTCCACTGTCAGAAGCAGTACAGAATCTCGATAAAGGGCTCAAGAAACTATCGCCTGAGCAACGAGAACGCGCGCTTTATGGCCTAAGCGACAAACTCAATGCAAAGAAGGACGAGATCCAAGCTAGTCTGGATGACTTGGCGAACGGCAAGACTCCAAATGCGCCCTCCGCAGGTTACCCGAATGTCTCTGAGAGAGCCGCTTTGGAAGCTCAAGCCGGATCATTAGACAGAGTGATCGAGAACGTCGAGGACATGGCGGCGGACGTGCATCGGCAGATCGACAATGCATCGATCGGTTTGGCAGCCCCCGCTGATCCCGTAATGGCAGCTGGAGTCATCATCAATTTGACACCATCCGCAAATGGCCCTGAGCCTTTTCGAGCGACAATTACTGTGGTAGGAAACTAGATTGAAAAGAGCGCACCAACGAATGCTTAACTCTGACAAGTGCAGTCGTTGGTGGCTAACGCCGGTGATATTGTGTCACCGGAGGAATAGCTATCAGTCATCCAGTTGCACTTTTACGTGAGAATCATGTGGCGGCAATGCGCGGACATCCCTCTGGTAGGTCGTTTTTAGCTGCAGTTACTCTCTGTGCAATCGGCACTTTTGTGCTCTGTTATCTCTTCTTGCGCCCTGATATTGGCAGCGAGAACCTCAGCCAAGAAGGAGTTGCCGAGCAGACCCACTCCGCCAAAACTGGCATAGAGAGATCGATAGCATCGAAATCTTTGGTGGCTTCAAAGCACGGAGAGCAGTCGAACCTGCCATACACGCCCGTCGTCGAATCATCTGCAGTGCCATTGAATCGGTCCGACGCTACTGTCCTCGATTCCGCTACGCCGCCTTCGTCCATTACTTTCCGGGCGCCGCAATCGCCGCAGAAGCAAGCCACTAGTCAGAGTTCAGTGCAAACAGATGACGCCGAGCGGTCGGACGCGCAATCGAAAGAGATTGTTAGGTCGATCGAAGTGCACGCGGACTCGGGAGGCTGCAAGGTCTGCTCGAATTCAAAAAGTTGGGGTATAAATATTCCCAAAGAGTGCACTTATGCCTCACACACTCTTACGCAGTTGCGCCGTGAACCCTATGTTCCAATTGAGCAGACTCATGACCGATTTACTAGTTATACCGATTTCCTCGACCCTGACGCCAAAGGTCAGATTGAAGGCGTGAGGATTTCTGTAGAAGCGAACCAGACCGGCACGTCGACACTGAATCCTTCGATCACCATGCGACTGACCGTTGTGACCTTGTGCCCGAGCGACGCAATCGTTGGTGGAGTTTTCCGCTGAAGCTCCGGATGTTCCGAGATCTCGGCGTCGCGCCCTCATGCCCGCAGCGCACTTACTCGCAGCGGAACTGCTCCGCGCTCTTGCCGTCACCCGTTCCGTCATAAACCGCCTTTTTCGGATACGCGCACAGCTTGCGTGATCCCGACCTGACATGTAACCCCCTTATTCCGAGGACCGCTTAGGAGTAGAGTTTTCCCCACGGAGAACTCGAATGAAGAAGTGAACCGCGCCGGCTTTCCCGGAGACTTCAACCTGAGAGAGGATGGAGTTTATGGGAACAGCAAAGCGGTATTCGAAGGAAGTTCGTGAGCGCGCAGTGCGCATGGTGCTCGACCAGCAGGGCGAGCATGGTTCGCGCTGGGCAGCAATCGAGTCGATTGCGGGCAAGCTCGGCTGTGCGGCGCAGACTTTGCAGCGCTGGGTGGCGCAGGCCGAACGTGATGCGGGTAATCGACCAGGTTTGACGACCGACGAGCGGGCGCGGCTCAAGCAACTGGAGCGCGAGAACTTCGAGCTCAAGCGAGCGAACGACATTCTGCGCACGGCGTCGGCGTTTTTTGCCCAGGCGGAGCTCGACCGCCGACGCAAGTGATGGTTCGTTACATCGACGAACACAAGGACCGATTTGGGGTCGAGTCGATCTGCAAGATGTTGCCGATCGCCCCATCTACCTACTACGAGCTGAAGGCGCGAGAAGCGGATCCGATGCGTCTTCCGGCGCGTACGCGGCGAGATGCGGAGCTTAAGCCGCAGATCGAGCGCGTGTGGCGGGAGAACTTCTGCGCATACGGGACTTCGGCGGTTTCGAAGAGCCATAGAGTTGCCTCGGTGACGCCTTGAGGAAGTACACCCCTCTGGGTAACGGTGACGAAATGCCGCCCATCGGGAGAGAAGACCGGTGCTTCTATGAAGTCTGCGATTTGAATCGAATCGCGAACCTGAAACGGGCGCGCTGCCTGCGCGGCAGGTGCCCACGTGAAGTTTGCCGCCAGAGCAACGAATGCCATCGATTGTAGATAGCCGCGAGGCTTAAACGACATTTGAGCTCCCCTCGACGGATGCGCACAGGCTGGCACTCTATTTATCCCCGCTGAACCGTTCGATGATAATCCGCGACCTCATGCGTCTCGCTCAGCTTACGGTAGAACCCGTGGTGGCAATTCTGGTGGCAAATCTGGGAGTTAGGGGGATTACAGGGGACGCTAACTGCGCTAAGACCAGCCCCGTAGCAAACCAACGTCGAGGCTCGCGTTCTGGATCAACGGTGAAGAAGACCGACTCTGCAAAAGCCGACCAGTACGAGCGTTGGCGCGAATTGCGCAAACTCTCAGGACGTTGACAGGCTAGGCGCTGCCCGAGAAGTACTCGACGGTAGGGGTGAACTCCAGCCCGTCTGAAGGTTATCCGTGGAGCGCATGGACGAGAAATTGCTTCGCTCCGAATCTGGCGCGCGCCAATAATTGCACTTGTAACTAGTTGATCCACCTCACGTCCTGGTTGCTACGCCTCCCGCAGTATCCACTCCCGCGCTCAAATCAGTCTTAAGCTCTACCGACCTCCGGTCCGAGCCCGCGATTGAACCCAGAAACCCGACAAGACTTTCTGACTGCCCTAGTCCGCGACCACGGTCAACGGCTGCGACGTTACTTGGCCTCGCGCCTGCGGCCATCGGCCCCGGAGGTTCCCGACCTCGTGCAGGAAGTGTATCTACGCCTCTTGCGGATGCCGAAGCACGAGACGATCCGCAGCCCGCAGGCTTACCTGTTTACCGTCGCGCACAACGTGCTGTACGAACACCGCCTGAGCCAATCCACGACTCCCGAATCTGTACAGATGACCGACGTGATCGCGGAGATGGAAGCCTACATCGCTGAAGATCCCGCGATGCAGGTCGAGAACCGTCAGCGGTTGGAGCAGGTGGACCGCGCATTGCAGGAAGTCTCGCCGCGCGCGTACGCCACCTTTGTGCTGCACCGTCGCTATGGGTATTCGCTGGAGGAGATTGCCACGCACTTCGGCGTCTCGCGGCCGATGGTCAAGAAGTATCTTGCCAAGGCGGTCGTGCACTGCCGGCAGCGTTTCGAGGGAATGAAATGACGAACACCAACCCGCAGATCCTCGAGGAAGCCGCGGAGTGGCTGATCGAGTTCAATTCGGAGCAGCCTGACGCCGAAGCGCGCGAGAAATTCGACGCCTGGTTGCGCCTGTCACCACAGCATGTGCGCGCCTATCTGGAGCTGCTGCCGGTGTGGGAAGACGGCGTTTCGCTTCCGCTCGATGAGGGCGCGACTGCCGAGCAGTTCATCGCGCTCGGGAAGAGCGATACGCGGAACATCGTCGCGTTGCGCGCGACGCCTGAGCGATGCGCTGAGCCCGCCGTTATCAGCACTTTTCGCAAGAGCCGCTATGTGGCGCTGGCCGTGAGCATGCTGCTGACGGTCGCCGCCACACTATTCCTCTACGCCACATATTTCTCGGGCGTCTACACCACCGGCATCGGCGAGCAGCGCTCGATCGCGCTCGACGACGGTTCCACTATCGAATTGAACGCGCGCACGCAGATCCGAGTTCGATACAGCGACCTGCAAAGAAACGTCGAGCTCCTCGAAGGCCAGGCGCTCTTCCAGGTGGCTAAGAATGTGGAACGGCCGTTCATCGTTCACAGCGGCGATACACAGGTGCGCGCGGTCGGTACGCAGTTCGATGTCAACCGCAGAAGCGCGAGCACGATCGTCACCGTCATCGAAGGCAAAGTCGCGGTGTCGGGGGCGGGCGGTACCGCGGCTCCGAAAGGTTCGACCGCGTCGGCGCTTTTCCTCACTGCCGGTGAACAGACCACGGTGAGCGGCGCTGCAACCCCGCGTGCGGCGCATGCCAATCTTACGAATACCACCGCTTGGACCCAGCGGCGTCTAGTGTTCGATGACGCGACGCTCGGCGAAGTGATCGAAGAGTTCAACCGCTACAACCGTGTGCCGCTGCGGTTGCAGGATGCATCGCTGGAGGAATTCCCGATCACCGCGGCGTTCTCCTCGACCGATCCTTCCTCGCTCGTGAATTTTCTGCGCGTGCAACCCGGCATTCGTGTGACCGAGTCCGACGGTGAGATCCAGATTTCTTCGCAGCAATAGCGCCGCGCCGGTATCCGGTTTCTTGCGCGAACCAGTCTATGACCGCATGAACTCGCCACATCGCGTGGCGGGCCGACAAAAGAGCCTCACAGAAGGCATCGGGGTCCTCATGCGAATTTCGGTTCTCGCCGCTGCCGTCAGCCTTGCACTCATTGGTCTTTCTCACGGTGCTGACGCGCGCGCGGCCATTAAGAAGCCCACCGACATACCGGCGCAGACGCTGGGCCCCGCGCTTCAGCAACTCTCGAAGGAGCGCGATCTGCAGCTCGTCTTTAGAACCGATGTTGTAGGTGAGCTTCAGACTAGCGGAGCGGCGGGAGACCTCACCTTCGATGAGGCGATGACGTTGCTACTCAAAGGCACCGGGCTTTCGTTCCTGTACCTCGATGACAAGACTGTGACGATTTTGCCAGCAAGGACTCTGTCGTCGCCTTCGACCACTTCTTCTGAACCGCCTCCCGTGTCGGCTCCGGCCGCGGACCGTTCCTTCTCTGAGCGCTTACTCATGGCCCAAGTGAATGAGCCTGCAGTAATCAAGGACCACGCGGTCCCCGCAGAAAAGATCGATCCCGTCGACGAAATCGTCGTGACCGGCAGCCACATCCGCGGCGCAGATTCGAGTGCTTCACCGGTGCTGACGTTCGACCGCACGGACATCGAGAGGACCGGCTTTATGACCGTGCAGCAATTCATGGAGAGCCTGCCGCAGAATTTCAGCGAAGTCGGCAGTGGCACGAGTGTCCAGGCACCTACGTCGGACGCGAGCCGTAACATCGGCATGGGCAGCGGAGTCAATCTGCGCGGCCTCGATTCCAGCTCCACGCTGGTACTTCTCAATGGGCGGCGTCTCGCACCCAGCGGAACCAATGGAAGCTTCGTAGACGTCTCGTCGATTCCGCTTGCGGCGGTGGAGCGCGTCGAAGTGCTGACAGACGGCGCTTCGGCGATCTACGGCGCAGATGCAGTGGCAGGGGTTGTGAACTTTGTCTTGCGCAAGGAGTACGACGGCGCGCAGACACAGGTGCGTTACGCAGACGTTACGCAAGGCAGTCGCGAGGAATTCCAGTTCAGCCAGATTCTTGGCCGGCACTGGGATGGCGGCCATTTGCTTCTGACCTATGACTTCGGGCGTCAGATGCCGCTCGCAAGCGCCGATCGTACGTACGCCGCCAACGCCGATTTGCGTCCGCTCGGCGGAAGCGACTGGCGCGATACGCGCAGCAACCCGGGCACTATCGTCGCCGGCGGAACGACATTCGCAATTCCCTTCGATCAGGACGGCACCGGTCTGACGCCGGCTGACTTTGTCGCCGGCACGGCAAATAGGGGAAATCAAAATGAAGGCACGAACCTGTTTCCGGGACAGAAGCACCACGCCGCGCTGCTGACGCTCGACCAGGACATCAGCGATCGCTTCGGCGTCTTTCTCGAGGGCTACTATTCACATCGTCAGGCGGATCTGCATCAGGCGGCACCCAGTCTTGACCTCGTCGTCCGCGACACCAATCCCTATTTTGTCGACCCAACGGGCACGGGCCTTCCTCAAGTCACCGTCCGGTACTCCCTTACCGACGATCTCGGGTACACCGACCGTTCGACGTTTACCGATGTCTATGGCGCGACGGCTGGAATGCGCTGGAATGCGGGCGGGGACTGGCACGCCGAGGCCTACGCCGCCTATTCCACCACGCGACTGGATGCGGACTATCTCAACTCAGCACACACCGGACTCCTCAACGAGGCGCTCGGCAATCCAACCCCAATCAGCACGGAGACAGCGTTCGATCCGCTGGTAGACGGGTATTTCAATCCCTTCGGTGACGGTTCGCACAGCAACCCCGCGGTTCTCGAGTTCATCGCGCAGGGATTCAGCAACTATCGTACGGAGACCGCCACGAGCTCGGTTACCGCCATCGCAAACGGCACGCTGCTGCGATTGCCGGGCGGCGCGGCCAAGCTGGCCGTGGGCGCGGAATATCGCGAAGAGACGCTGGACTCGAAAACTTCCAGCAGCGGCTCGCTGCTGACGCCCGCCCCGCCCACGGTCGCAGACCTTAGTCGCGACATGAACGCCGCTTTCGTCGAGGCGATCTTTCCGCTCGTGGGCAGCGAGAACCGCATTCGCGGCGTCGAGCGAATCGATCTCACGCTCGCGGGGCGCTACGAGCGCTACAGCGACTTTGGCTCCGCCTTCAGTCCGAAGTTGGGACTCATGTGGGAGCCACTCGCGGGATTAAGATTGCGCGGCACGTATGGCACGTCTTTCAAGCCGCCACTGCTGACGGAGCTCGACGTCAGCAATCCCGGTTCGAATCTCGCCGTCTTCTTTACTGCCCCCACCGTGCCGCTCGCCACTCTGGTGCTCATCGGAAACAACCCGGAGCTCGAACCCGAGGAGGCCGATACCTGGACGGCTGGATTTCAGCTCGCGCCGCCTGCGCTGCGCGGATTGCAGATTGATGCCAGCTACTTCGACATCGACTTCAAGAAGCGCGTGGTGATGGCAGTGACCAACGTGCGTACGCCTTTCACGGATCTCGAGCGATACGCGCCGATTCTCACGCCCAATCCGCCGGAAGACCTGGTGAGGCACTACGTCGAAACGTTGTGCAGCTCGTGCGCGCCCATCACCGGTGTGGATCCGGCGACCGGGAATGTTCTGCTCGGCGGGCAACCGGTGCAAATGCTCCTGGATGTGCGCCTGAAGAACCTGGCAAGCACGCGCGTAAGCGGGATTGACGTGAATTTCCGTTACCCCGTGTCCACCCACCTCGGGCAACTGGATTTCACGCTCAACGCGAACTATCTGACCAGATTCGACGAGGCCTTTCTTTCCACGCAGGCGCCGTTCAACGTGCTGAACACGATTGCGCGTCCGGTAGATCTTCGCATGCGTGGCAGCGGAACGTGGAGCCGCAATGGATTCAGCATGAGCGCGTTCTTGAACTACTCGAACAGCTACACGGACACCATCAGTGTGCCGAATCGCCATATCGGCTCCTGGACCACGGCGGATCTGCAATTGCGCTACGACGCGTCGACTGCCGGACGGACGAACTTGCTCGAGGGAGTCGTGCTGGCACTGAGTGCGCTCAATCTGCTCGATGAAGACCCGCCATTCGTGGACTCCACACGCGGCGTGGGTTACGACGCCACGAATGCCAGCCCCCTCGGTCGATATATCGCACTCAGCCTTTCGCGCCGATGGTGATGAAGGCGGCCCTGGCCGCCGCGGCAATGGCGATACTGGTCTGTGCGGGCGATGCGACCGCGGCGAGCCTCGCTCCCGCAGATCTTGAAAAATTGACGCGCTACCAGGTTATCGGCGTCGACACGGTCAGTCTCGCGATAGCTTCGCGGCCTGGGCGCAACGCGGAAACGGCCAGGACGGTGCTGCGTCAAGGTGGAGTCGTGCGCTTTCGTCGGGATTCCATCGCGTACCTCACGGCCGTAGTCCCGCGCGCGGTGGTCGCGTTGCTCGCGGCGAGCGACAGCGTGCAGGCGATCGCGGTCGACGAAATTGGATTCGCGCCTGAATACAATGCGGCTGAGAGTTGGCCGCGCTCGCAGCCGGTGCTGCAGCCTCCCGTCGCGCCACCGGAGGACACGCGCTGGGATCAATTCTGGGACGATCGACGCCTGCGCCCGCCGTATCCGTTCCTGAAGGATTTGTCGGCGGACGACTGGCAGCGCGAGCATCCGACCTGGGATGGGCGTGGAGTTCTCATCGCGCTGGTCGAAGGATTTCCTGACTTCCTGCTGCCCGAGCTGCAGACAGCGCTCGATTCCCATGGAAGTGAGATTCCAAAATTTCGGGACACACTGAATCTGCCCGATCTATCCGCCAGCCTGAAGGATGCGCGGCCGGTCGGCACTACAGCCTGGCAATGGGTGCGCCTCGATCCCCCGGTGCGCGCACAGGCTGGCGCGATCCAGCAGGCAAGCGGAATCCTGCGTACTCCCGCGAAAGACGGCGAATACAGGCTCGGAGTCCTCAGGTTTCCGGCAACCCAGGCGCGCTCCCTCAAACTCGGGAGTGCTGACAGCGCGGAAAACGGCGACGCGCTCGATTTCGACGTGCTGTGGTCACCTTCGAAACTGGAAGCACGGGTCGACGCCAACCGTGATGGAGACTTCACGAACGACGCGCCGGTGCGGGAGTATCGCGCCGCGCGCCATTTCGGAGTGATGGGGGAAGACGATCCACGGACTCCGCTGCGCGAGAGCGTCGGCTATGCGCTGCAACGCAGTGGTGAATACCTGAGTTTCAATTTCGGACTCGATAGCCATGTGACGCTCACGAACTCGACCGCTGCAGCGCGAGCCGGCGAACGTGGTCTCATCGACGGAGTGGCGCCCGGTGCGCAGCTTCTGCCTGTCTACAGCGGGCAGCAGGCTTCCACCTTTGCGCAAGCACTGATCGTGGCATTCGAAAGCCCTGCCGACGTGGTGTGCCTGGAGGCGTACACCGCGATCGTCTATCCGTACGTGGCGGCCGGCGGTCGCTCTGTAATGGATTTCGTCACCCAACGCCTCATTGAAAAAACAGGAAAGCCGTTCCTCTACACGGCGGGAAACCGGCTTGGGTTCGGCATGTCTCTGAACCCGATCGCCCCGGATGCATTGAACGTCGGAGCGGCACAGAGCCGCGGCGCAACGTATGCGCAGCTCGGTGTGCGGGTCGCGCCGGACTTCATCCTGCACTCGGTGGGAAGCGATGGTCCGGCGGACACCGGTGCGGCGAAGCCCGATTTCCTGGCGCCCGTGCTCGCCATCGGTCTGCGGCCAGGTTTCGAACGACCCGGTGTGCGCGAGTCGCCGATTCCCCTGCCGCCGGGCTATCTCGTCGGCGGAGGAACTTCGACCGCCGCGCCCGTTGCGGCAGGTGCCGTCGCGCTACTAGTTAGCGCTGCCAGGCAGGCGGGAATTTCCTATGACGCACGAAGCATTGCGCATGCGTTGAAGGCATCAGCGCTTGCCTTGCCTGGAGTGGGTGCACACCAACAGGGTGCCGGAGTCATTCGCGTGGATGTTGCCTGGCGCAACCTCGTGTTACAGAGCTCGAAATCCGCTCCGCCCGTGTTCACAACCCGTGCGCCCGTACACACTCGCACCAGTCGCAACCTCGTGCCGGCTGATGAAGGCGAGGGGTTGCTGGTGAGGGAAGGCTGGGCTGCTGGGACCTCAGGCACGCGAGTTATCAAAGTCAGGCGCCAGGGGGGATTGCTAACCAACGTTGCGTACGATCTCATTTGGTCGACGGACGAGGCGACATTCAAGGCACCCGCGCGCGTTGTGCTACCGCCAGGCGAGTTCGTGAGTATTCCCGTCGAGATTCATCCCGCGACGCCGGGCGCACACAGCGCCTTTCTGCTGTTGAGAGACGTCGCAACGGGTGAAATCGCGCATCGAATTCTGTGTACCGTCGTTGCCGCGGACGCACTGAGTGCTGCGAATCGGTATCAGCTCATGCAAACGGTAGAGGTGCCGCAGAATGGCCGTCGCAGCGTGTTCTTCGATGTTCCCGCCAGGCAGGACGTTCTCACCGTAACGCTGAGGCGCGGCACGGGCGCGATCTTCGCGTTCGTGCATTCGCCGACCGGGGACACGATGACCCCGAACTTTCTGCCAAGCGCGGAGACTGGGCAGGTCAGCGTGAGTTTTCCCGCGCCGATGCGCGGAGTTTGGCAGATTGTGCTGGGCGATCTCAGCAATCTCATGCAATACGTTCCGGAAAGTGCCTTGCAAGGTTTGCCGCCCACTGCGGTCGAGGTGAGCGTTAGCACCGCTGCCGCAGTGATTCAGGCTGGCGATGATCCGAGGCAACTCACCATCGGCAATCGCGGGGGAGATATCCGCGGCGTCTTGTCTTCGACGTACTTAGGTGGCGTACGACGTTTGGTCGGACGGCTCGAAGGGAACGAGGCACGGCTCGTGGAGTTGTTAGTTCCGCCCGATACGAGATCGTTGTTTGCCGAAGCGACGGGAGACGTGGATTTGTCTTTGTACGACTGCACAAGTGGAACCTGCCAGCCCGGCGCCTACCGGCGCTCACAACCCGGAGAAGGCAGAAGGTTCCTGTTCGCGGAGCACCCCAAGCCGGGTCTCTGGTACGTGACGGTTTCAGCGCGGAATTCCGGCGAATCTACCTCGTTCGAGTATGCCGATATCATCACGCATCCCCGCGCCGGCTCATGGGTGACGGACGATATCGAAAACGAGCGTGCAAGCGGCGCAACATGGGGCGTTTCAGCGCGCTACACGATAGGCACTCCGGGGGTCGACAGAACACCTGCGGTACTGCTCTATTTGAAGGATTCCTCTCGCCAGCAACTCGAGTTCTTCAAGCCCGGCGGCACATTTCCCTATCTCAATGCTGAGTGGAGTGGCGTTCCGTTGGGCTCGCACATTGTGGATCTTGATCGTTAGTGCAGATGCTGGCGACTGAGTTCGCTATCTTGATACTGCGTTCTTCCCGCACTGAAGCACCATCCCTGACTCGTTCTTCAGCTTCTCCAACTCTTTCTCTCTTTCTTCCTTCGGAAGCGCGCAGGTCCGGGCGACCTCCCGCGCCACGTCCTTGCGCGCATCCGCCACCTCGCGCGCCTGGCGCTGAGCCGCCGTCTCGCAGCCGCCCGCGGCCAGCGCCGTGACCAGCATTGCCAACAGTAAGGGTCTCCTTGCGCGAGGGGTTTCAATTTCCACGCCGAGATCGCTCTAGTGCCAAAGGAGACCTGCATCTCATAGCCGACTCGGGGATTTGATTCGTCGACGATGGCATCTACGCACGATGTGGTTGGTTGGCTTTGATGTCAACGCGGGCAGAATTTGAGCGGCTACTGCAATGTGAACGAGACCTGCAAGGCGACACCACCAGCACTTCAAATTTCGCCGTTCGGTAGGGGATCGGCGCCTCTCGTGCGTCTCACTCTCAAGCAGTGGTATCCACTATTGCTCGTCGAACGCTCTTATATGGCAAGGAGAGCGGCTGGCCTTCGGCTGCTTCCACCATTCTTTTCGAGGATCCCCATTGGCATGAAACCTGATTCGCATGCCTATGATTGACCTGCGGTCCTGCAACCGCAGGTCTTTTTTTCGCGCATGCGAACTCTAACCGACACTCTCAGTAGCTACGTGAGGTGGTCGTCTAGTCTGGAGATCGCCGCCCTGCAATCGGAGAACGACTGGCCGAAAGAGTTTGTGCCCGCGGCGAGGCGTTTCAGTGGATACCAGTGGGCGAAGACCATTGGCCCACCGGACGCGCACCTCTTTGGAATCTGTCCGCTTGGATTTCGCTGGCCACACAGCCTTGCCGGTCTCGAGCGCGGCATCTTCGAGCCGCGCGTTTTCGATAGTGCAGAGCGCTCGCAGCGCGGCGGAGACATCGATCACTTCCTCGTGGTCGAGCTGCGCACACCAACGGTTGTGCTCGCCCACCTTGCGATGCTCGTCGAATCGCGCGAATGGCATCTGATCGACGGACACGTGATGCACCTGCAATGAATGTCTGCTACCCCTTCTTGAAAGGATTTTAGGTGTTCGGCTTCGTCTGCATGGTCGTTTACAGCGTACTGAGAACCTAAGCGTTCAAAGAAAAATCGCGCTAGATGGCGTAGCAGGACGGCGACGCGGAAAAGCAGGTGAATCTGACGCAGGAAGAGTTCCGTGATCCTTAGCCGCCGACCCCAGATAAAGGGCAAATATTCCTCAATACTCAGCGCCAAATCTTTATGGAAGTTCTGATGGTATGAGACTCGATACGCTGGAAAAGAACCTTTTGAGTCATGAACTTGTGAGTTGAGCTTGCTTCCTCCCTTTCCACCAATCTTCAAGCGACGAATCGAAGCGGACCTGATCGAGGAAGTCTGCGACCGGACGCCCGCCAACCTGAGCGCCGGTCCGGCTGTGGCATTCTGCTTCGATGACTACGCTTCGGACCCGCCGACGATGGTGGTGGCTCGGAGGAGCGATCGCCGCGGCGCTGGTCGCAAGCCTGGCCGTGGTGTTGCTGAAACCGATGCTCGAGCGCGCGGTCCGTGAGCGGATCGAGTCCGCAGCCGTGCGTCATGGGATGGTGGCCCGAATCGGTTCGGTACGCGTCGCTGTGTGGCCGTTCTTGCGCCTGACGGGCTTTGATCTCGATCTCGGCCACGGAGCGCGACTGCACGCCGACATGATCGCAGCCACGTATCCCGGCCGCGTGCGACTCGCGGTTCGCGCCGCCAATCTTTCGGGTCCGGCAGGCTTCACGGTGAGCTCGCCAGCCTCTGCCTGGTATATGGCGGGCATTAGAGGTGAGGATCTCCAGCTCACGTTGATCGAGCCACAGGCCGGTCTTTCGATTCGCAAGCTGAAGGATTCGGCAGGCAGCGAGTGGAACGTCGAGGCACGCGGACTCGACATCGGCCATCTGTTCGACGTGCGGCGCGAAGGGTCGCCGCTCCTCGATGGTGGTATCGCGGACGGCCGGGTGAATTTTCGGACGAGCGCCGATGCGCTCCGTTTTGACGTCGACATCGGTGCGCGCCGTGCGCGCTTCGCGACACTGGCGGACAACGACGACGGCGAACCACAGCTCGGCGATGCGACGGACGTCACCCTGCAATTCGATGGCGTCTTCCAGCGTGCCGAGGGCGCGCTCGAAATCCCCGAGGTCCACGGGACATTGGCCGGTGCGGAGCTGTCGGGGTCGATGACGCTGCATATGGATAACGATCCGAGTGTCGATCTCGCACTCGGCGTGCGGCAGCTGGATTTCGGGCGACTGCTGGGCGCAGCCGGCCTGGCGGTGCCCGAAAGCTTGGGAGTGGGGCCCGGCGGTACCCATGATCTTGGATCGGCCTCTATAGAAGTGGGTGTACGCGGCCGTTGGTCAGCGCCCGCCGCTCTCGCAGTGAGCCAAAAGATCAACTTCAGTCCGCCAGGCAAGATGCCGCCGGCGATCTCGCGACTGCGCCGCGACTTCGTCTTTGGCGCAGGCGACGGACCGGGCCCGCATCGCCCCATCGATGTCTCGCTCTCATCCCCCGACTTCATCGCCCTGCGCGACGTTCCGCCGCTGTTCGTGCGCACCCTGCTGCTTTCCGAAGACGCGGGCTTCTACGGGCACAGCGGCATCGACCTTCGCGAACTACCCTCCGCGCTGCTCACCAACTGGTCTCGCGGGGGCGCGGCGCGCGGCGCGTCGACGATCACCCAGCAGTTGGCCAAGAACCTGTTCCTGTCGCGTGACAAGGAGGTCGGACGCAAGCTGCAGGAACTGGCGATTACGTTTCTGCTCGAGTCGGCGCTCGATAAGGATCGTATTCTCGAGATTTACCTGAACATCATCGAGTGGGGGCCGGACCTGCGTGGCCTGCGGCCCGCGGCCCGCCACTATTTCGATTGCGAACCGCAGGCGCTGACGCCGGCCCAGATGGCCTTCCTGGTCGCGATCATCCCAGGACCGATCAAGTACCAGCGTTCGTTTGCGCGTGGCACGCCGGGTCCTGGTCTGCGTTTGCTGATCGACAACCTGCTGGCGAAGCTGC
>Ga0193752_1000245_pt1 | contig 60794 bp, 46 predicted proteins | sample H1c1metaG_FD_144924 | JGI IMG/M metagenome (GOLD analysis project Ga0193752, IMG submission 144924) | Soil microbial communities from a riparian zone of the East river system, Colorado, United States - H1c1 | ecosystem: Environmental > Terrestrial > Soil > Riparian zone | place: USA: East River...
TCAGCCAACCTTTTAAATACAATTAACCCGAATGATATTGAATCTATGTCAGTGTTGAAGGATGCATCTGCTACTGCATTATATGGTTCAAGAGCTTCTGCCGGTGTTATTATCATAACAACTAAAAAAGGAGCAAAGGGAAAGATCAAGTATAATTTTAATACTCAGCTTTCAGCAGGTTTAATTGCAAAAAAAGTAGATGTACTTTCCGGAGATGAGATCAGGAGCATTGTTAATGCTGATGCTGCAGCGACTGGTAACAATAATTATAAAAATCTTTTGGGCACAGCCAATACAGATTGGCAGGATGCGATCTACCAGGCTGCTATAGGCAATGATAATAATATCAGCGCAAGCGGAGCTCTCAAAAATATTCCTTTTCGTGTTTCTTTAGGTTATCTGACACAGGAAGGTATTTTAAAGACCAATAAGTTTAACCGGTTATCTGCTTCGTTGAACCTATCTCCCAAATTCTTTAATGATCACCTGTCTGTTAATCTGAACGTAAAATATGCTAATACAAAAAACAGGTTTGCAGATGAGGGTGCTGTAGGTTCGGCTGCAGCTTTTGATCCCACACAGGAAGTAACTAACGGAAGTAAATGGGGGGGATATTTTGAATGGTTGCAAGGTGGTACCCCTGCTGCATTGGCTACACGAAACCCTGTAGGATTATTAAAACTACGGGATAATACATCTGCTGTAAACAGGGTTGTTGGAAGTGTTCAGTTAGATTACAAGCTGCATTTCTTTCCCGATCTGCATATACAGGCAAACTTAGGGGTTGATTATGGAAAAGGAAGTGGTAATGACAAGAAAGATTCTATAATGGCTACAGATTATCTGACTGCTGGCAGATATACTTATTATAAACAGAGTAAACAAAATACCTTAGCCGAGGTTTCACTGTTTTACACAAAAGACCTTAAAAGCATAAAAAGTAAAATAGATGTACTGGCATTGCACGGTTACCAGGATTTCCTCACGAATGTTAACAATTATCCATCTTATGGACAAAATGGTGTTGTTATTGCTACCAGTGTTCCATCTTTCGCGACAGATAAACCACAATATCGCCTGGAATCTTATCTGGGCCGTATCAATTACTCATATAATGATAAATACTTTTTATCTGCATCTATCCGCAGAGATGCAAGTTCTAAATTTTCTCCTGCTACAAGGGTAGGTTATTTCCCGGCTGTTTCAGCAGCATGGAAATTAAAGGAAGATTTCTTTAAAAATGCAAATGTGATCAATGACCTTAAACTTCGTGCCAGCTGGGGTATAACCGGTCAGCAGGATATTGCCGGAACAGGTGGTAGTTTTAACCCACTTTATCCATATCTGCCAGTATATGCCTACAGTAATTCGGCTGCGCAATACCAGTTTGGTTCAACATATTATAACTACCTGCGCCCAGGTGCTTATGATCCAAACATTAAATGGGAAACTACAGCAACTACAAACATCGGTTTGGATTTTGCTTTCCTGAATAACAGGATATCAGGTTCAATAGATGTTTACCAAAAAGACACAAAAGATTTAATATCCCGTAAAGACATGGCACCAGGCCAGAATTTCGATATAACTATATCTACCAATGTTGGCGACCTTGTAAACAAAGGAGTAGAGTTTGTGTTAAATACCACACCCGTAAAAACAAAATCATTAACCTGGGATTTCGGTTTTAATATAGCTTATAATACAGTAAAGGTCACTAACCTTGGAACTTCAACTTTTATACCTACCAACGGTATAAGCGGTGGTACGGGTAATATTATTGGAGTACATGCCGTTGGCGAAGCTCCGAGTACTTATAAAGTTTACCAACAGGTTTACGATCCTGCAACAGGTAGACCAATTGAAGGTTTGTACGAAGACAGGAACAGGGATGGTATAGTTGATGCAAACGATATGTACTATTATAAAAAAGCTGCTCCGGACATGTTGTTAGGAATTAACACACAGGTTAATTATAAAAAGTGGTCATTAGGTCTTGCAGGCCATGGTGCTTTTGGATATTATTTGTATAACAACTATAATTCAAATTCAGGAGTTTTAAGAACAATTAAAAACCCGATCAATTTTATAGGAAATGCCAGCGCCGATTATTTAAAAACAGGTTTTGTAAATAACCAATATTTTTCTGATTACTATATTGAAAATGCTTCTTATTTCAGATTGGATAACATCAATATCGGTTATAACGCAGGAAGTGTATTTAATAAAAGAGCTTCTTTAAGAATATCTGCAAGTCTTCAGAATGTTTTTGTTATTACCAAATATTCTGGTTTAGACCCTGAAAATTCTAACACTTCCAATACTACAAATTTATCCGGTGTAGATAATAATATTTATCCACGTCCACGTATTTTTTCACTGGGAGCTAATTTAGATTTCTAATTACAATTAAATCACTCTATATGAAATATAAAACATTAAATAAGATTGCTTTCTTACTGATAGCAATTGCTGGCATAAGTTCCTGCGCTAAAAAACTTGATCTTACACCAACCAATGATCTTACACCAGACAAGGTTTATTCTACCGCAGCGGGTTATAAATCGGTACTTGCAAAAATCTATGGTGGACTGGCTTCTGGTGGTAACCAGGGACCTGCAGGCCAGCCTGATATCAGCGGAGGCCTGGATGAAGGTTCTCAAATAGCTTTTATTCGCCCCTTCTTCAATTGCCAGGAATTACCTACTGATGAAGCAGTGGTTGCCTGGAATGATCAAACCATCCAGGATTATCACAAACTTTCATTTACAAGTGCAGATCCTTTCTTAAAAGGAATGTATGCAAGGCCTATGTATAATGTTACTTTGGCAAACGAGTATCTCAGGTATTCCACCGATGATGTTATGAGTGCAAACGGTATTAGCGGTGCTGATGCTACAACTATTAAAAGCACCCGTGGAGAAGTTCGTTTTATGCGTGCTTTTAATTACTGGCTGATGATGGACCTGTTTGGAAAATCTTCTTTTGTTACAGAAGCTGACCCTGTAAACGGGCCATTGCCAAGGGAAATAAGCAGGGTAAATCTTTTTAACTATATCGTGGGCGAATTAAAAGCTGTTGATGCTGAGCTTGCTCCTGTAAAAACAATAGAGTATGGCAGGGTAGACCAGGGAGCTGCGTGGGCTTTATTGGCACGTGTTTATTTAAACTCGGCTATTTACAGCGGTACGCCTCATTATGACAGTGCTTTGTTCTATGCTGCAAAAGTTATTGGCGGAGGATATTCTCTGCAGGCAGGTTATTCAAAATTATTTATGGCAGATAATGATAAACAAAAGGATGAATTCATATTTGCTGTGCCCATTGATGGTTTACGTACACAAGGTTATGGTAACACCACCTTCTTTACACACTGTCCGTCAGGCGACGAAGCTCAGAGTGATTATGGTGCGTCGGGCGGTGGCTGGTATGGATATCGTTCAACTGCAGCTTTTGTAAATTTATTTGCAGATAAAACCGGTGCAACCGACCAGAGGGCCATGTTTACCACATCTAAATATGGAACAGGCCCTGCACAGCTTGTAATTACAGATCTAAGCAATTTTGACCAGGGGCCACATGTAAAAAAATATGTGAACAAAAGAAATGACGCAACCCCGATCAGTGATCCAACGGGTTATTTTGCTGATATAGATTTCCCTGTTTTCAGGCTTTCTGAAATGTATCTTATTTATGCCGAAGCAACTATAAGAGGTGCGGCAAATGGAAATATGGCTACTGCTTTGGGTTATCTTAATTTAATAAGGGCAAGAGCTTACGGCACCACTGCAACCGGGCAATTAACACTTGGAGACTTAACAACTCAATTTATATTGGATGAGCGTGGACGTGAACTTTACTGGGAAGGGCATCGCCGTACAGATTTGATCAGATACGGCTTGTTAACGTCTGGTACTTATTTATGGCCGTGGAAAGGTGGTGTTGCATCTGGTACTTCGGTTGATGCAAAATATAATTTATTTCCAGTACCGGCATCAGTGTTAACATCAAACCCAAACCTTACACAAAACCCCGGTTTTAATTAATAATTTATAAATTGTTTGATATGAAAAATTTAATAAAATCTTTGTTCACTTTTTCTGCGTTATCAGTTTTACTGGTTTCCTGCAAAAAGGATGAGAATCAAGTGTATTTCAATGGGGGAACAAACCCGGTTTTAACCGCATCTTCTACAGCTGCACTTGTATTGCTAAATGCCAATAAAGCAAACCATGCTGTAACATTTAGCTGGACTAACCCAAACTACCAGTTTAATACAGGCTCAAGTTCGCAGGATGTAACCTACACTTTACAGGTAGATACTACAGGTGCAAACTTCACCAGTGCTAATAAGCAGGAGAAATCAATTTCTAAAGACCTGAGCATTGCTTTAACAGTGAGTGATGTAAATTTTTTCCTTACAAAAATGGCACTTTCTTCGGGCGTTGCACATGATATGGAGTTCAGGATAAAATCAACCTTAACAAACAGCAGTGTTCCTTTGTATTCAAATGTTATTAAGATAAGCGTAAATAATTACCTGGATTTTGCTGTTGAGCCACCAGGTACATCAGCGGCACAATATCTTGATGGAAATTTATGGATACTTGGCGATGCAGTTGCATCAGGATGGAGCAATCCATTGCCCAGCCCATATGATGTTTCTCAGAAATTTGCAAGAGCAGGAGGAGTAAATGACGTATTACATTACGTAGCTAACATTACTTTCAATGCAACTGGTGGTTATAAATTAATTCAAACACAAGGTGTTTGGGCTACTCAATATCATGCAATGGATGGTACAGCTAAACTTTCAGGAGATTTTGAGAAAAAAGACAGTGATCCACAATTCCCTTCTCCCGGAGCCGGTTTATATAAAGTTGAAATCAATTTTCAAACAGGTAAATACACACTAACCAAATTATAGTTTAAAACGGTTGCCTAACGACAATAAAATAATTTATATGAAAAATATTTTTAGACTTTTTATGTTGATGGTAGGAACTGTCTCCATATTTTCTGCCTGTAATAAAGTTGATAATCTTACCAAACAGGATGCTTTGCCTGTTTATGCGTTAGGTATATCACCGGTATTAAGCAGTTCAACCACTACAGTTGCACCAACGCTGGCAGATAGCAGTAACGCTATCATTAGTTTTTCCTGGACAAACCCAAAATATTCCAACGATTCTGCAACTACAAGATATATCCTGGAAATAGATTCTACGGGAAAAAATTTCGCCAATGAAAAAACAAAAACTGTTATTGGCGTTTTAAATACTTCACTAACCGGAAGAGAATTAAATGCCATGTTAATGAACCTGGGCTTTAAATTGGGCGTAGCGCAATCCATTGACGTAAGACTGATATCTTCTTACAATAATAACAACGAAAGGTACATGAGTAATGTTGTAAAAGTAATGGCTACACCATTTGCTGATCCTTCTAAACTGGTAACCGAAAATACATCTGTAGTGGGTACATTGGCCAATGCAGCCCTACATTCCAATACTTTTACCTGGACTACTGCGTTTCCCGGTTATACAGGTGCAATAACTTATACATTGCAATATGATTCAGCTACTAAAAACTTCGCTTCAGTAAAAGAGCTACCTGTAATTCCGCTACTTTTAAACAGGGATTTAAACCAGGATACGATGAATTTAACTGCATTGAATTCCGGCATCGCCGGTGGTACAACCGGCAAAGTTGAATACAGGGTTAAAGCGGTTACTGCTACCGGGGCTGTTGCCTATTCAAATGTTGTGAATGTTACTATTCAAACTTACATACCTATTTTAAGAGTTTACCTGCCGGGTAGTTACCAGGTTGCCAGTGGTTATGGAACAATGAATTGGGATCCACTAACAGCTCCTGAATTGATCAGGGATCAACGCACGGCGGTTAATAATAAAATGTACTACATTTATATTTATTTGCCGGCAAATGCGGAATTTAAAATAACTGTTGGCCGAAGCTGGGCTGTAAATTATGGCGGTTCCGGCGGCAATCTTGTTTTTAACGGTCCAACTAATCTTTCAGTCACCACAGCAGGTTATTACAGAATTTCCGTTAACATTGCCACTCTACAATACAATATTATGGCAGGCCGTATGGGTTTTGTAGGTGGTGCTACCGGTGCAGGCTGGGATCCTCCAAGTGTTTTCCCTAATTACGCTTTAGGTAATTCTGCAACAAACCTTTTTGTTGGCTTAACCAATTTTACAACTGATGGATGGAAATTAATTGACAATGATCAATGGGATAACGGAAGCCAGACTGTAAGTGAAACCAGGGGCTATGGATCTACCGGGGCAAGTGGAAGCACATTGAGTGTTAACGGCCCTAATTTCCCCAACATTACTACAGCAGGCCGTTACAGGGTTATCTGGGACGGACGTGACGTTGATAATATTAAATACGAAATGAGTCCCGGTACCGAAATGAGGGTTGTTGGTAATGGAATGACGGGTGTTCCGGATTGGAATCCTGGTGCATCGCCACAAATGATTTATGGTGGTAATGGCATCTGGACAATTACTTTACCATTGGATGCCAATGAAGAAATTAAATTTCTTGGTGGTAACGACTGGGGAGCATTTGATTATGAAGATAATAGTGGTGGAAGCCAGTCGCTTGGTGCGCCAAGAAAAATTCAATGGTCAGGTGGCCCTAATTTTAAGACACCTGTTACTGCAGGCACTTACACTATTACACTGAATGAAAACCTGCAAACAGTTACAATTAACTAAGCAGTTGTTTATAATTTTAATAAAAATGCCACCGTTTAGGTGGCATTTTTATTTTGACAGATTTTTATTTATCGTACTGAAAATTTATAGGAAGTAGTTTGCCTGTATTTTTCTCCCGGCCTTAAAATAGTATTGGGAAAAGAAGGCTCATTGGGGCTGTTAGGATAATGCTGTGCTTCCAGGCAAAGCCCGGCATATTGAATAAAAGAAGATCTGGTATTGTTAGTTTCGTTATCACAATGAAGTGCATTGCCCGAATAGAACTGCACAGCAGGTTCCGTGGTATACATTTCCATAAAACGCCCGCTGGCTGGATCATACAATTCAGCTGCTTTACCACCAGGATTATTTAATACCAGGTTATGATCATAGCCTCCGGCGAGTTGAATGTCCTGTCCAACTGTTTTAATATTGGTAAAATCGATAGGCCTGTTTTCTAAAGGAACCAATTGTCCTGTAGGTACTAAATGTTCATTGACTTCTGTGTATTGGCTGGCATATATTTTTAGCTCATGACTTAAAATATTTATTTCTTTTCCTGCCGATAAATTAAAATAACAATGATTGGTTAGGTTTACAGGTGTGGGCTTATCGGTGTATGCTGTGTAATCCATTATTAGTTCATTGTCGGAAGTAAGTTTGTAGATCAATTCAATATTTACATTGCCTGGAAAGCCTTCTTCGCCATCTTTACTTAAATAAGTAAGTTTTAAACTACAACCATCGTTCTGCTCTTCAATATTCCACCAAACTTTATCAAAACCTTTTTTACCGCCGTGTAAACAAAAATGATCGTGTGTATTTGTTATTGAATATGCTGTTCCATCCAACGTAAATTTTGAATTAGCAATACGGTTGGCATACCGGCCAACAGCGCATCCATGAAATTGATGGCCATTTTGTAGATATCCATCAAGCGAATCAAATCCAAGTATAACATTACCAACTTGCCCTTCTTTATCCGGCGTAATAATTTGTGTTATTGTGGCTCCGTAATTGATCACAGTAACCTGCATGCCTGTTTCATTGCTGATGGTATATGCAGTAACTGCTTTGTCTTCAAAATTGCCAAAGGGCCTTTTTGTAATGCCTTTTTTCATCCGGCAGATTTTTATTTAGATAAAATTGACTAAAATATTTTTAACTGTTACATTTTGCAGATCCGTCTTCTACAGAAACCGGGTAAACTGATAATGTAAGGCCCATTTCTTTTTGATATGCAGCACTGATCTGTTCAACCAGTTTTTCTACAGCACTTTCTTTTATCAAATTGATAGTACAGCCACCAAAGCCACCACCAACCATCCTGGCGCCGGCTACAGCCTCATTATCTTTTACATAATCAACCAAAAAGTCAAGTTCTTTACAACTTACTTCATAATCATATTGTAAGCCATGATGTGTTTCAAACATTTTTTTTCCCAGGGCTTTAACATCTCCTTGTTTCAGATCATCGCAGGCACCTAACAACCTTTGATTTTCCTGTACCACATATTTACATCGCTTAAAGATCAATGAGTCAACTCCTTCCACATAATCTTTCAGCATTGCCATACTTACATCTCTTAAACTATTTACAGCCGGTTGGTTTTGTGCAATTATGGAAACACCCTCTTCACATTGTTTTCTCCTGGTATTATATTCAGATGAAGCCAGGTTGTGCTTTACATTGGTATTGAATAAAAGGATCTTATAACCTGCAAGATCAAGAGGTACATATTCATATTGCAGTGAGCGGCAATCCAGTTTTATGGCATGGCCTTTTTTGCCAAAAATACTTGCAAACTGGTCCATAATGCCGCAATTGACGCCTGCAAAAACATGCTCCGCTTTTTGTGCAAGCGGAACCATCTGCATACGGCTTAACTCCAATCCAAAGATTTCGTTCAATGCAAAAACCACTGCGCATTCAACTGCCGCAGAAGAGGAGAGGCCGGCGCCAATGGGAATATCACCGTCGATCACAAGGTTAAAACCGCCAATTGTATGGCCTTGCTTTTGTAACTGGTCTACTACACCTAAAATATAGTTTGGCCATTGAATGGACACGGGTTTTATATGCTCTGTATCTGTTGAATAGGTTTCTGAAAAATCGCAGGCATAGAGGTTCACCAGGTTATCTGTTCTTTTTGTAATGGCAACATAAATACTTTTATCAATGGCTGCCGGCAAAACAAAGCCTTCATTGTAATCCGTATGTTCGCCCAAAATATTTATTCTTCCGGGAGAACGAAATACTGTTGGTTGTTCTGAAAATTTTTCAGTGAAAACAGCAATTATTTTTTGTAACATTCAGGCAATTTAAATCAAGTGCTGCATTTTATTTCTTTAAATATTTTTTGCTTATCTCATCATAGATCAATAGCAATTCATTCGCTTTACCGTCCTTGTCAAAAAAACGTTCCCAGGTACTTAATGGTTCCCAAATGCAACTTCCTTTACCACGCCCATTGGCAACGTTGAATGATAATTCGTTCACTTCTTTTTTTACATGAGAGTATTCAACCACAATTACATCTTTGTTATACCTGTGTGAAAGGTCATCCAGGTTATATTCCAGGTCGACCAGTGTATTATGCCATTTGGGGTAATACGATAAACCGATAACATCAAAAGGAACACCGCGGTTTACCATATTATCAATAAAGAATTTCCTCTCATCATTTTGTCCGCCTAATGCAATATGCAGCATAATACTGGTTGACGGCGAAACTGCTTTTACGCCCTGTATGCCGGCAAAAAATAATTGTGCAAGGCTATCGAAATTATTTACGCTGCCATGCGGCCATATCATACCATGATTGATCTCATTGCCAACCTGAACCATATCTGGTGCAGTGCCCTGGTCTTTTAATGCCTGTATCACCATCCTGGAGTAATCATACACAGCCCACTTTAATTCGCTGAAAGATTTGCCACGCCATGCCCTGGGTATCCATTGCTGCTGCGGATCGGCCCAGTAATCGCTGTAATGAAAATCAAGTAATAATTTCATGCCTGCATCTTTGGTTCTTTTTGCCATTTGCATGGTATGCTGCAGATCGCAAAATCCTTTTTGCGGTGAGTAGCCACTGTCACGGGCCGGGTCGTTAAAAATGCGGAGCCGTACATAATTCAGTCCATGGTCTTTTAAAATTTTAATAGCATCTTTTTCTTTTCCATCCAGGTCATAAAATTTCATGCCTTTGTTCTCCAGTTCAGGTAAAAAAGAAATGTCTGCACCGAGCATTTTATCAACCGGTGTTGCTTTAAATGGAAGCACCGGAAAAGTATTGTTCGATAATTTAACATCGGTTACCGGGGAGTTTTTAATGGTCATGATATCAGTTGCGCCGGTCCATAAACTATCGGCCTTTGCTTCAAAATGTATCATGGTAGGAGAGTTGCCTGATTGTACTATCACCTGGCATTTTCCATTAAATAAATATCGTTGCGCTGTTGTATCAAAATATTTATCCTGCTCATGGCTGCTGGGGTCTCCATTGCCAACACCAATTATCTTTCCATCGCCCCGTAAAGAAAAGCGAATAAGATTGTTTGCATCCGGCACTTCACGCCCCTGCCTGTCAATCACACTGATGTTTATTATTGTTGCATCTTTTCCATCGGCTAACATGGTTGTTTTATAAGGACTGATAACAACTTCAGCAGGTTTACCGGTTGTTTCAACTTTGGTCTGAAGTTTTCTTCCCTTCTTATATGCAATTGCTTCCAATGTTCCCGGGGCGTAATTTACCATCCAGTTCAAATGGCCATTGCGGGGCATATCTTTTTTGCCCAAACTTTTTCCATTCAAAAATAATTCTACATTATCTGCATTACTGTTTACCCATACGTCAATAGGCTGGCTTTCTTTGCCAGCCCAATTCCAATGTGGAGAAATATGCAATACATCTTTATCCGTCCACCAGGATTGATAATAGTAATAAATATTTTTAGGAAAGCCACATACATCCATAATACCAAAATGCGAACTGATATTTGGCCATTGATAAGGTGTTGGCTCTCCACGATAATCAAGGCCGGTCCATACAAATCCACCCAGCCAATAATCATTTGGCTCAGCAAGTTTCCACCAGGTTTCGGCAGTGCTTGCCCACCAGGGCGCTGTAATATCCTGGTCAGGTACATAAGCTTTAATGGAATCTTTTTCATACTGGCCACGTGTAGTAACAGTGCTTCCCATCTCTGTGCCGATGATGGGTTGGTTGGGATGATCTTTATGATAATCTGCAACAGCAAACTGCCGGTAATTAAAACTCCTTACAGGTATAACTTCATTAATGCCTTGAAAAACATTGGCAACATCTGCAGCATATGTACTTACACGTGTGGGATCAAGTTCTTTTTGTTTGGCGAGCAATGATTGTGCAATAAGTCTTCCCGTTCCGGTCGTGTGCACCCAGCCTTCCTCATTTCCTATCGACCACATAAATACGGATGCACGGCTTCTGTCACGCTTTATCAGCCATTCAAGATCCTGCATATATTGCGGGCTGCTGTTGAGTAACCTGTTCTCATCCATCACCAGCATACCCAGGCTATCACAGGCATCCAGCAATTCTATTGTAGGTGGATTGTGGCTGGTACGATATGCATTGGAGCCCATCTGTTTCAATAAAAAGATACGATAGTACTGCAGGTAATCGGGAAGGGCGCTTCCAACACCGGCATGGTCCTGGTGATTGTTGGTGCCTTTTAGTTTTATATATTTTCCATTGAGGAAAACACCTTTATTTGTAATGTTGACGGTTCTTATACCAAAACGGATCTTATCTGTATCAATTATTTTTCCTGCTGATTTTAGGATGGGAATAACTCGGTATAGATAGGGATCTTCCAGCGACCAAAGCCTGGGGTTGGTGATTTTTACAGATTGCTTAACTGATCTTTTTTCATTTGCCGATAGTGAGACAGGTTGAGGAACCGTTTCCCCGATCTTATGTCCATCCCTGTCCGTTATAATGGCCGATATGGAAATAGCCGCAGTGCTGTATGATTCATTTTGCACGGTAGTTTCAACATACACCGTCGCCATATTTTTTTGTACATCTGTATAAACAAACAACGGGTTCTCATCCAGGTGAACCGGGTTATATTGATTCAACCATACATGGCGGTAAATGCCTGCACCTTCGTAAAACCAGCCTTCATACTGCGTTGCGTCAACTCTTACAACCAGCGTATTTTCTTTTCCATAGTTAAGATAATTGCTGACATCATAAGAGGCACCTACATAACCGCTTTTATTGTTACCGAGATAAAATCCATTCACCCAAAAACTGGCATCCCTGAAAACACCGTCAAACTGAATTTGAAAACGCTGACCGGAATCAGAACGGCTGACAGTAAATTTTTTCCGGTACCAGCCAATACTGGTCTCAGGATAATCTCCACCCACAGGTTTATACCCATGCGACTGCACATCAAAACTTTTTGAATTGGCAAAAGGTAATTCTACAGCCCAGTCATGTGGCAGCGAAAGTTTACGCCAGCTGCTGTCATTGAATTTAGGATCAATGGCTGTTTTTTGTGCAGCGCCTGTTTTGGAGAAAATTGTTGCAATGCTATAGTTAAAATCTTTCGCCGGATCATTGGCATTGCCGAATGCAAATTTCCAATCATCATCAAAACTTATTTTTTTTCGCTGCTGTGCCGAAGCTGTTAAAGCAAGAAAAAAAATGATTGCAATAAAAACGTAAGAAATATTTTTTTTGGTCATAGGTAAATCATTTTAATCAGTTAAAGGCATTTAATGCAACCGTAGGTTTACCTGAATTGTCAAATGCACCAAGTGTGTAACCCTGCCAATTATTATATGCTTCGGGTTCCCAATAAAAAACGCCAACTCCTTTATTATTGCTTACAGATTTTACTTTGCTAATGAGGTCGGTAATAAATGAATTACAGGTTGCAGCCTGGTCCCAGCTCATGCCCACTTCACAAACCATGATCTCCGATCCATACCTGGCAACCATGTCATTCATGTTGGTCAGGCATTGGCTGTTAAGCGTACTCCAGTTTGCAGTTGAGGGGTATAAAGACATGCCGATCACATCCCATACAGCACCATTCGCTTTTAACCCATCTAAATTCCACCTGAACAAGGCATTGTCGTATCCATTGGAAACATGCACCATTACTTTTGTGGTGGGGCTGGCAGCTTTAACAGCATTATATCCTGCAATAAAAAATTTTGCATAATTAGCCATGTTCACTGATGCTTTTCCTTCAGGCCAAAGCATACCGTCATTGGTTTCATTTCCAACCTGCACCCAATCTGGTGTAACACCGGCTGCAATTAAAACATTCATTACTGCCAGCGTATGATTATAAACAGAGGTTTGTAAAGTAGCAACATCCTGTGCTGCCCATGCTGCCGGTTTTGTTTGCTTACCAGGATCAGCCCAACTATCACTGTAATGAAAATCGATCATGATCTTCATGCCAAGTGCCTTTGCACGAACAGCTTTAGCAACAACGTCTGCTGTATTGCACCAGCCTCCGGCAGGATTTACCCAAACCCTTAACCGGATGGAATTCATTCCAATATTTTTCAGCAGCTGCATACATTCCGTTTGGGTACCTGTACTGTTATAAAATTTCATGCCTGTATTTTCCATTTGTGTAAGCCAGCTTACATCTGCTCCTTTTGCAAAGAGTGTTGTTGGGGTAGGAGTAGGCGTAGGGTTGATGGTAGAACTTGATTTTTTGCAGGTAAGCCCTGTAAAAATCATCAGCAATAAAAAAGGTATAATTTTTAATTTCATGACAAGGCTTCAAAAAAGTAAATAAGTGTCTGTATAACACTTTAAATTATCATTAAAAACTGATAAAATACGTTTTTGGTGATTTCTTTTTTAATAAAGTGTAAAATATACACATTAATTTGTAAATTTACTCCCTAAACCGATTGCTATGCTTTTTAAAAAGATTGTTTTTACGCTTGTTATTATTGTTTCTGCAACTGTAAGTTTTGCCCAGGCAAAAACAACAGTAAAGTCTCCTAATAAAAATATTGAACTGAATTTTTGGCTGAATGATAAAGGTGCTCCCATGTATTCAGTTACTTATAAGAGTAAAGAAGTGATCCTTCCATCGGCCATGGGTTTTGAATTGAAGCAAACCATGAGCAATGAAGCATTACCTGCTTTGAAGGATAACCTTGTAATAACAGGATCCGTACAATCAGCTGCTGATACAAAATGGAAACCGGTTTGGGGGGATGTGAAGGAGATCAGGGATAATTATACGCATCTCAAAGTCAGCCTTTCACAAAAAGGTGAGAAAGCTATCAATTTCAATATCATTTTTAAAGTGTTTGACGATGGTGTAGGTTTCCGCTACGAATTTCCGCAACAGAAAAACCTTAATCACTTTATAGTATCTGAAGAAAAGACGGAATTTCATTTAACCGGTGATCATAAAACATTCTGGCTTCCTGGCGATTATGATAGTAATGAATTTAATCCAAATGTTACCAAACTGAGTGAGGTGGATGCAGAAGATCCTAAATATGCTGCCTCTATTTTTGCCCACCAATTTTTCGATAAGAATGCAGTACAAACTCCATTAATGCTGAAAACAAATGACGGGCTCTATATCAATATACATGAAGCCGCTTTGGTAAATTACCCGGCGATGAACCTGCATATTGATAAATCTAATTTTAATTTATCTTCTGTGCTTGTGCCCGATGCATTGGGCAATAAAGCCTATTTACAGGCCCCCGCAAAAACACCATGGCGCACTATTATCATTTCTGATAAAGCAACTGATATACTTGCTTCTCATACCATACTTAACCTGAATGATCCCTCGGTTATAAAAGATCCATCCTGGATAAAGCCAACAAAATATGTTGGTGTTTGGTGGGAGATGCATGTGGGGAAAGCCAGTTGGGATAGTGCAAGCGGCAAACACGGCGCTACTACGGCCAATGTAAAGCGTTATATTGACTTTGCAGCAAAACATGGCTTTGCAGGTGTGTTGGTAGAAGGCTGGAATGTGGGTTGGGAAGACTGGTTTGGGCAATACAAAGAAAATGTGTTTGATTTTGTAACACCTTACGGCGATTTTGATGTGAAGGGTTTGCAACGATATGCTGCATCAAAAAAAGTAAAACTTATCATGCATCACGAAACATCGGCATCGGTAACCAATTACGAACGCCAGATGGATACAGCCTACCGCTTTATGAAAGCACATGGATACGATGCAGTAAAGACGGGCTATGTGGGGCATATTATTCCCAGAGGAGAGCACCATGACGGGCAATGGATGATAAACCATTATGTAAGGGTGGCCCAAAAAACCGCATCGTATAAGATCATGCTGGATGCACATGAGCCTGTAAGGCCAACAGGCTTAAACCGTACTTACCCCAACTGGCTGGCTTGTGAAGCTGCACGGGGTATGGAATTCAATGCATGGAGCGAAGGCAACAGGCCAAACCATGATGTGATATTACCTTTTACCCGTTTTATGGGCGGACCGATGGATTATACACCTGGCATTTTCCAGCTTGAATTAAATTATTGGGATAAAAATAAAAAGGAAACCATTCATACTACATTGGCAAAACAACTGGCATTGTATGTTACTATCTGCAGTCCGCTGCAAATGGCTGCCGATCTGCCTGAGGCTTATGAAAAGAAACTGGATGCCTTTCAATTCATTAAAGATGTGGCGGTTGATTGGGACGATAGTAAATATCTTGAAGCAGAGCCAGGAGAGTATTTAACCGTTGCACGGAAAGCAAAAGGAAGTAACAATTGGTTTGTTGGATCTATAACAAATGAGAACAGCCGTAATACAAATGTGAACCTGGATTTTTTAGATGCCGGAAAAAAATATCAGGCCATTATTTATGCCGATGCTGCTGATGCAGATTACCAGAAAAATCCTGCAGCTTATATGATCAGTAAGCAGGTGGTTGATAATAAATCTGTGCTGAATTTAAAATTGGCGCCCGGTGGAGGATGTGCCGTAAGTATAATGCCCGTGAAGTAATTGAAACACTTTATAAAATATTGATGCCCTGCAGATTGCGGGGCATTTTTATTTTCGCTTGCAATAAATATCCGATCCTTCAACCGGTTCAAGCGCCTCTATATCTATATTATTTGCACTTTTTTTATTTCCCCATCTAAAAACCTTTTCAAAAAAAGGAAGCAGCTTGTTGTTTTTTATCATGCTTAAAAAATAAACTTCATGCTCTTTTTCCTTGATGCCCATTTCATATAATATGGCGTCATGCTCTTTAATACCCAGTTCATTAAAGAATTGTTTCATCCTGAAATATTCGCAAACATTACCACTCTCTAAACTCCCTGCAAAATAAAATGGCATGAACCAGCCGATGATATAACAACCGAAGGAGATCGCCTTCCCGATCACATGAAAACGGAACTCATACCATTTTGAGACCGGTATATTGTATTGATTCATTATTTCAAGCACTTCCTTCCGGTGATTCCACTCATCTATTTCAATTTGCCTGATCGCTGCTTTTTGAACTTTGTCTTTTACCGAACCTGCATGGCCCTGGTAAGCAAATGCTGCGGCTTTTTCAGCAGAGTAGGCCCTTTGCAACAGGTCAACTAATTCCTTATGGTTAAGTGTCACGTATCTTAATTTACTGTAAATATAAATGAAGAAGATCTACAGCGTTCAATTTGAAATAAAACCTGGAGAAATACATGCTTTTAGCATTCGGTACATTTAGTATACAAAGCTCTTATTTTAAACTTTTTACAAAACATGTAAATAATGTAATCTTTAGCAATCATTGTGTAAGTAAGCCAGCTTGAAACCAGGTTACCTTTAACTTATTTCGTTCAAATCAGCAATGGCATAAGTTTTGCCTCTCAGTTTTCTGTAATAACTCTCCTAATATGGCATTGTACAGGCTTTTTACTTATGTATTTCTTATTGCAGGATTGTTTTTGGGTTGTACTGTCAATGAAAAAAAAAATCAACTGGCAGAAAATTCCAGGTACGACCTGCTTAACCCATTCGTAATAAAACTTCCTGAAGGATTAGCCGAGATATCCGGGCTGGCTTATTATCCAAAAGACACTTCTGTTTTTGCCATTGAAGATGAAAATGGCTTTTTGTATAAAATATCTCTTACCACAAATGCAATCAGTAAGTGGAAGTTTGATAAAAGGCGTGATTTTGAAGACGTGGTTTTGCGTGATAGTGTATTCTACATTCTCATCAGTAATGGAGATATAGAAACACTGCAGTTTGGGAGTGGGGATAGCATGGTCACTAACAAATTTATTTTTCCTGGTGTCAGTAAGAAAAAAAATGAATTTGAATCAATGTATTTTGATGATAGCCTGAAGCAACTGGTGTTGTTATGTAAAGATTGCGCAGATGATAAGAAGAAAAATATATCAGCCTGGGGTTTTAATATTGATAAGAGCCTTTATTCTTCTTCTCCCGTACTTAGTATTGATGTGAAACCCATGAGTAAAGAACTGGATCAAAAAAAAATAAAATTAAAGCCTTCATCTGCGACAATAAATCCTGTTACCAATGAACTGTATATCCTGGAGGCAATAAACAACCTGTTGATTGTTACCGACAGGAATGGAATGTTTAAAGAAATTTTTACACTTCCTCCTTCCATTTATAAACAACCCGAAGGGATTGCTTTTACTCCCGCCGGCGATATGATCATTGCGAATGAATGGCATGAGACAGGGTTGGCCAATATCCTGATAATAAAAAACAAAAAGAAAATTTTATGAGAAAAACACTATTCGTATTCTGGAGCCTTTTTGTATTTAACTCAATTGCTGAAGCACAGGACAGCATACAGGCCAGGATAGTGTTGATAGGAGATGCAGGACAACTTACCAATGGACGCCATTATGTTGTGTCTGCTGCAAAAAGAAATGTTCTTTTTGATAAAAAGACCACGGTTGTTTTCCTGGGTGATAACCTGTACAAGACCGGTCTTCCAGATAATTCCTTACCCACATATGCCATAGCAAAAGCGCCGCTTGATTCGCAGATCCATATAGCCGGTAAGGCCGATACCAAAGTTTATTTTGTACCCGGTAATCATGACTGGGCAAACGGTGGTACCAATGGTTATGAATCAATTTTGCGTGTGCAGAATTATATTGACATATTGGGCAACAACAATGTTACCATGTTTCCAAGAGATGGTTGCCCCGGGCCGGTTGATGTTAAAATATCAGACGATGTTACTTTGATAATGATGGATAGCCAGTGGTGGCTGCATGAACATGATAAGCCTGGTATTGAGTCAGACTGTGAATATAAAACCAAGGCAGAAGTGTTGGTGCAATTGGATGACCTGCTTTCAAAGAATTCAAAAAAGATCGTGCTGCTTGCCATGCATCATCCATTCAGAAGTTACAGCCCCCATGGCGGTTATTTTACATTGAAGCACCATATTTTTCCTTTTACAGATGCTATACCGAATTTATATTTTCCGCTGCCGGTTATTGGTTCGATCTACCCACTTACCCGTGCGGTTTTTGGTACCGAGCAGGATCTGAAGCACCCGCTTTATCAAACAATGATCAATGAAATAAGTAGAGTGGTAAAAGGATACCGGAATGTTATTTATGTCGCTGGCCACGATCATTCCATCCAGTTGATACAGGACAGCAGTTTTAATTACATCATCAGCGGCAGTGGCAGCAAGAACACCAGGGTTTCCTATAATAAGAACACTTTGTTTGCAACCGTAGAAAATGGTTTTGTTACACTGGAAATTTCAAAAGCTAAAAATGTACAGGCAAAAGTATATGTTGTACATGGCGATTCATCAAATATGGCTTATACAAACCAGATACTGCAATACTCAAAAATTCCTTTACCGGCAACTGATACTACCCGTCACCCGGATTATAAATTCCGTGACAGTGCAGTAATATCAGCCAGTGATAAATATAAGACCAATGATGGTTTTCGCAGAGTTTTTTTAGGTGCCAATTATCGCAAGGAATGGAGTGAGCCTGTAACCTTTAAGGAATTCAATATCAGGAAAGAAAAAGGCGGCTTCACCATTAAGGGATTGGGAGGCGGGCAGCAAACAAAATCTTTGCGGCTGGTTGATAAGAAAGGCACAGAATGGACCTTGAGGATGGTTGACAAAGACCCGGAAAAAGCATTACCTGAAAATTTGCGGGGTACATTGGCACAAGGTATTGTACAGGATATGATATCGGCAGCGCATCCATATGCACCGGTGGTAGTAGCTGAACTTGCCAAAGCTGCCGGTATCATTACGCCGGAGCCAGAATTCTTTTTTGTTCCTGATGACTGGGCCCTGGGTGAATACCGGAAAGTATTTGCAAACTCGGTAGTGATGCTTGAGAACAGGAATCCCGGCGAAGGTTTTGTAGATACAAAAAGTACCAATAAAGTGCTTAACAAAATGCTGGAGGATAATGACCATCATATAGACCAGGAAAAAGTGTTGAATGCAAGGCTGCTGGATATGCTGATAGCCGATTGGGACAGGCATGCCGACCAATGGAAATGGGGTACGGCCGATACAGGCAAAGGGAAATTATATTACCCAATTCCACGGGACAGGGACCAGGCTTTTTTTAATTCGGATGGTTTGTTGTTATGGTATGTGTCCAGGAGGATAATACCCCACATGCGGGGCTTTAAGAAAGATTTCAGAAATATAAACGGGCTTAATTATAAAGAACGCGACTTTGACCGGTTCTTCATGAATAACCTGGATGAAGCTGCATGGAAACGCATTACTGAAGATTTTAAGAATAAAATTACAGACGAAGTAATACAAAATGCAGTTAGTAAACTACCTCCGCCTATTGCAAGAATGGATTCAGCAATGATCGCTGAAAAGCTCAGGCTAAGAAGAGATGCATTACCAAAGGAAGCAATACATTATTATAAATTTATCTCAAAGATCGTTTCAGTTCCCGGCAGTAATGAGAATGAATATTTTCATGTTAAAAAACATAGTGGCGGACTGGAACTTATCGTTTACAAAAAGACTTATCAGCGGGATTCTACCACTATTATGTACAAGCGGGTGTTCGACGAGAAAGTTACAAAAGAGATCAGGCTTTACGGATTAAATGGCGAAGATAAATTTGAAGTGGATGCCGATGTTTCATCAAAGATAAAATTCAGGATAATCGGGGGAAAGGGCAAAGATACCTTTGATCTCAAAGGCAATGCCCGAAGTAAGATATATGACCTTTCCCTTGAAAAGAACGGCATCATAAATCAGCAACGCACAAAGAATAAATTTTCAACCGACCCTGTGGTAAATGAGTACAAGAATAATGAATTTGAATACACCCGTATCAGGTACCCACAGCTAAACCTGGGTTATAATGTTGAAGATAAGTTGTTGGTAGGGCTGGGTTTTTCACGCCGTACCTATGGTTTCAGAAAAGAACCTTATTCAACAGATCAAAAGCTGGTAACGCTGGTTGCCCCGGTTGAAGGCGCCTACCAGGTAAGGTACAATGGCATATTTAATAAAGTGATCCTGGGACACGACCTGGTTGCACACATGCAACTGGTAAGCCCCACCTTAGACAATTTATTTGGCTTGGGTAACGAAACGGTTTTAGACAAAAGTATTGACAGGAAATATTACCGGGTACGCTATAAATTCTTTGAAACCGATATCGCCTTAAGGAAAAGGCTGAACAATGTTTTCAGCGTTTCTATTGGCCCCAGTTATTACTATTACAGCAGCAAATATAAAGACAATGATAAACGCATACTGGGTAACCCGGCGCTGATTGGTACAGATTCTCTTTCTGTTTATGGTAAAAAGCAGTTCTTAGGCGGTAAAGCCAGGCTGGATGTTAGCTACATTAACAATGAAATATTTCCAACAAGGGGTATAACCTGGTTTAGTGAAATTACAGGCATGGCAGGCTTAAATTCAAATTCAAAGGCACTTACAAAGATCACTACCGATATGACCATTTATGCCAGCTTAAGTGATCATTCAACTTTGTCAGCGATCTTTAGAGCGGGAGCAGGGCATATTTTCAGTAAACAATATGAATATTTTCAGGCGCTTAGCATGGGAGCAAATAATTATTTAAGGGGATACAGGAAGAACAGGTTTACCGGCACTTCAAGGGTTTATGCAAATACTGATCTACGATTGAGATTATTTAAATCTAAATCATACATACTGCCGGGGGATATAGGGATAATGGGCTTTTATGACATAGGCCGGGTTTGGCAACGCGGCGAAAGCTCTCAAAAATGGCATAGTGCTTATGGTGGCGGTTTGTACTATGTTCCATACAGTTTAGTTATGCTTTCAATCACCGCAGGATTTTCTCCGGAAGACAGGATCATGAATTTTTCACTGGGAACCAAATTCAGGCTGGTTTTCTAAAAAAATAAATATGGATGCAAATAATTTATACAAAAAAACAGAACAGTATGTTACGGATCTGTTCAATGATAATAACAAGCCCGAACTGCTGTTTCACAACCTGGACCATACATTAAGCGTTGTGGCGAGGACAAAAGAGATCGCAGGGCATTATTACCTGAGTGAAAATGATATGCTGACTGTGTACATAGCAGCCTGGTTTCATGATACCGGCTACCTGTTCACAGATGCCGCACATCATGAAGAAAAAAGTGTGGAACTGATGCATGAGTTTATGAAAACTCATACAAACGACGAAAAACTGTTATCAGCAATAGCCGGATGTATCATGGCCACAAGGCCACCCCGGCAGCATGATAGCCTGCTTAAAGAAATTATTTGCGATGCAGATACTTATCATTTTGGTACCGGTGAGTTTAAGGAAACCAACAAAAAAGTATGGGAAGAATTCAACGCAACCGGTACAGATGTTACCAGGGAAGCATGGGCATTAAAAACAATTGAGTTCTTGAAAGAACACCAGTTTTATACCAAATATTGTAAGGATCTACTGGAAGAACGAAAAGAAAAGAATATGAAAAAATTAAAGAAAAAGCCAGAAGCGAAAGATAAGGAAGAAGAGTCATTCAGCATTGCAGACCTGGAAAAAAATAACAAGGGTTTGATGACCAAAGGCATTCAGACCATGCTTCGCCTTACATCAGAGAATCACCTGCGACTGAGCGATATGGCCGACAGTAAAGCTAATATCCTCATCTCGGTAAATGCAATAATAATATCAGTTATTTTAGGCGCACTGATACGCAAACTGGAGGAATCTCCGTACCTGACTGTTCCCGCCATCATATTTTTAACCGTGTCGCTTACCACTATTGTTATATCCATTATTGCTACACGGCCTAAAATAACCGGTGGCACTTTTACCAGCCAGGATATCCGTGACAAGAAAGTAAACCTGCTATTCTTTGGTAATTTTTTTAAAACCTCTTACGATGAATACAATGCAGGCATGCGGGAAATGATGGGTGATACAAATTATCTTTACGATTCTTTGATAAAAGACATTTATACATTGGGTACTGTGCTGGGTCGTAAATACAGGTTAGTAAGACTTGCTTACAATGTTTTTATGATCGGGATCATTGTTTCAGTACTCGCATTTGGAATAGCTGTTGTTTTTTTCAATACCGGTAAAATTACCGGCACAATAACCCCATCAACGGGTTCACCGTTCTAATAAATATTGTATGCTTTACAACAGAGACCTTAGCTGGTTGGGTTTTAATTTCAGGGTATTGCAGGAAGCCGCAGATAAAAGGGTTGCACTGTTTGAAAGGATGAAATTCCTTTCGATATTTTCCAGTAACCTGGATGAATTTTTCAGGGTAAGATATCCTGCCGTTATTGCTTTAAGCAGCTTGAAAGAAAAAACAAAATTAAAAGCAAGCATAGAAGCAACGGATGATATTGCTGAAAAAATTCAGCAGGAAGTTAACCGCCAGCTTGATTTTTTTGGAACAACACTTACGCAGGAGATAATACCGGAATTAAAAAAGAACGGGATCATTTTTTATTATGATACACCGATCCATGCCGGCCATGCACGTGAGATCAAAGAGATCTTCCTTTCGCATGTACTGGCATTTATTCAACCGGTTTTTATAGAAGACAGCAACCACGCTTTTATGCCGGAGAATAACCAACTATATTTTGTAGTTACCTTAAGAGAAGCAGATCATGGCACTTTAAAACAGGCCATTGTAAATATTCCATCCGGTAAATTGAAAAGATTTTTTGCATTGACCCCGCTGGAAGGAGACGAGTATGTTATTTTCCTGGATGATATCATCAGGCAAAACCTGCAGCTTATTTTTCCCCGGCTGGAAATACTGAGTGTGTACAGCATCAAGTTTAACCGGGATGCAGAAATGAACCTGAGCGATGAATACAGCGGCAACCTGTTAAACAAAATTGAAAAGCAATTGAAGAAAAGGGATATCGGCCTGCCTTCACGTTTTCTTTTTGAAAACAGCATGCCACGAAACCTGCAGTTATTTTTAGCTGCGGCTTTTTCTGTAAAGTACGAAGATATGTTTGCCGGTGGCAGGTATCATCATCTCAGTGACCTCTCAGCCTTCCCGGTTACGGATAAAAAATTACAGTTCGAAAAATTTGTTCCATTGGCTCCATCCAAAATTATGGATAGTGGCGATATATTTAACTTACTCGAGCAACAGGATGTTCTATTACATCTGCCATATCAATCCTACAACCCTGTTTTATCGTTCTTTAACCAGGCTGCTGTTGATGCAGATGTTACAGATATTTATATAACACTGTACAGGCTTGCTGCCGATTCGCATATCGTGAACGCATTGATAAGCGCTGCAAAGAATGGCAAGAATGTAGTTGTTTTTATAGAGTTGAAGGCAAGGTTTGATGAAGCCAATAATATTAAATGGAGCAGGATAATGAAGGAAGCCGGTATCAGCCTGCAGTATAGCCTGCCGCAAATAAAAGTGCATTCAAAGATCGCATTGGTAAGGAAAAAGACCGGGGGCCGGGAATTGTCGTATGCTATACTTAGTACCGGCAATTTTAATGAAGTAACAGCCCGCTTTTATACCGATCATGTGCTGATGACGTCCGATATCGCAATCATTAATGAATTGCTACAATTATTTTCATTCCTGGAGAAAGGCAGAAATGAAATTGGGGAGGTAAAAATAAAATTCAATGAATTGTTGGTCTCTCAATTCAATATGGTATCAGAATTTGAAAAACGTATTGCAGGGGAAATAAAAAAAGCAAAGAATGGAATGGCGGCAAGGATCAGGATAAAAGTAAACAACCTGGAAGAATCCGGAATGATCAACATGCTATATAAGGCAGCAAAAGCAGGTGTGCAGGTTGAATTGATCATAAGAAGTGTTTGTTGCATCATTTGCGGTAGTGATGGAGTGAATGGAAATATTACAGTACGGCGGATTGTTGACCGTTTTTTGGAACATACCCGTTTGTTTATTTTTGGAACAGGCGATGACGCTATTGTAATTATGGGCTCGGCCGACCTGATGACCCGGAACCTGCATCATCGTATTGAAGTTTGCTTGCCGGTAAGGGATGCCGCCTGCAGGAAGGAGTTAATGGATTATTTTGATATGCAGTGGGCCGATAACAGCAAAGCCGTTCAGCTTTTGCCCGATAACCAATTTAAAAAAGTGGAGCCATCAAACGGACATATCAGTAATGCACAGCAAAGTATTTATCAATATCTGAAAGAAAGGGTATGAGATCATCCTCAACATCATATTCAATATTCTCTGGTTTAGGGCGATATCGTATACGTACTATCCTTATCATTGCTGTGTTCTGGACCTTGATAGATATTGTGGCCGTTTTATTATTTAAGGACAGGAACACCAAAAACCCTTTTGGATCGGCCCTTTTGAGAGAAGTTGCAGTATTTATGATGAGTTGTGTAATGGGTTATTTGTTTGTATTCAAATTAAAGAATGTATTCAGTAAACAATCAGTTTTTATCAATTTTATCTTCAAGAGTATTATCCTGCTTTTGGCTGCTTTTACCCTCAATTTTCTGGTTCATTTTATTGACAGTATTATTATAAGTGGAAATGGAGCCAGGGAAGCGTTGAATATCTCTGTAAATGATATGCTGCAGATAAAAAAGTTGTTGCAAAAGATCATTTACTGGATGATACTTTTTGTAATAACGCAGTTATACATAGAGATCAATGAAAAATACTCACCGGGTGTATTTATTGAGATCATTACCGGAAAATATATGCAGCCTAAAATTGAAAAGAGGATCGTTATGTTCGTAGATCTTAAGGATTCTACAGCCATTGCTGAAAAACTGGGCCATGTTGAGAATTTTATGTTTATCCGTGATTTTATCTTTCATGTTTCCATGGCTATGATAGAAAATGATGGGCGTATTTATCAGTATGTAGGAGATGAAGTTGTTGTATCGTGGCCTTTTGAAAAGAAGAATGTAAAAAAATGTATGGCTTCTGTTATTGAAGCCCGAAAGAACCTGCAGGGCTATGGGGATGAGTTCAGGAGAAAATACGATATCATCCCGGAATTCAGGGTGGGCATACATATGGGCGAAGTGACCATAGGTGAGATAGGGGTTATAAAAAAAGACCTGGCGATGAGTGGCGACACCATGAACACTACGGCCAGGATACGCAGCGCCTGTAATGAACTGAACCAGAAATTCATCATGTCGAAAGACTTTATGGACAACAGTGATCTTACCGAGTGGCAGGGAGAAAGCCTTGGAATTGTGGACCTGAAAGGCAAGCACAATGGCATTGAATTATTCTCCCTTAAAATTTAACGGCAATATGGTAACTTCAGCTACATGATACGAAGGATAAGATACCGGGTAAAAAAACTTTGGGAAGCCATTGCATTGGTTTCGCTTGAACTGCTGCTGGTTTTTATTGGATTCGTTATTTCAGCGAGTGTATTGATCATGGTGATCAGGCAGATATTTTACCACAAGGACACTGTAACTGATGAAAGAGCATTTCAATACCTTTCGCAACATGTAACAGATACCAATACGGCCATTATGCAGGGAGCCAGTTTTCTCGGTTCCCAGTTGTTCCTGGTGCCGGCATGGCTGCTGCTATTGGTTATTTTTTATTTTGTTGAAAAAAATAAATGGTACCTCATTAAGGTATTAACAATTTCACTAAGTACTTTAATGCTGATGTTAGGATTGAAACATTTTTTTAACCGGCCACGTCCGCTTATCCCGCTGTTAAAGGAAGTGCCGGGTTTGAGTTTTCCCAGCGGGCATGCATTTATGAGCTTTGTGTTTTATGGTATGCTCATCTATATCATTTACCTGGAAATAAAGAACAAATGGTTGAAAGGCCTGATCTTTTTTGTACTAAGCATCATCATATTCTCCATTGGCCTCAGCAGGGTTTACCTGCGGGTGCATTATGCAAGCGATGTTCTGGCGGGCTTTTGTTTTGGCCTCATGTCACTGATAATATTGCTGTGGCTGTTGAGGAGAATTGAAAAGTACAACGAAAAAGTAATTCCGCCGGCTTTAAATACCACGCATGTGGAAGAGGATAAATAACCTGTCAATGTTTTAACGGCCTTTTCTTTATCATACCGCCTTTTGTATCCCTCACACTGTTCATAACCACAAATGCATCAGGGGTTATTTTCAGCAATTCGGTATTCAGTTTGTTTAATTCAAGCCTGGTTATTACGGTGTAGATAATTTCTACATTCTTTGTTTCGCCGCTCTTACCATATCCCCTTTTACCATTATATACTGTAACACCACGGCCCATTACACTAATAATCATCTGTCTTATCTCTTCGCTATGCGATGATACAATGGTGACACCAATATACTCTTCAATACCTTCAATAACAAAGTCCAGCGTTTTTGATGCAGAGAGATAAGTGATCATAGAGTACAATGCAATTTCTACGGATAAGAAATAAGCTGCTGCTGAAAATATGATAACGTTTATCAAGACTATAATATCGCCGATGGTTGTGCCCAGTTTGCGGCTTAAATAAATAGCCAGAACTTCAGTGCCATCAATCACAGCACCACCTCTTACTGCCAGGCCAATGCCTGTACCCAGGAAAAATCCTCCAAACACGGCAACCAGTATATTGTCATTGGTTACATTGGGGAAATTCACCGTTGCCAGGCATAGTGCAAGCCCTGCAATGGCCAGGCAGGTTTTAATGGCAAACTGTTTACCCATCACCAGGTAAGCAAGTATAATGAACGGAATGTTTACACAAATGATCAGAATATACAGCGGCACTTTTGTTACTGCAGATATCAATAAAGAAATACCAGTAGCCCCTCCATCAATAAAATGATTGGTGAGCAAGAAACCTTTAAAACCAAAGGAAGCAGCAAATATGCCGGCGATAATAAGCAGCATATCTTTAAAATGCCGTTTGATCGTAATCAACAACTCCCTGTAATTTTTTGCACGTTGGTATGCAGAGACCGGTTCATCGCCCTCAGGTTTAATTTGCTTTTGCAAAGTTTTTTGAATAATGCGCCGTGATAAAAATGCATTCATATACCTGCGTTTTCTTTTAAAGACCCTGCTGTTATAAACAGGGCGGGGAAAATTCCCGGCCCTGTTTTTTAAGTTACTACTTTTTTTGTGCAATTGATGCTATTTTATCATTAATAATGCTGCACCATTTTTCGGCTTGCTGCAATTCGCCTGTTAACATGGCCCCATCATGGTCCACATTGAAAAATGTAAATGCTGTTTCTGTTTTCTTTTTGTCTGCAGGTTCAAATACCAGGTCAAGCTTTTCGGAAAGGCTATAGTTACCATCCCCGTTACTTAAAGTGCGCTGTATGTTTGCTACCCGGCATTTTTCAATTTCGGAAAGAGCAACCTGGTGACCGGTTTCCCCATCTGCTGTTCGTTTTGCGAAGAAAACCACATTGGCTGTTTCATCCATGCCAATGGAAGTATTGCCCCAGGTATTGAAAGTTGAAACTTTCAGGTTTTTTTTAGCGGCTTCCCGGGTAAGTAGCAGCAGGTTTTGTTTTTCCCTTTTTCTGCGGCTGATGTATAATAATATGAATGGTATGGAGAAAAGCAATAAAAAGAATATTGCGGTAAGTATCGTTCCTTTATCTATTGTCATGATCATGTTTTTATAAATGCAAAATGTTACAGCCATGATGATACACCAGGCTGCATTAAATAAAATATGGCAGATGAGAATAGATTACCAGAAATACTGGAAAGGAAAAATAAGGTCGGTGTTTTGTAACCGAAGCAGGAGTTTATGCGAATAGAAACTGTATTGTAAAAAACTGCGAACAAGTAATTGCTCTGTTACTTTATTAACTGCTAAAAATTCTTTGTAAGTATTTTTTACTGTAACCGGGTTGTTATGGCTGCATACCGAAAGGGAATTCTCTGTTTGTACAGTATGCTGAAAAGATTTGGCTGCAACACTATGGCTATAACTTTCTTTTGTGTCTCCCTGTTTTGCAATTGCCGCTGTGCCATTATAAGCCATGCCACTGTAAAGGCCTATGGCAAGGCAATACAACAGGGCAATGCTTAGTAAACCGGTTATTTGCAGTGATCTTTTCACAGGGCAAAGGTACGTATTTTAAGCGGGCGGATTTTTTGTGTAGTTGTTAAACTTTTTCTGCCATTCAACTAAAAAATAAATAAGCAATCCTATCCCGATTGCAATGGCAACATCTTTAAGTTCCTTTAATCCAGAACTGCTCAATAACCAGATAGTGATTGCTATGCCGGCAATTGCAAAAAACTTTCCATACCTGATCTTAAAATAACCGGTTTGTGCAGCATTCTTTTTGCGCAGTACAATTAAGGATATACAAACAATGGCATAGATCATTACCCTGGTAATGGCGCTCAGTGAAGCAGCGGATAAGAACGAATAATTGATGGATACAAGAATAGTGACAGTCATGAACAATAACAACGATAATGTAGGTGTTTTATATTTTGGGTGAATGAAAGAAAATATTTTTGGGAACTGTTTTTCTTCACTGAATGCGTACGGCAAACGGGAACCTACCAGCATGATGGCATTCAATGTGCCGGTTACCGAAAACAAAGCACCGATAGCAATTAATGTAGCGCCCGTTTTTCCTATGAACGACCCTGCTGCTTCTGCAAGCGGCTTGCCCGATGTAGCCAGTGTGGGTAAGGTTCCGATGCTGACTATTTGTATCAATACATAAATAACAGCAATGATAAGCGCTGCCAGCAACAACGCAAAGGGGAGGTTTTTGCCGGGGTCCTTTACTTCACCTGAATTTACCAACACCGACTCAAAGCCCCCGAATGCAAAAACCAGCAGCAGTACAGTTGATGAAAAAGAAGAGAAGTCCGGCGTATGTTTGATCTCAAAATTTTTTGCCTCAATAAAAAAGAATCCCACAATTATGAAAAGAAATAAAGGCAGCAACTTGGCAAATGTTAAAAAATTATTGACCCTTGTAGAATCCTTTACACCAATATGATTGATAAGTGCCAGTAAAATTGTAAGCAAAATAATGGTGATGATCCTCGAGGAAGGTTGTGTGAACCAGTCAGAAAAAACAGAAAGATAAGTTACCAGTAAATTAATGAGTGCTGCATAAGTAATGAAACGGGTGACTAATAACAACCAACCAGTAAGAAATGCAGGCAGTGGCCCAAAAGATGAAAGTGCATACAGGTAAGGCCCGCCGGTTTTAGTAAAACGGCTGCTGACTTCGGCAAAGCATAAAATAATAATGAAAACTGCCACAGCGCAAACCCCGAAAGCGGCAATGCTGTAAACACCTGTCTCTTTGAAGGTTTTTGCCGGCAAACCAAAAATACCGGAACCAACCACGCCATTGATAACGAGCAGCACCATGGCCCATTTGCTTATACTTCGGTTTAGCATGGGTAAAAGGTAGGGAAAACTATGATGACATATAAAAATGTTTTTTACACTGCTTAACCAGAAAAATGGGAAAGCTTAAGAATGGCTTCTTCTTTTAAGGCCATTGGGAAAAATAAGTGTAAGCAAAACAATTATCAGCAGGAAATTAAACTCCACACCATTGCGGCCACCACCAACAACAAACCAGCCTTCTTTAAAATGAACCATGATTATGCCGGTAATCAAGATCAATATGGTAATGATGGCAGCAGGCTTAACGTACTTGTTAAGCAAGAGGCAAACTGCTGCAACTACATGCGATAATTTAATGGCCCAGGCAAGTGGGATGCCCAATGGTGCAAAGCCGGTCTCATTTAAATACAAATTGCCAAAATCATTTATGCCATTGTTAAACATGCCCGGAATACTGTGCATTAATAAAATAATTGTAACTGCAAGCCGGAGTAAAAATGTATTGCCTGATAAATTCATAGTCTTTAGGTTTGGTTAAGTGCTGTCATCCATAGCTCACGATGACGAAAAGCCCGTAATTGCACAAAATACTCAGAAAATTACCCAAGCCCTTAAATTATATACAAGCAGCTGCCAAATGATGGCAATTGTAATTGGGAGAAGGTTTTTAGGAAAAAGATTACGTTCCGGCCAATGGAAAACCGACCAGGGAGAAGGGCTGATTAATAGCTTGAAGAATGTTTAACAGTTCTAAAATGATAAAAGGCGCTGTTTTGAAGCGCCTTTTATTAGTGACTTGTACCGGATGTTTTACTTTACATCAAACGTAATGGTCCTGGTATCTTTAAAATAAACAAAAGTCAAGGTAGATACACCTGTATTCTTTGCCGAAAAATGAAAGATATGGTCCTGTGAGCCGCCGTTCACACCTGCCGCCGGGCCATTTTTATAAGTACTTTCCATTTGGCCTATCTTTTCTTTATCAATGTTTGTAATTCTCCAAACCTCGGCGCAACCAATACATTCACGCAGAAATACCACATCAAACCTGTCGCCTACTTTAAGGTTGATGGTCTTGCCATTTTGTAAATGCGGATCAACCTGGAGTGCATTAACATTAGCTACAGGGGGAGTTACAACTACTTCTTCTTTCGTTTCGGTCTTTGCAGTTTTTGTGCTTTTTGTACTTGAGCAGGCAGAGAAAAATGCCATTATGCCAATAAAGGCGATCGGTTTAAGTAAGTTCATTTGCATTTGTTTTAGGTATTTTATTGTTTTTGTTTAGATAGGGCGCAAGGTATACATATTCTCCAAATAAAGAAATACCCTGAATAGGGAAGGCCGCCATAGGGCAAATACAGGTTTAGTTATTACTGTCAAACCTATTGAGCATAGGTCAGCTACAGGTATTTAATACGTCAGTGACCTGTTCTGAATACGTCTGGGAGAGGTATTTATTACGTGGGGTAACCTATTCAGGTACGTGGTGGGCGTATTCGGGTAGGTAGGGTGACGGGGTCTGAATACGTCCCCGACGTATTCCCAATACGTGCCACAACGGGGTATGAATACATCCCGGACGTACTCCGGTACGTCCACCCACGTACCGGAATAGGTAGTGTGACGGGGTAAATACCTGTGTTGGACGTATTCCGAATACGGCCGAGACGTACCCGAATAGGTGGGTAGACGGGGTGTAAATACGTCGGGGACGTATTGGGATTTGGTTATTGTGTTGATAATCAGTTTGTTTTTTATTTTTGAGGTTTTTATGGTGGTTGAGAGAAGCTCTTTGCAGGAGGTGAAAATATACCTAAGTACCGGTACTATTTTTTTGAAAAACAATCAGCAGTGGTACTGCGGGAGAAAAATATCGCATTGCATTGATAGAGGGTAAAGAAATCTATAAATGTTTAGCTAAATTGTCGGTTATTTGACATTAGAAATGACAGATAGATTAAAATAAAAATAATAATGACCGAAGATAAATTAAAAGAATTGCTAGCAGATATGGAATCAGACAGAATTGAACGTACTGTATCTATTACTGAAGCAAAATTAGGTCCAGCAGTTTGTGCATTGGCGAATGATTTTCCAAATAATAAACAAGCTGGATATATATTATTAGGGGTCAAAGATGATGGCTCATTGGCAAAAATGACTTGGCCGGACGAAGAATTACAAAAAATTGGTGGTGTAAAAACAAATGGAAATGTATTGCCACAACCGTCATTGGTGGTAAGTCCAGTGTTTAAATTTCCTGATGGAGAAGTAGTTGTAGTAGAGGTTAAACCTTCATTATACCCGCCAGTAAGATATGATGGAAGATGCTGGATACGGATAGGTCCTCGCAAAGCTAAAGCTACTATAGAAGAAGAGAGGATATTAATTGAAAGGAGAGCTGCTTATGCAAAGACTTTTGATTTGGTTCCAGCATTAGGTTCTTCGATTGCTGATCTTAGCATGGAATATTTCCAATTAGTATATTTACCTTTAGCAATTGATGAAGAAACGATCAAGCAAAATGGAAGAAGTTCCGAAGAGCAACTTGCTTCCCTCAGATTTTATGATTTAACTGAAGACTGTCCAACCAATGCTGGCATTTTGTTGTTTGGTACTAATACTTTATTTCAACTACCTGGTGCATATATCCAATATATAAAGTTTGAAGGGGAAGACATGACCACCAATGTTGACTATGAAAAGCAATTTTCTGGTGCATATGTCACTGAACTGAAGGTATTGGATGATTTTATAAAAAATAATATAATTAAAGAGAGACCAGTAAAAGGAGACAGTTTTCAAGAAAAGCAAATATTGAATTATCCTTATTGGTCGTTAAGAGAATTGGTAATGAATGCTGTAATGCATCGTAGCTATGAATCTAATTCTCCAATCTATATTTATGAATTTAACAATAGACTAGAAATTATTAATCCTGGTGGTCTATTTGGCGACGTGAATGCCCAAAATTTTCCAAATGCAAGTGATTACAGAAATGTAGTTATTGCTGAATCAATGAAAAGATTGGGATACGTAAATCGATTCAACTATGGGATTACAAGAGCTATTGATGAATTAGTAAAAAGCGGCAACGGTAGGCCTGAATTCGATATAACACTCATAACAAAATTCAAAGTGACAATTCCTATAAATAAAGAATGGTAAATGAAAACAATTATTTTTTTTAATAATAAAGGTGGGGTTGGTAAAACGACGACTGTGTATCATGTTGCATGGATGCTTTCAGAATTGAACATTAAGACAATTGCTATTGATTTAGATCCACAGTCAAATCTTACTTCTATGTTTTTAACACCACAAAGACTGGAAGAAATTTATGAAGAAAATTTGCCCATAACAGTATTAGATTCAATTACTCCAGTTGTATCAGGAGATCCATATAAAACTATTCATATTGAAAAGGTGAATGATTATCTTGGATTAATCCTTGGAAATTTATCACTTTCAACATTTGAAGACAGTTTAAGTGATGCATGGTTAAAATGCTTAGGGGGTGATATATATTCATTCAGGCTTACAAGCATCTTTAACACCATTGTCAATGATGCGGTTGCTCAATTTAGTGCAGAGATTGTTTTAATTGATGTTGGACCTAATTTAGGAGCTATAAACCGTGCTGTTACAATTGGCTCCGATTATATTATTATGCCCGTTGCTTCTGATTTGTTTTCTTTACAGGGGATAAAAAACCTTGGTGTTACTTTGAATACATGGAAAAAACAATGGAATCAAAGAAAAGAACTTCGACCAGCCAACCTTTCCTTCGAAATTCCAGAAAAAAATTCTTTTCCATGTGGTTATATAGTGATGCAGTATTCAGCAAAAGAGAGTAGGCCTGTCAAATCCTATTTAAGATGGGCTAATAGAATTCCTGCTGTTTTTTCCGAATTTGTATTAGGAGAAGTAAATAGTGAAAACAATGTTGAGGAGGATATTAATTGTATTGCTTTACTAAAACATTATAGGAGCTTAGCCCCTATGTCCATGGAAGCTCACAAACCCATCTTTTTATTAAAACCTGCTGATGGAGCTATTGGAGCGCATGTTTATGCAGTTCAAAAAAGTTATGAGGAATTTGAAGTTTTGACTAAGAAAATACTTGCTACCTGTAAATGAAAATTATTTTGATGGTAAAAGAAATATCACTTTGGTATAATTAAAGCTCGTCATCGGTATGTCGATAAAGTGATTGCGACGCAACGATGATGCCATGAAAAACTAAAGCTTGTATTTAAAACCTCCCTACAATCTTCAAATTAACCAATCTAGGTGTTAACCGGTTTGGCATGGCGTATACATTGTTTGCAAAATCTTTAATGAGCTGGAAGGAAATGGTATTGCGGCGGTCGATGAGATTGAACACTTCAAAACTGGCCCAGATATTTTGAAAGCTGCGGAAGGGACTGTGGCTGCGGCGCTTGCTTTTTTCGCTGAGCAGTTGTGCGCTGAAACCTACATCTACCCGTATATACGGTTCAATGACGAGGGCATTACGGTATTTGGTACTGTTGGGAATATTAAAACTCATGTTGCTGCCATACAACAGGTTTAAATGAAATTTAAAATTCTTGTTGGTGGTAAGATAATCTTCCAGGTACAAACCGGCAGTTATTAAACGGTCGGTTGGGCGGCGCACAAAACCTACATTGTTTTTAATACTGTCAACCGCAACCTGGTCGGTGCTTTGTGCGTTGATTATCTCGCCGGCTGCATTTTTATACTGGTAATAAAAATCATTGTCAAGGTCTTCTTTGGTTTGCATAATACCAATGCTCAACCAGCTTTCGGCATCTTTTACCAGTTCGCCAAAAAGCCTTGCCTCAAAACCGGCAGCATACGCTTTTGCATTGTTATTGCCTGCATAGCGGATCTTTACATTGTCAATATCATACACGTCAACACTGCTCATGCTTTTGTAATATGCTTCGGTGCTGATGCGGAAGGGGCGGTTACCAAAGCCTTTAAAATTATAATCAATACCGGCAACAACCTGGTAACTTTTTTGTGCAAGCACATTGGTGTTTACGATACCGTTATAACTACGCAATTCCCTGTAAAAAGGCGGCTGGTGATAAGCGCCTGCTGCCAGTTTTACAACCACATCTTTTTTCCAGTTGGGTTTAAGGCTGAACTGTATACGTGGGCTTACTAAAAATTCTTTGTTGAGCGAATTGTAATTGTAACGAACACCGGCCTGCAGCGTAATATTGTTGTTCTTGCCAAGGCGGATATTATCCTGTATATAACCGCTGTATTTTTGAATGCTTAGATCGGCGGTTGAATTTATCGACTTAAATAAATTGAGTTGTGCCGGGTTATAAGGGAGAGAATAACCAGCGCTGTCCTGGTATTCCCATTCTTTAAGCCTGTCGGTGATATTGGTTTGCTCTATGCTGTTGCCAAACTGTATAACATGTTTACCGGCGGTGTAACTGCCTTTTACATTGGCATTGTAAACATTAATATCGAGTTCGTTGCGGCCATAGTTTTGGTAATAACCTGCGCCAAGCGGATTTATAATTTGTCCGAATGTGCTGCTGGTCTGGTCAAAATCACGGTCACCAAATAAATAGGCACCGGCGATATCAAAATTCTCATTCTCCTTATTCTGAAAGCGGCTCACCATCCACTTTACCCTTAATTTTTTGTTGGGCGTATGGACCAGGCTCAGACCGATCAGGTTTGTTTTGTAGCCATCCCTTTCCTGCCCTTCAAAAGCAACATCCAAACCAAGGTTTGCAGTAAAGAGCGGTGAGAAAACAGAAGTTGTTTTTTGTACTGATTCAGGAAAAAGCGTGAATTTAGAAACAGAATATATGCCCAGCAATTCAAGCTGTATCTTATTGCTGAGTTTGTAAGTGATGAAAGCCTGAACATCGGACGAAGATGGAATATAAGCACCAACAGTTTCCTGGCTCTTTAATAAATTTTTATTGCTGCGGTTACGTACACCAAGCAGGTAAGATATTTTTCCCTTTTTTGCAGCGCCTTCTAAATGTAAGCCCTGCTCAAGCAAACTTACATAAGCCGACCCGCCAAAGCCTGATGGGTTTTTGTATTGAATATCCAGCACACTGCTCATCTTATCTCCATACTTTGCCTGGAAACCTCCGGTGTAAAAATTTACATTCTTTGCAAGCTCCGGATTAATGAAACTAAGGCCTTCCTGTTGTCCGCTGCGAACGAGATATGGACGAAAAATTTCAAAGTCGTTGATGTACATTAAATTCTCATCGTAATTGCCACCACGTACACTGTATTGCGATGTAAGTTCGTTATTGCTACCCACCAGTATTTTTATCAAACCTTCCACGCCGCCGGTGGTGCTGGGTAAAGTGATGGCGTTCTTCGGATTTATTTTTACAAGCCCGGTTTCGGTACGTTCTTTTTCGGTACTTACTTCCACGCCTTTTAAAGTTTGGCTGCCCCGTTCCATTTGTATGGTTACCTTTTCTTCTTCATCAATACTTAGGTAAAAATTCTTTTGTAATTCGTTGTAACCGGTAAAAGAAAACACCAGCCCAAAAGATCTTGATGCCGGGACTTTTATTCTGAAATGGCCGCTGTCATCTGTAGTAATGCCCGATTGCTTTCCTAAAATTACAACTGATACCCTGGAGATGGGGTTGTCGTTTTCATCAACAACCCTGCCGCTGATAAAAGCAGACCTGGTTTGAGAAAAAGCGGTGACAGTAATAAGCAGTAAAAGGAAGGTAAGGGCTGATCTCATTATATGAAGATATATATTTTTGTATGTTTTGCAATGTCTTTAATTTACACTTCAAAATTAATAAAGTGATCAGAAAAATATTTGGGGCAATTGTTGTTTCGACTTTTATTTTTTCCTGTAGTGATACAGGTGATAAAACAGATTCGGTAAAAGAAGACCGGGTTATTGAAGAAGCAAAACAGGGGAAGAATAAAAATTTGACCTACCTGGACACTGCTGAGAATATTTACAATATTCTTTGCCAGGACTGGGTTTTGGAAGATGATGCCGAAGGGCTGGAGGGTATGACGGAAAGTTCGCAATTTGAAATACCATACCGCAGTTTTTATTTTTCTACCAAGGGTACGTTTGTAAAAAATCCCCGAAATACTTTTGATTATGGTAACTGGTCATACAATGATGCAGCAAAAACTATAACCATCAGCAACAGCATTGACAGAAGTAAGGATGTGTATAAAATTGCAAAAATTGCTTTTGATGAATTGACACTGGTAAATGTTGGCATTAACAGCGCCAGCAATTTAAAATTCATTGCCCCCGGTAAACGTTTTAAAAATGCCAATGAAGAACCTTATTGCTTAGAGAATAACCGTTGGCGTATCAAACCCAAAAGCAAAGAAACTGATTCGGCCATTCACCGCCGCCTGAAAGAGAATATTTACTTTTTCATTTTATTTTACAGGAGTGCATTGGCAAAGGATGATAAGACCGTTTCTTTCTGGGGATTGCCCAGTTGTTTTAAATGGTATGGCGGTGCCATTTATTTAAAAAAGGAAGATGAATTGAAGGAGAACTGGATCAATTGTTTTTATAATAAGGACCAGGCCATGCAGGCTTATGCACTTGCTGATAAATTATTAAGCCAGAAATACAACTGGCCAAAAGGAGAACGGAACTGGCTTAAGCTGAACCTGGCAGTGGTAGAATTGATGTATAAAAAAATTGATGAGGTACATTAATGTTTTTCGAATGCAAATAAGCAATAAAGCTATAGTTAAGGCGTTTTTGCAACAATAGTACTAATTTATATGCTCTGTTTTATTAAAATTGCCATGTAAGGCGTTATTTTTGCAAGCAATGAAATTTTTCTTCCTCATATTAAGTTGTTTTATGCTTTCCCTCTCATGCTTTGCCTGCAGTGATGGGGAAGAGTGTAATGTACAGGCAGAAGCAAAAATTTCAGCAACGAATAGTCACGAGCAACACAACCACGATACGGAAGCCTGTACGCCATTTTGTACCTGTTCCTGCTGCGCTGTTTCTACTTTCTATTCCAATGCGGCCAAAGCACATACCCCTAAAGTTGTTTTTCAATCAGAGAAATATCCTCTTTACAATATAGCCTTCAATACCGAAGTGTACCACTGTGTTTGGCACCCTCCTAAGATATCTTAATTTCTTCCTTTTCCGGATTTGTAACAAGACCATAATAGTGGCTTGTATTGCATTCATCAATATTTAATTATTGTGAAAGCGGCTTCCGGGATTTTACCTAATTACATTTATTGTTATTTTACTGTGATGTGTACTTCTTTTAAAAGCAATTGCAAAAGAACAATTCATTCAACAGTTGCATAACTAAATTGAAATAAAACATGCTCAATAAGATCATTCACTTCAGTATAAAGAATAAACTTATTATCGGCGTGATGACTCTCGCCCTAATCGTTTGGGGTTTATGGAGTGCTTCAAAATTGCCCGTTGATGCATTGCCCGATGTTACCAATAACCAGGTACAGGTTATAACCCGAGCCCCAACACTGGCAGCGCAGGAGGTCGAACAGTTCATTACCTATCCTGTAGAAAGGTCTTTATCCAATATACAGGGCATTGAAGAAATGCGTTCCTTTTCCCGTTTTGGATTAAGTGTAATAACTATTGTGTTTAAAGAAAATATGGACATCTATTTTGCCCGGCAACTTATATCCGAAAAAATAAATGAAGCCGAGGAGCAAATACCTAAAGGAATGGGCAGCCCGGAAATGGGGCCTGTAACAACGGGGCTTGGGGAAATTTACCAGTATGTTATTCATCCCAGAAAAGGAAGCGAACAAAAGTATTCTGCCATGGACCTGCGTACAATGCAGGACTGGATAGTTGGCCGCCAGTTAACCGGTATTCCCGGTGTGGCAGAGGTAACAGGGTTTGGTGGTATCAGCAAACAATATGAAGTAGCGGTAAGTCCAGAAAGATTAAAAGCTATGAATGTAACCATACCTGAAGTTTTTAATGCGCTTGAAAAAAACAATGAGAATACCGGTGGTGCTTATATTGACAGAAAGCCCAATGCTTATTTTATAAGAGGAGTAGGGCTTGTAAAGACATTTGCCGATATTGAAAGCATAGTTATCAAAAAGCAAAGCGGCGTTCCGGTATTGATAAGGGATGTAGCTACTGTGCAATTCGGTTCGCCGCCACGTTACGGAGCATTAACTTATAATGGTGAAAAAGAAGTAGTAGGTGGCATCGTGCTTATGATGAAAGGAGCCAATAGTGCATCTGTAGTAAAGCTGGTAAAAGAACGAATGATAACAGTGCAAAAATCCTTGCCCGAAGATGTGGAGATAGAAGCTTTTTTAGATCGTACAAATTTAATTGATCGTGCCATTAACACCGTAAAAACGAACCTGGTTGAAGGCGCATTGATCGTTATTTTAATTCTTGTTTTATTTCTTGGAAACTTCCGGGCAGGTTTAATTGTTGCATCGGCTATTCCGCTTTCTTTATTATTTGCTTTGGCACTCATGAATTTGTTTGGCGTAAGTGCTAACCTTATGAGCCTTGGTGCTATAGATTTTGGGTTGATTGTAGACGGTGCGGTAATTATTGTGGAAGCAACATTACATTACCTCGGTTTAAAAACGGTAACGGGTAAATTGTCACAACAGCAGATGGATGAAGCGGTAGAAGGGAGTGCAAAGAAAATGATGAGTTCTGCCGCATTCGGTCAGATCATTATCCTCATTGTTTATTTGCCCATTCTTTCTCTACAGGGTGTTGAAGGAAAAATGTTCAGGCCAATGGCCGAAACGGTTGGCTTTGCCATACTGGGTGCATTGATCCTGTCACTCACCTATATTCCCATGATGAGTGCTTTATTTCTTTCTAAAAATACCAGCCACAAAAGAAATTTTTCCGACAGGATGATGGATTTTTTTCAAAGAGTATATACACCGGTTCTAAAAGGTGCCATTAAAATAAAATATACTGTAGTTGGTATTGCAGTTGCATTATTAATTATATCCCTTATTACTTTTAAAAATATGGGTGGCGAGTTTATACCTACATTGGAAGAGGGTGATTATGCTATTGAATTTGTATTACCACAGGGCTCATCGCTATCCCAAACAACAGAAACAGTTATGCTGGCAGAGCGGATGTTGCTTAAATTTCCCGAAGTAAAAATGGTTGTAGGTAAAACAGGAGCTGCCGACATTGCAACCGATCCTATGCCACCGGAAGCATCGGATCTGATGGTGATACTGAAACCAAAAAAAGAATGGAAAACCACTAAAGATTTTTACGAACTGGCAGAAATAATAGGAGAAAAATTATCAACCATTCCCGGCGTAATAGCCGAACCAAGTCAACCCATTCAAATGAGGTTTAATGAGTTGATGACAGGTATAAGGCAGGATGTGGCTATTAAAATATTTGGTGAAAATCTAGATACACTGGTTGCTTATGCCGATAAAGTGGCAGCTGTAATTGGCCCTATCAAAGGCATTACACAGCCCCAGGTAGAAAGAGTGGATGGACTTCCACAAATTACCATTGAATATGACAGGGGTAAAATTGCAGGTTATGGATTAAATATTGAAGAGATAAACCATGTTATCAGCACAGCATTTGCAGGCGAGGAAGCAGGGGTGGTGTTTGAAAATGAAAGAAAATTTGATCTTGTGCTGCGTTTAGACAGTGCACATCGTACAAACCTCAGCGATGTAAGTGAATTGTTTATTCCATTGGGTGATGGTAACCAGATACCGCTATCACAGGTAGCAACTGTTTCTTTTAAAACAGGCCCTGCGCAAATAAGCCGTGAAGCCGGTAAGCGGAGAATTTATGTAAGCTTTAATGTAAGTGGCCGTGATGTGGCAAGTGTGGTAGAAGAAGCACAGGAAAAATTAAATCAAAAAGTAAAACTGCCACCCGGATATTATTATACTTATGGTGGTACGTTTGAAAACCTTCAAAAAGCATCGGCAAGACTGATGATCGTTGTACCACTGGCATTGCTGCTCATCTTCTTTATGCTGTACCTTACTTTCCGTTCTATAAAAGATGCATCTTTGATTTTTACCGCCATTCCCATGAGTGCTATTGGAGGTATTTTTGCATTGTTGATAAGAGGAATGCCTTTCAGTATTTCGGGTGGTGTAGGCTTTATCGCTTTATTTGGTGTAGCCGTACTCAATGGCATTGTATTGATCAGCACTTTTAACCAATTGGAAAAAGACGGTATGAAGGATATTTTTCAAAGGGTTTGGGAAGGAACAAAAATGCGTTTACGGCCAGTTCTAATGACGGCTTCTGTTGCAGCCCTGGGGTTTATTCCAATGGCATTATCAAGCGGTGCCGGCGCAGAAGTACAAAAGCCATTGGCAACGGTGGTAATAGGAGGCTTGATAACAGCAACATTATTAACCTTGCTTGTGCTGCCTTGCTTGTACATCCTCTTTTCTAAAAAAAATAAAATGAAAGTAAAACCTGTAGCAACTATTATAGCTTGCATTATTTTGCTTACATCATCCGATCCTTTAATGGCTCAACAACCCCCAAGTGTTAAAAGATTGGCTGTAAGTGAAGTGATAACAATGGCTAAAAATAACCTGCAATACGGTATAAACAGCCAACAGATAGATAAAGGAAAGGCCCAGATAAAAACAGCAAATGCCTATCCGAAAACCGGCGTGTTTGCAGAGAATGAAGACTTCAGGCCAAGTGATACTAAAGGCATTTTGAAAATCGGGATATCGCAAAATATTGCCTGGCCCGGTTTATATAAAGCACAGAAAAATTTGTATGGCGAACAATTGAAATACTACGAGGTTAATACTGCTGCAATTGAAGTGGATATAAAAAGAGATGTACGTACTGTGTATTACCAGCTTTGGTATTTGCAGGATAAGCAGCAGTTGTATAACCGGTTAGATAGTATTTACAAATCACTGAGTAAAGCAGCGATACTAAAAGTTAAAACCGGCGATAGTCCTGGATTAGATAGCATCTCAGCCAATGTACGTAAAAGCGAATTGCAGGCATTACTGCAACAGGTAAATAATGATGTGCAAATTCAGCAGCAGTCATTAAGGCAACTGCTTAATACACAGGAATTGATATTGCCGGTGCAAATGCCTCTGGAAAAATTACCCATGCCCGGTGTAGCAAACGATAGCCTCCATCCCGTGCTGGCTTTGCAATCGCAGAGTATCAAGATCTCAAATGCTGCAATCGGTGTAATAAAAAATGAAAACAAGCCCGAGTTTTCAGGTCGCTTTTTTACACAGAATTTGTGGGGAGCGAAAGATCCCTTCACGGGCTTTTCGGTAACAGCTGCATTTCCTTTGTTTGGCGCATCGGCTTACCGTAGCAAAGTAAAAGTAGCGCAGGCAGATATGGTTCTCCAGCAAAAGCAATTTGAGTATGGTAAACAGATCTTAAATACACAGCAATTGCAAAGGCAACAGGAAATAGAAAGAAATAAAAGTATGCTGATTTTTTATGAAACAGCCGGTTTAAAACAGGCCAATGAGATCATCAAAGCATCGTCACTGGCCTATCGTGCAGGAGAGATCAGTTTTGCAGAGCTGTCTCAGTTTCTTACGCAAGCCATTGAAATACAAAAAAATTATTTAGAAAATCTGAATGTGTATAATCACTCGGTTATTCAGTACAATTATTACATCAATCAATAAAAAATAAAAGATGACAAAGCTTTTAACTACCATAATGATTTTTGCCAGTCTTATTTTTGCTGTCTCCTGCGGCAATAAAAGCAGTAGCGATACCGCCGCTACTGAAGAAGCCAAACCTGAAGAAGAGAAAAAGGATGAACATGAAAATCCCGACATTGCTACACTTACTGATGAGCAGATCAATAGCATCGGTATAGAATTAGGCACTATCGAGCAAAAGCAATTAACTGCATCGGTTAAAGCAAACGGGGTGCTTAAAGTGCCCAATCAAAATAAAGCAAGTGTAAATTCAATTTACAGTGGTGTGATAAAATCTTTGCTGGTGCAGCCGGGTAGCTATGTTAAAAGGGGACAAATAATTGCCACTATTGCCAACCCGGATTTTATACAGGCACAAAGCCAGTACCTGAATGTAAATGGGAAAATTGCCTTTGCAGAGTTGGAAGTAAAAAGACAAAAAGAATTAAATGAAGGCAATGCCGGGGCATTGAAAAATCTCCAGTCCGCCGAAACAGAATTAAGAAGTTTGCGTACCCTCCGGTCTACACTTGCACAGCAAATTCAGTTAATGGGCATTAACCCTGCCAGGCTTTCCAACGGTAAATTGGTTTCTGTACTTGCAGTAACAAGCCCTATCAGCGGTGTAGTTAGTAATGTAGCGGTAAAAATGGGTAGTTATATAGATGTAACCACTGTGGTAGCCGATATCGTTGACAATAGTCAGTTGCACCTTGACCTGTTTGTTTATGAAAAGGATTTACCCAAGCTGAAAAATAACCAGGTTATTCATTTTACAGTTACCAATAACCCCGGTAAGGAATATGATGCACAGATATTTTCCCTCGGTTCATCTTTCGAAGGCGAAAGCAAAGCCGTTTCAATTCATGCAAAAGTGCAGGGTGAAAAAACAGGGTTAATTGATGGTATGAATGTTACAGCCATTGTTAGTTTAGAACAAACTACTGTGCCCGCTGTACCTAGTGATGCTATTATAACGGTTGATGGCAAGGATTATATTTTTATGCTTACGGATAATCATACAGAAGACGAGCATAAAAATAAAGGAAAAGACAGTTTGCCTGCTTCTAAAAATAGTGAGGTTGAAAAGCAGGCTGAAGGAAACGAAAAAACTTTTCAACGGATACCTGTAGCAAAAGGAAAAACTGATATTGGTTATACTGAAATTACTTTACTGAAAGAGATGCCGAAGGATGCAAAGATCGTTGTAAAGGGCGCATTCTTTGTATCGGCAAAAATGACTAATACCGAAGGCCATCATGATTAAAAAAAAGAGTATGAGAATTTATACGGCCATGCCAGGAACTTTGAAACCTTTTTATAGAAAAGAATTGTTGCATGCAAAAAATGAATTTGATAAAAAGCATTATCAGCAGAGCTGGCATCATCTGGAATGGGCGCATATTTTAGCACAACCTTATCCCTATGAGCATACTGCTGTGCATTGGAAAATGTTGAAATTCGGAATTAAAATAAAGAATACGAAGGAAGTAATCGGGCAAATTCCAAGGCTTATATTCGGCGGCGTAAAATCTTTTGTAGGCAAAATCCCTGTTGGCAATACAGGCGGTGCTAATGTGCCGCCTCTAAAGAAAATGGAAATACCTGAAGACCTGCTTTCAATCATAAATAACCATCAAAATTTGGCAGATGATCAATAAAGATCCCAATCATAAACATACTTACGATGCAAAGGGAAAAATGACCTGCTGTAGTTTAGAAGAAAAAATTTATGCCAATGCAGGTGCAAAAAAGTTGCTGCATGATAAGCATACAGATGACGATGGCCATGACCACGATGATGAAGAAGATGGGCATGACCACTCAGGTGACAGCAGAACTACCTTGCAAATGTTTCTGCCTGCCATAATCAGCCTGGCCTTGTTGCTTGTGGCTATTGCATTAGACAATTATTTTAAACCCCAATGGTTCACAGGTTGGGTACGTATTGTGTGGTATGCCATGGCTTACATCCCTGTTGGCTTTCCCGTAATAAAAGAAGCATTTGAAAGTATAATCAAGGGAGAAATATTTTCCGAGTTTTTATTGATGACCATTGCCACTATTGGTGCATTTGCCATCGGTGAATACCCCGAGGGCGTGGCTGTAATGTTATTCTATGCAGTTGGCGAAGTGTTTCAGACTTTGGCAGTAAAAAGAGCAAAGGCAAATATAAAATCCCTGCTTGATCAGCGGCCCGATGAGGTAACCATTTTAGAAAACGATCAACCCAAAACTATAAAAGCGGCGGCTGCAAATATTGACGATATCATACAATTAAAGGCAGGCGAAAAATTAGGATTGGATGGAGAATTGATCTCCGAAACTGCTTCTTTTAATACTGCAGCACTAACCGGCGAAAGCAAACCCGATACAAAATCCAAAGGAGAAACTGTATTGGCTGGGATGATAAATTTGAACACTGTTTCTCAGGTAAAAGTTACCACTGCTTATACCGATAGCAAACTGAGTAAAATTTTGGAATTGGTACAAAATGCCACTGCTCAAAAAGCCCCAACAGAATTGTTTATTCGCAGGTTTGCAAAGATCTATACACCCATTGTTGTGTTTCTTGCCATTGCTATTTGTTTTTTGCCAATGGCTTTTGTTGATGATTATGTTTTCAATCAATGGTTATACAGGGCATTGATCTTCCTGGTGATTTCCTGTCCGTGTGCATTGGTCATTTCTATTCCGTTGGGCTATTTTGGCGGCATTGGTGCAGCCAGTAAGAACGGTATTTTGTTTAAAGGCAGTAATTTTTTAGACATCATTGCTAAAATACAAAATGTGGTAATGGATAAAACCGGCACTATGACCGAAGGTGTTTTTAAAGTGCAGGAAGTAAACATAAAACCTGAATTTAATAAAGATGAAATACTCCAACTGGTAAATGCTTTGGAGAGCCAAAGTACACACCCGGTAGCAACAGCTATTCAACAGCATGTTGGCAAAATCAATACCGCAATGAAATTAAATGCGGTAGAGGAAATAGCAGGGCATGGATTAAAGGCTGAGGTGCAGGGCAAGGAATTGTTAGTGGGCAATTTTAAATTGATGGATAAATTTGCCGTCAAATACGATATAGATCCCACCAGTATTGTTTACACTTTAATAGCCATTGCTTACGATAAAAAATTTGCAGGCTATTTAACCATTGCCGATAGCATAAAAGAAGATGCTCAGGAAACAGTAAACAAACTGCATAGCATGAATGTAAAGACTACTATGTTAAGTGGCGATAAAACAAATGTTGTAAAATTTGTAGCAGATAAATTGGGAATTGATAATGCCTTCGGTGACCTATTACCCGAAGACAAAGTAAATAAAGTAAAAGAAATTATTGGCCGCAATGAAACAGTGGCTTTTGTAGGTGATGGTGTAAACGATGCACCAGTAGTGGCTTTAAGCAATGCCGGTATTGCAATGGGAGGTTTGGGCAGCGATGCAACCATTGAAACTGCCGATATAGTAATACAGGATGACAAACCTGGTAAAATTGCAATGGCAATAAATATAGGTAAGCAAACCCGAAAAATAGTTTGGCAAAACATTATGCTTGCCTTTGCAGTAAAAGCCATTGTATTAATTCTGGGTGCAGGAGGATTAGCAACTATGTGGGAAGCCGTTTTTGCAGATGTGGGTGTGGCTTTATTAGCAATTCTTAATGCAGTGAGGATACAGAGGATGAAATTTTAGCCGCTTACCGTTTCCTCTATTGGTTTTAAATTTTGGTCGTTTTTTATATATCTTTACAGCCTTGAAATTGATCGCCTTCATATTATCCTTCATTTTTCTATCCAGTACAATTATCCCTTGTTCGGTTTTTGATAATTGTGAGGAGGAAGAATATGCAACACAATCATGCGATGGTGAAGATCGGGACTGCAAGGGATGCTCACCCTTTTCAATGTGTTCAGCCGCAGCTGAGTTATTTACCATAACAAACAACAATATCTTAGTTATACCAACAGTAGTTAACTTTCCTGTTAAATATTCCGATTTCTCTTGCCATTTCAACTCAGAATATTATTCCAGTTTATTCCAGCCTCCCCGGCACATCTGACGATCATTCCCAATGGGATTTACTAAATAATCAAGTCAAACAATATTTCGTGTTTGCAGAATTGTGTTGTGCACTGCATGTGCAACAGCAATCCTGCATCAGATTCTTTTTAAACTAAAAACATGCTTAAAAAACTAGTAATTGCTGTACTTATTTTTACAGCCATCGGCAACAAATCCTTTGCCTTAAACACAAAACCATTAACCGACTCCATCATCACTATTAAAGTAAAAGGAGTTACCTGCAGCAACGACCTGAAAACCCTTGCCGATAATGTAAAGGAACTAAGAGGAGTGAGGGATTGTAAACCGGGTAAGATGGGCCCTACATCAGTGTTTAAAATAACTTACGACCCGGCACTGGTAAGTACAAAAGAAATATACAAAGCCATTGAAAATACAGGCGGTTGCAGCGACCCAAATGAAAGGCCTTACAAAGTAAAATCAAATTAATGCCTAAGTATTTTCTTTGTTTGTTTTTATTGATGCCTTTGTATGGTTTAGCACAAACTGTTACAGGCAGGGTTGTTGATGGGAATAACAAACCGCTATCGGGCGCTTCGGTGATCTGGCTTAACAACAAAAAAGGCATTACCGCCAAAGAAGATGGTAGTTTTTCCATTAAAAGAGCGGCAGCAGATAATATGCTGGTAGTAAGCCATAGCGGGTATACAAAGGATACGATCGATGTAAGCAATACAGATACTGTATTGTTTGTGCTGAAAGAAAAAAGCAACCTGCAGGCTATAGAAGTAAATGCAGAGAAGGCCGGCACAGTAATGTCGAACCGCAGCCCAATAAAAGTGGAGATACTTACTTCAGTAGAACTAAAAAAATCTGCCTGTTGCGACCTGGCAGGCTGTTTTGAAACACAATCATCTGTTCAGCCCCAGACAACGAACATCATCACCAATGCAAAGGAATTGCGGATACTTGGTTTGTCTGGTGTATATAACCAGGTATTGATCGATGGTTTTCCGATGATACAGGGACTGACTTTTACTTACGGCATCAGCGGTATTCCGGGAACATTGGTTGACAATATTTACATCTCCAAAGGAGCCAACAGTGTGTTGCAGGGCCATGAAAGTATCAGTGGACAGATCAATGTAGAAACAAAGAAACCTAATGCATCCGAAAAATTATTTGCCAATGTGTACATGAATAGTTTTTTAGAAAAACATGTTAATCTTACTACCAACTTCAAGAAAGGCAAATGGCATAGCTTGCTGGCTTTTCATATGGTGCAGCCTGCCAATAAAATTGACAGGGACAAGGATGATTTTTTAGACCTGCCCTTGCTTACCCGTTACATGATCATGAATAAATGGAAAGCAGGCAGGGAAAATGATTGGGGCTGGAGTAGTGAAATAGCAGTTCGGTTTTTAAATGAGAACCGTGTTGGCGGACAAAAGTTTTTTGATCCGGTCGAGCATAAAGGAAGCAGCACTATTTATGGTAATACAGTAAAACTTAGCCAGCCCGAAATGTGGGCTAAAACAAATTACCGCTTTAATGATGTACATCGGCTTACACTGTACCTGTCAGGCTTTCATCAAAGCCAGCGATCTTTTTTTGGGTCACTCTCTTACAAAGCAAAACAAACCAATGTATTTATAAACATGCAACATGAATTTAAGTACACAGCAAACCATACCTTAAAATCGGGTATCAGCTTTAAGCATTTAGAACTTGATGAGAATATCATTTTTACCGATAACATCATCAACCGCAATTATGACGGAAACTATAGCCGTTCAGAAAATATTCTGGGATTATTTACAGAAAACACGATGAGTTTTTTTAAAGGAAAGCTAACCTGGATAGCAGGCATTAGAGCCGATAACCACAACAGCTTTGGCTGGAATATAACGCCAAGGACTCTACTGAAATACGATCCTACACCAAAACTCACCATTCGTGCAAATATTGGTACAGGCTGGCGTACGGTTAATTTTTTCAGCGAAAATATCGGGCTGCTGGCAAGTTCACGGGATATAGTTTTTATAGAAACATTAAAGCCTGAAAAGGCTTTGAACATGGGGATCAATATTACCCAAAAGTTTGAGAAAGCAAATGTTTCAGGTTATATCAGTATGGATTACTATAGAACCAATTTTCAGAACCAGGTATTCCCTGATTATGATACCGACCCTACTAAAGCATTTGTAAAGAATTTTACCGGTAAAAGTGTAAGCAATGGATTTCAAACAGATCTCTTTATTAAGCTTTACAAACGCTATGAGTTTAAAGCAGGATATAATTTTTTGGATGTGTACAGAATAAATAATGGTAATAAAGAAGTGTTGCCTTTTAATCCACGACATAAAGTGCTCACAACGTTCAGTTATAAACCGGTGAGCAATAAGTTTCATGCTGATGTAAATATTCACTGGTTCGGTGAGCAACGTTTGCCTGATACAAAATCAAACCCGGTTGCTTACCAGCGGCCGGATTATTCGCAGGATTACACAACTGTAAATGCCCAGTTCACTTATATCTTTAAAAACTTTGAGGTTTATACCGGCTGCGAAAATATTTTTAACTTTCGGCAGAATCAACCCATCATCAGCTGGCAGAACCCGTTCAGCCCTTATTTTGATATATCATCTGTGTGGGGGCCAACAAGAGGGAGGGAATTTTATGGGGGGATTCGTTGGAGGTTAAAATAGTAATTTGATGAAACATTTTTTAGTGTTCAGTTACGTAACAGTGTTAATCTTATTGCTACCCCGGTTTCGGTAAAAATACAATTTCATGATACCACAAATATTAGTACTGCCGGGACGAAATAGTTGTTGATAGTCTTAAGTTTTAAATAACAAAAACTTACCTGATCACTGTTACATAAAAAGAAGGTGTTTGCGCAGCAATTGGCGACGCAGTAATATTGCCAACATACACCGTTACAATGCCGGGTGCGGTTACCATTGCATAAGCTATCACCGTACCTGTTGTTAGTGCTGTAACCGGGGTTACCATTACATTGCTGGTAACATCTGCGTTGGTTACATCAAGGGTAAACTCTGCAGAGCCGTTTGCTGGTATTACAGGTATTTCTGATGGTACCGTTTGTTTAATTACTTCTGTCATTACTGTTCCGTTAGTGCCCAGCAAAAAAGTTCCTTTTACATCAAGCCTGGCTGCCGGGGCCGTTGTTCCAATACCTACCGAAGTGTTTGCAGTAGCACCATTTACACCATTGATACTTCCCAGTACCATACTGTTATCCTGTGTAACCATGGCAAAAGCGCCTACTGCCGTTGCATTTAACGTAGCAAAACTCATAGCGCTAAAACTGCCCAAAAAAGTATTTTTGCTTCCATTGAAGTTCATAAGTCCTGCACTTGTGCCAAGGGCTGTATTATAATCTCCTGCGGTTAAAAATGGCAGGGCATTTACACCAACAGCAGTGTTGTAGAATCCTGTTGAATTATTTTTTATTGACTGGTACCCCAGGGCGGTGTTCCATCCACCTTTTCTATTGTTAACCAGGCTACGATAGCCAACTGCTGTGTTGTATTGGGCTGAATCGGCTTGCACAACAATGGTTAACCCAAGGCCGTTAGTTAACAAAGCTTCGTAACCAATAGCAACCGTTTCATTACGCTGGTTATACTGAGCAGCCCGGTAGCCAATTAAAACAGTGCTGTTTGATGCAGTGTCGAGACTTCCGGCTAAATTACCAATAACAACATTGTTGTTTCCCCTCAACATAGCCTGGTTGGAACTTGCACCAATAGCAACATTACCAGACCCGGTTGTAGCATTCTCCAAACTTGAATACCCAACAGCAGTATTGGATGCAACGCCACTGTAATTATATAAAGCCCTTGAACCAACCGCCACATTCTGAGAACTGGCAGTGGCATTTGACAGGGATTTAAAACCCAGGGCAACATTATCGTTGCCGGTTGAAAGATCAAAAAGTGCACTATCGCCAACAGCCACATTCCTGTTACCGCTGATGGTAACCCCTGCTCCACTCATGGCTTCAAAACCAACAGCTGTATTCTTTGATCCCAGGGTCATGCGATAAGCTGCTTTATAACCAAGTGCAGTATTTTCCGCACCATTAAAACTGTTGCCACCTGTGGAATTGTTATTGTATAACGCATAAGCCCCGATACCTGTATTGTAATTTCTTTTGTTGTGAAACCCGGCAGCATAACCTACAAAAGTGGTAGCGGTTGCAGTGTCATTATTGTTGGAAGCCTGCATGCCCACGGCAACATTTATACTGCCTGTTGTGTTGTGGTAACCGGCATAGCCACCTACACCGGTATTGTAAGTACCATAAGTAAGAAATTCCAAAGCTGCTGAACCTACTGCTGTATTTTGCTCTCCATTTTTAGAATTCCTTAAAGCCCTCCAGCCTACTGCAACATTTAAAGTGCCTGCACTGTCATTACCCATCGCCTCATACCCAATGGCTGTATTTATATCACCGGAGGCATGATTGTAAAGCGAATACGCACCCAGGGCTGTATTTCTCGAACTATTTGAAGGGCCAAACATTGCCTGGTAACCAATGCCTGTGTTTTCATTACCCGAACTATCTCCGTTTAAAGCCTGATAGCCTATTGCAACATTACCAGCACCGGTTTTATTACCCGATGCAGCATATTGCCCCAGGTAGGTATTGTTATCTCCTGTTGTGTTATTAAGCCCCGCATTGGTGCCAAAAAATGCATTCTGGTTTCCGGTGGTATTGGCTTCTCCGCTCCATGCGCCTGTAAAAGTATTATAGATGCCGGTATTGTGTATACCACTTCGATAGCCAATATATACGCCTGAAAAGCCATTGTTAATGGCCGATCCTGCTGAGTCGCCGATGGCCACATGTCCCGTACCCAGGTCATTACCGGCCCCTCTGCCTATAAAATAATTTGATCTGGCCCTGTCGAACTTACCAACTTTTAAATTATTGACCCTGAAGTTAATGGGGATGTCATCTTTATTACCCAGGAAACTGGTAGCAGCAGAAAGGCCGGTGTTTCCATGGGTTTTCCAGTTGATGGTATCCATAAGAGGGCTGTTGTTGGAAAGCCATATCCATTGTGCTCCATTAAAATAATGAAAGCCAATACTATCAGGTGAGGTTTGGTAAATGAGCAAACCTGTAGCGGGCGAAAGAATGATATTTTTTTCTGTTTTAGTCATCCTGGGTATCAACACGCCTTTTGTTGTACTGGTTATATCCAGTATTGCACTGGCATCGGCAGCATTACCAGTAGTATTAACACTTAAAGATTGGGAAACTGCTGTAAAATGCAGGGTAGTTGCTAATGCAAACAGCATGTGTAGGGGTCTTGGCATAAAAGGAAATTGTAGATTTTTTAATGATTGGCACGGCGTCGCATAAGATTGCAGGGGTTGATCTTTGGAAGGATATTAAACAGACCTCAAAGTATTGAAAATTTATCAAGCTGCAAATAATGATGTTGCCCGCTGGTACTGTTGACGCCGCAGCACTTACATGGTAATAATATCAGCAACCCATTTAAAGAAAAAACAGAAATAAATGTTGCAGTAAAGCAGGGCAAACAACCATCCTCAATGCTGTTCCCGGCCCTGCATAAAACTAGACTTTTTTATTAAAATTGATGTTGTTTAAAGATTTTTCAATGCAGCAATTGTTGCAATAGGGTCAGCAGACTTGAAAACGGTATTGCCTGCCACCAGCACATCGGCACCGGCATCAATGATCGATTTTGCATTGTCTAAGGTCACACCACCATCAACTTCAATCTTAACCTGTAAAGAACGCTCGTCGATCATCTCACGCAGTTGTTTTATTTTAAGCAATGTGTGTGGGATGAATGATTGTCCGCCAAAGCCGGGGTTAACGCTCATCATACATACCATATCAATATCAGCCAGTATATCTTTTAACGATTCTACCGGTGTATGCGGATTGATAGCTACACCGGCCTGCATACCCAAACTTTTTATCTGTTGAATGTTGCGATGTAGATGTGGACAGGCTTCTATGTGCACAGATAAAATATCAGCGCCGGCTTTTTTAAATGCTTCGGCATAATTGCCCGGTTCTTCTATCATCAGGTGCACATCACATATTTTGTTGGTGGCTTTTCTAAAAACTTCCACAAACATAGGCCCATAGCTGATATTGGGAACAAAGCGGCCATCCATGATATCCAGGTGATACCAGTCGGCGCTGCTTTCATTCAGCATTTTACATTCGGCTTCTAAATTAAAAAAATTGGATGCAAGCAGTGATGGGGCGATGATGGGCATTTCAGTTGAAAGTTAAAAGTTGATAGTTAATAGTCGGAGTAAAGTTAATTCATAATTCATCACTCAAAATTCATAATTATTTCACGCCTAATCTTGCCAATGCTTCTTTTGCTTCAACATAATCAGGGGAGTAGAGTAGTGCGGTTTTATATTCTTCAATAGCATCATTCGGTTTGTTTAGTTTTTCAAGGCAGCGGCCAAGCCAGTAATAACCTTCATCAAAATTATTTTGAAGGGTAACAGCTTTGTCCAGGACGGTAATGGCATCTTCAAATTTACCCATATCATATAATGCAATTCCTTTTTCACGGTAAGCAAACATGTGGCGGTTGTCGACGTTAAGACATTTATCAAAAAACTCAATAGCAGATTTTTTATCGCCTGTATAAGTATAATACAAACCCTTAATAAAAAGCGCTTCCTTTTCTGTTTCCGGAAGTTTTGTTTTTATTAAAGCATCAGCAACAGGTAATGCCCTCACATTTTTTGTTTGTGCATATAAAGAACCCAGTAAAATTAAATAGCGTGGAGAAGGATTCAGTTTTAGTGCAGTTTCAAAAGCGTTAATGGCATTCAAGGTGTCATCATTTTCAAAATGCAGGGTTGCTTTTATATCCCAAAGCCTGGCATTCAAACTGTCTTTTTGTAAAACCTCATTGGTGGTGGCAATTGCTTTATCATATTCTTCACTATCGCGGTAAAGCTGTATTAGTTCTTCCTTTAATAAAAGCAATTCAGGAAATTTTGAAATAGAATCTTTTAAAACTTTTTCACGGGTAGAAGTGGTTTCAGAAACGGTTTCGATTTTCTTTTTTGCATGATCCTGGTTATTGCAGGATATGATCATTATCAGTAAAACTAAAGTTGCCAGTATTAATTTCATCTTGATGCAAAAATAAGTACTGCAACGGTCAGTCAGATGACAATTTTCTGACAATATAAAATTTAACATGAGCTATTTTTGCAACTGAAAAAATAACAGCATGAAAAAAGTAGTTTTTGGAGTAGTATTAACAATAGTTGTGATCTCTTTGGGGTCGTTTAAAAAGAGTTCGATAAAGAATAATACAGTATCAATAAATGATACGCTGTTGTTTGAAGGCGAAAAGCATTTTGCCAACATGCAGCAGCTGACTTTTGGTGGCGATAATGCCGAAGCCTATTTTAGTTTTGATGGAAAATATATTGTTTTCCAGAAAACTTCATCAAAAGATGGTATCCCCTGCGATCAGATTTACGTAGGTAAAGTTCCGGCCCAGGGCGAAAAATTTGAATACAAGAGGATCAGCAATGGTAAAGGAAGGACAACCTGCGGCGCTTTTTTGAAAGACGGCAAACACGTGGTTTTTGCATCCACCCATTTGGATGCTGAAAATTGCCCACCTACGCCCGACAGGGCAAAATATGGCAACAAATACATCTGGCCGTTGTACAGCAGTTACGATATTTTTGTGGCCGACCTGGATGGCAATATTGTTAAGCAACTCACCAACAGTAAAGGGTATGATGCCGAAGCAACCATATCGCCTGATGGAAAACAAATGTTGTATACCAGCACCAAAGACGGGGATATTGACCTGTATATAATGAACCTGAAAACAGGCAAAGAAAAAAGAATTACCAGCGCATTGGGTTATGATGGTGGTGCCTGGTTTAGTCCTGATGGCACAAAGATCATCTGGCGTGCAAGCAGGCCAAAAGCCGAAGCAGAAATAAAAGAATATAAAGACCTGTTAGCCGAGAATTTAGTTGCACCAACCAATATGGAAGTATTTACTGCCAATGTAGATGGAACTAATGTGAAGCAGGTAACAAGCTTTGGCAATGCTAATTGGGCACCGGCTTTTATGCCCGATAGTAAAAGGATTATTTTTGCAAGTAACCATCAAAGTAAAAGGGGATTTCCTTTTAACCTCTTTACTATAAATGAAGATGGCACAGACCTGCAAAAGATATCAGCAGAAAAATCCTTTGATGCTTTCCCTATGTTCAGTCCTGATGGAAAAAAGATCATTTTTTGCAGTAACCGTAATAATGGAGGAACCAGGGATACCAATATTTTTATAGCTGATTGGGTGGAATAAAAGTTAATCCGTTAATCCGTTAATCCGTTAAACGTTAATCCGTAGTGAGTATTTTAGTTTAGGGTTGTTTAAAGTATCAGGCACCTTACGGATTAACAGATTAACCAATTAACGGATTAACGTTCTCATTTATTCATCCTCGAAAATATCTTACTTACAATCTTCCACTCTCCATTTATCTTTAACATGTTCATGTAATCGTACATGATCACTTTGTCGGTCTCTATCTTTATTTTTCCATTGGCGGCAGCGCCTTCAATGTTCACTGAAACAATTTCGATCTTTCTTTCAGATTTGGTTGTGTTGGATTTTACCCGGGCGATAAAATCAGCAATGGGTACATCTTTAAATTCCCCGGTAGCAGCATCAATGTATTTCATGCTGGCAGAAGGGTGAAAAGCTTTTTCCATGCGGTTGCCATCACCACTCATATACTCCTGCAGGCAGGCCCTTGCAGCAGTTTCATCAGCTGTTTGTGCAAAGCTTTTTTGTACCGTAGCCGTGGCAAATAATACCATCAGCAAAAGCATCATTTTTTTCATATAGTAAGTTTTGGATAAATCTATTAAAAATGGCAATGATATTTTAGCAAATTATACAGGCGGTTGATTTTGCTGTTGAATTATGAAAGTCATTAAAATACGATTTTAGATTCTGCCGGTATCTAATTCTTCACCTGCCTGTAAAGCATGTACCTGTAATCCATCCACGTCTTTTGTAAGCTTGCTCAATTCTTCAGGAGTGCCGGTCAGTTGGGGATAGGTACCGTAATGAAAAGGTATCACTTGCTTTACATTCAATAGCCTTATAGCATGAGAAGCTTCCAGAGGGCCCATGGTGTACCTATCGCCAATTGGCAATGCAGCAATTGTTGGTTTATATATTTCGCCGATCAGTTTCATGTCTCCAAAAACACAGGTATCGCCTGCAAAATAAATACGTACACCATCTGATAAGTGCAAAATAAATCCCACGCTCATGTGCGGAAACCGGGCCTCGTTCTCAGTTATATTTATATGTGATGTATGAAAACCATTTACCATGGTAACGCTAAGATTCAGGTCTTTCAAAAAGATCGTACCTCCCAGGTTCATTGGTTCAATACGATCCAGCGGGCAGCCGTTCTCGATCAGGTACCAGCGCACCATGCTGTTGGCTATGATCTTTGTTTTGCCATTTTTTACAATGTTCAGTACTTCCAGGTCAAAATGGTCATCGTGCCCATGTGTAATTAGGAAAAGATCGGTGTCATCAAATTTTTTGAGGTGATCAGGCATAAATTGATTGCTGCTGAGCCAGGGATCAACAATGACCACTTTGTTTTCAGGAGTAGTTACTTTAAAAGTTGCATGGGCCAGTAATTGAATTTTTGTAGCAGCCATAAGAATGTTTTTTGCAATTTATCTATTTCCCAGTTCAATAACTTCAGCATCTTTCATTTCGGTTCCATCAATAACAAACCTGATGATGGTTCTTACTTTATGCCAGCCCTGTTTACCGGCAGCGCCGGGGTTCATGTGCAGGCAATTTAGTTTATCATCGTACATGATCTTTAAAATATGGGAGTGCCCGCTGATAAAGAGTTGTGGTTTATGAATGAGTATTTCCTTTTTTGTTTCGGGATTGTATTTGGGAGGGTAACCTCCAATATGCTTCATCATCACTTTTACATCTTCACACATAAAAACCAACTGCTCGGGAAATGCTGACCTGATATCCTGTCCATCGATGTTTCCATAAACACCCCTTAACATGGCCAGACGGGACGTAAGACTATTTGCCAGTTGTATGCTTCCAAAATCTCCAACATGCCAAACCTCATCACAATCTTTAAAATGCTCAAAGATGGCTTCATCCAGGTAATGATGGGTATCGGCCAGTAATCCTATTCTTGTCAAGGTTTATATAATTATTAGGTGTAAATTTACGCTACAAATTTAACGAATGCCTTTTTACCGCAACTTTACATACTATATTGATAAGCGTGGCTGGAAATATTATTTTCTGCTTGCTTCACTTGCCCTTTGTGTCAATGAGTAATTCAAAAGGCAAAAATCAAAAGTCAAAAAAAGACATGTTTCAATTTTGAATTTTTACTTTTGATTTTTTCTTCAGTACTTTCTCTTTCATTTTTTAATTTATCAAAAATGGCACACTATCATAGTTTAGGAAGCATCCCCCACAAAAGGCATACACAGTTTCGTAAGCCCGATGGAAAATTATATTCCGAACAACTTTTTTCTACCGAAGGATTCAGCAACGATTATTCCATACTTTATCACAATCATCCGCCTACTGAAATTATTAAAACAGATGAACCGGCAAATGTACAACCCAGGATCGCTGAAGAAAAAATGCTGAGGCACCGCAGTTTTGATGGCTTTAACATCAAACCCGAAAAAGATTACCTGCAAAGCCGTAAACCGGTCCTGGTCAATAATGATTGTCATATTGTATTGGCAGCACCACAACAGAGCATGACGGATTATTTTTACAAAAATGCTGATGCAGATGAAATGATCTTTGTGCATGAAGGCAGCGGCATTTTAAAAACACAATATGGTAATCTTGAATTTGGTTATGGCGATTACCTTGTTATTCCACGGGGATCTATTTATCAAATTGAATTTGCAACAGAAGATAACCGGTTATTTATTGTGGAATCATTCAGCCCTATAAGATACCCCAAAAAATATGTAAGCAAACTGGGACAACTGATGGAGCATTCTCCTTTTTGCGAAAGAGATATACGTCAGCCAAAAGATCTGCAGACAATTGACGAAGCCGGTGATTTTTTGATCAAGACTAAAAAGAAAGGGATTTTATACGGCCTGCATTATGCCCATCATCCTTTTGATGTGGTAGGATGGGATGGATGCTGTTATCCATTTGCTTTCTCTATTCATGATTTTGAACCGATAACCGGCAGGGTACACCAGCCGCCGCCCGTGCACCAGACTTTTGAGGCCCATAATTTTGTAGTTTGTTCGTTCTGCCCACGTTTGTTTGATTACCACCCACAGGCAATTCCGGCACCATATAACCATAGTAATATCGATAGTGACGAACTGTTGTATTATGTTGACGGTGATTTTATGAGCCGCAAGCATGTAACCCGTGGTATGATCACTTTGCACCCGGCCGGAATACCACACGGGCCACACCCAGGAGCAGTTGAAAAAAGTATTGGTGCAAAAGAAACCGGTGAACTGGCTGTAATGGTAGACACTTTTCATCCTCTGCAATTAACTGTAGAAGCATTGGAGATAGAGAATGAAGGATATGTGATGAGTTGGGCCGAGTAATGTTACTGGATTCTTAACCATTTAATTTATAAATCATGTCAACTTATTATCCCCTAAAAGCCGGCAACAGCTGGACTTACAAAACAAATGACGGAAGTACTTTTACCAATAAGGTAGAATCGGAAGACAATGGAGCTTATAGCATGTCTAATTCTTTGACGCCGAATCTTACGCAGGTTAAAAAAGACGGCAATACATTTTATACTGATAGTTATGAGGCCGGTAATATGCAGCCTTTTTTAAAAGATGATGTTGCAGCAGGAGACGCCTGGGAAATAAAATATAAGGCTAATACCATTGATAGTGTATTGAACGTGAAGATCAACTCAACCGGTGGTACAAAAGATGTTGAGGGAAAATCTTATACTGATGTGATGGAAATGGAAGGTATGATGAGCTTTATTGTAAACGGCAATGTTATTAATGCCGGTACAAAGTACCAGTGGTATTATGCAAAGGGTGTTGGACTTATCTTAACCACATCAACGCTGGGCGATAATATGCCATTAGTAAATTGTACTATTTAAAGCCGGGTATTTTTTATTTCAAAATCTGTCTTATATTTAAAGCACAAAACAAAAAGCTATATGATACAATTCCATGAAATTAAAGTAGGTGATTATTTGATAGCTGATAACGACGGCGACAAAAAACAAGGTGAAGTAACCAACCTGAACGGAAATGAAAAACAGGTTTGTGTTAATACCGGTGCCCAGGATTTCTGGTACGAAACCAGTCAGTTGAGCCCGATAACGCTGGATGACGAACAATTAGACAAATTGAAATTTCACAAACAGGAAAATGAAGATGGTACGGTTAAATATATGAAGGGAGCTTTTCGAATGATGTTGTCTGCCCCTGGTGATTTTTCAAAATTCGAGATATGGTATCGTGATGAACACCGGAAAATTATGCAGCCTATTGCCCTGCACCAGCTGCAAAATCATTTTTATGAGATGACCAAGGTGCATTTAAATCATGAATCTTTTGATTAATAGGTAAAAAAAATTGAAATATAAGGCTCCAGGCAACCTGCCCGGAGCCTTATTGCATAAGATGTTGTAAATGATCTGGAAATGCCGGTTTGGCAATTTTAATATTTTGGAGAATATTTTTGAAAAATTCCCCTTTTTCATGCCCTTAAAGACAAATAAACTCCACATTTGCCTTTTTTCTGTGGAAAAACATAGGAATTGTTGGTAATTCAATTCCTTTTTTGCCATTAATTAAATAATAACTCCTATCTTTGCGCTCCAAAAATTATGGCTAAACAGGCACTTATTAAACAAGATGGAGTAATAATTGAAGCGTTGAGCAATGCTATGTTTAAGGTTAAATTGGAGAATGACCACGAGATCTTAGCCACAATTTCCGGGAAAATGAGGATGCACTACATCCGTATTTTGCCGGGCGATAAAGTAGGGGTGGAAATGAGCCCTTATGACCTAACAAGGGGCAGGATCATTTTCCGTTACAAGTAAGAAGAAACATTTAGTAATATAATAAAAACAAGAACCATGAAGGTTAGAGCTTCAATTAAAAAGCGCAGTGCAGATTGCAAGATCGTTAGAAGAAAAGGCAGGCTGTATGTGATCAACAAAAAGAATCCTCGTTTTAAGCAAAAGCAAGGGTAATTAAAACTAAGTCTAAAATCAAAATCTAAAATAAATTATGGCTCGTATTGCCGGTATAGATTTACCAAAAAACAAAAGAGGCGAAGTTGGCCTTACTTACATTTACGGAATTGGCCGTTCTACTGCCCGTTATATATTAGACAAGGCTGGTAGCATTGATCATAACAAAAAAGTTAATGAGTGGAACGATGATGAGCAAACTGCCATCCGTAACGTGATCAACAACGAGTTCAAAACCGAAGGTGCTTTACGTAGTGAAACACAGATGAACATCAAGCGTTTACTGGATATCGCTTGTTACCGTGGTTTACGTCACCGTAAAGGTTTACCGGTTCGTGGACAGCGTACACGTACCAACAGCCGCCAAAGGAAAGGTAAGCGTAAGACAGTTGCAGGTAAAAAGAAAGTAACTAAATAAGCTAATAGCTAACAGCTATTGGCTTTTAGCTTTTAATAAGACTTCAATAATTTTGAAACAACGCCAGATCGCAAAGAAGTCGGCAGAAGGGTTGGTTCAGTCTCGCCTAAGGCGGGATAACATTTTTTAAAAGATTACCTACAGAATTTAAATTATGGCAAAAGCACAAGGCGGCACAAAAGCAGCTGCAAAAAAAAGAGTAGTAAAAGTTGACAGCTATGGAGATGCACACATTACTGCAAGTTTCAACAACATCATCATTAGTTTAACCAACAAGCAAGGCCAGGTAATCAGCTGGAGCAGCGCCGGTAAAATGGGTTTCAGGGGTTCTAAAAAGAACACGCCTTATGCAGCCCAGATGGCCGCAGCAGATGCAGCTAAAACCGCTTTGGATGCAGGATTAAAAAGAGTTGATGTATTTGTAAAAGGACCAGGAAGCGGCCGTGAAGGCGCTATCCGTTCTTTATCTCAAAATGGCATCGAGATCAATATGATCAAAGACGTTACACCGTTGCCACACAATGGTTGTCGTCCTCCAAAGAAAAGAAGAGTTTAATTCCAGATACTGGATACAAGATGCTGGATACTGGCAATTAACCAGGATCAAGTATCAAGGATCCAGGATCAATTTTTATAACCGGGTGCATCATTCATTTTAAAAGGTCTTTATAATGATGCATCGTCACTAAAAGACCACTATAACAATTATGGCACGTTACACAGGCCCCAAAACAAAAATCTCCAGGATCTTCGGAGAACCCATTACAGGTAATGG
>Ga0193752_1000246_pt1 | contig 60703 bp, 74 predicted proteins | sample H1c1metaG_FD_144924 | JGI IMG/M metagenome (GOLD analysis project Ga0193752, IMG submission 144924) | Soil microbial communities from a riparian zone of the East river system, Colorado, United States - H1c1 | ecosystem: Environmental > Terrestrial > Soil > Riparian zone | place: USA: East River...
GAAAAAATACCGGGGCTATATCTATGTGTGAACATACTTCTGGAGTTGTTTAGTAACATGTCGGCTCCCGGTATTTTCCTGTGGAAGTACAAAAATACTTCTGGGAACAAACATACGAGGAACATAGGAAACATAGGCATAGCTTAAATCAAAGCTCACATAGCATTGCCTGCAGCAATGTTGGTTGCTGATGTGAACTCATGTCACGCCACGAAAAACTATGTAACCTATGTCCCTTATGTGGTTAATCATTATTTTGATACCGGCCCACTACCCAGATTTCGCAGATTTTTAGAATTAAAAAAAACAATTATTGATTTTTTTTTCATCTGCGCATCGTGGCACGCTTTCCGCAGCAATCATTCTGAACAAATGCTGCAACCCATGACACGATCCATACTTATTCTTTCCATCGCGCTGATTTCTTTTGCCTGCAACGGCGATGATTCCTCCAGCGAAAAAGACACCTCGGGCGCATCCGGAACGGAAAACGCAACAGGCGCGAACGGATCCGGCGATGCACAGACACACGATCCCGGCCGGACAAACGATGGGCAAGTTCCGCCTCAAAACGATGATGACGCACGCCTCGTGGTTTCGTTTATCAGTGAAGGCGAAGGCATCGATCATACACTCAAAGCCGATTTCGATAAATGGCTCACAAAGAACCAAAACGTGACCTGGGAAACAACACCCTGGGGCCGCGAAGGCGAAGTGGATTACTGCTTCCGGTTGTCGAACATGCAGACCGGGGAACAGGAGGTTTTCGTTCAGGAAGTTCGCGCGTTTCTGAAGGATAAAAAACTTGTGCTCGTTAGTGAATGGACGCCTTGCGATCAGCGAAAATAATTTTACCGCAGAGGCGCTGAGACGCAGAGCCCAAGGCTTAAGCATTGAGGTTGCAATGGTCGCAGAGTATTGGTTGCCGCCCTCCGCGTTTCACTGCAAGCTCGGGTTCAGGACTATATCTCTGCGCCTCCGCGCCTCTGCGGTAAAAAAATTATTTCTGATTCCGGCTCACCAACTTATCAACAGAATATCAAGATGTTTTCATCATCGATATTCACAATTTATTGACAGGCAAATAGTTAGCTTTCCTTAAAGAATGGGCGAAATGTGACAAACGCAAATAATTCCCCCGTCTCGTTTTTACCGGAATCCCTACCTTTGTAGCCTATTTTTTCATCATTATTTAACCACGGAAAGGCGTGCCTTAGGGTGTTTTTCTGGTAAAAAGACTTAAAGAATGAACGAATTTGGGTTAAAAGGCAAAAATGCCTCGATTGCTCCATTGGGACTGGGAAACGTTGCAGCCGCCTTTTGGAACTTGACTCCAGCAGAACTTGTGGAAGAAACGCTTGATCGTGCGGAAGGTGTATTAACGGATAACGGCGCGCTTGCCATCGACACCGGCGAATTTACCGGTCGCTCACCAAAAGACAAATTCACGGTATACGATGAGATCACCAAAGACACCATCTGGTGGGGTGATATCAATACCAAATTTGATCCGGCGAAATTTGATGCGCTGTACAATCGCGTTACCGCGTATCTCACCGGCAAAGAAGTGTACGTGCGCGATTCATACGCATGCGCCGATCCGAAATACCGTTTGAACATTCGCGTGGTGACTGAGTTCCCATGGTCGAACTTGTTTGCGAATAATTTATTCCTCCGTCCGACAGAAGCGGAAATCGAAAACTTCAACGCGGAGTGGACCATCGTATGCGCACCTGGTTTCAAAGCGACCCCTGCGATCGACGGAACACGCCAGCACAATTTCACCATCCTGAACATGACCAAAAAGATGATTCTCATTGGTGGTTCAGGGTATACCGGTGAAATCAAAAAAGGAATTTTCACGCTCCTGAATTATATTCTTCCGCACGAAAAAGGCGTTCTGTCTATGCATTGTTCAGCGAACAAAGGCAAAGACGGCGACACTGCAGTTTTCTTCGGACTTTCCGGAACAGGAAAAACAACTTTGTCCGCAGATCCAAACCGCGCATTGATCGGCGACGATGAGCACGGCTGGTCTGATGATGCGGTTTTCAATTTCGAAGGCGGTTGCTATGCAAAATGCATCGACCTCACGCGTGAGAAAGAACCACAGATCTGGGACGCCATCAAATTCGGTGCACTGGTAGAAAACGTGGATTTCATTGACGGAACACGCTCAGTAGATTACAAGAGCACGTCGAAAACAGAGAACACGCGTGTTGCGTACCCGATCAACCACATCAGCAATGCGCTGGAAGTTTCGGTTGGCGGAGCGCCAAAAAATATTTTCTTCCTTACAGCCGACGCATTCGGTGTACTTCCTCCGATTTCAAAACTGACCACTGAGCAGGCGATGTACCATTTCATTTCCGGGTACACAGCGAAAGTTGCAGGAACAGAAATGGGAATCACTGAACCGCAGACCACATTCTCGGCCTGTTTCGGAAAAGCATTTCTTCCGCTTCACCCTGGAAAATACGCTGAGCTTCTTGGCAAGAAACTGAAAGCTAATCCGGACATCAACGTATGGCTGGTGAACACCGGCTGGGTGGGTGGAGCGTATGGCGTAGGAAGCCGCATCAAACTCGCATACACGCGCGCGTTGATCACCGCAGCACTCGAAGGAAAACTGAACAACGCAGAATACGGGCAAACGCCTTTCTTCCGCATGCGTTTTCCAAAATCGTGTCCGGGAGTTCCTTCGGAAATTCTGGAACCGAGAAATGCCTGGGCAGATAAAGCAGCGTTCGATTCAACAGCAATGAAATTGGCTGAGCAGTTCAACAAGAATTTCGAGCAATACGCTTCGGGCGTGAGCGCGGATATTCTTGCGGCGGCACCGGCCATGAAAGCTGTTAGCGCCTAGGGTTTACGCCTTCGGCGTCCTGCCACAGATTCGCAGATTGCGCAGATTAAAAAATTAATTGTGATGATTTTTCCTGATTAAAAAAATCTGGTAGTGTCTCACTTTGCTTTTTGACACGGCGACACGGCGCTAAAAGAAGCACGAAACCCATTCTAAGCCTGGGCGCTCACGGCGCGCTACCGTTATCTCGCCGTGAGCGCCTGGGCTTAGAATAAGAAATGCTGTAAAAATGCGCCGTGTCGCCGTGTCAAAATATCAAATGCTCAAACTGAGACACTACCAAAAATCTGCGCAATCTGCGAATCTGTGGCTAACGGGCCAAAGGCCCAACAACGCATGAGAACTACCAAACATGTATTACACCAGGGAAAGCGTTCGCTATTGAGCGCTTTTCTTGTTTTGGTACTCATGCTCATCGCGCAATGTGTGAATGCGCAAACGGACACTGCAACCACAGAAGATGCGCCGGAGCATGTCATCACAGGCGGGACTCCGGAACCGGAAACGAAAGAAGAAAATACTGTTCGTCGCGATGAACCCGTGCGCTGGCTGCTGGTTGAAAAATCGTTCGGCGTAGTTCCTGAAATTGATTTCATCAACGGCTCGATGGGCCTGGCGTTGTGCCGCGGAAAATTTATACGCGGAACACCACGTTCCATTGCCGGTAACGGGTATTACGTTGGATTTGCATACGACACCGAACACAAAATTTCCTTCGCGAGTTTCGGCGGATGGATCGGGTTGTTCAAGAAAAAACTCGGCGGACAAATTGGTTTGCGCGGATTGTATTACGTGAACAGTTCGACACAGGTTTTTGCGATACGTCCCGAAGCGGGAATTGGTTTTGTGAAAGCACAGTTGTCGTACGGGTACAACATCGTCACCGAAAAAACGGAGTTCGATATGCCAACGCATACGCTTACGCTTTCGGTTTATTTTGCGGTGCATTCGGTGAGGACGAGGATGTTTTGAGCCGGTGTGTTTGCGGATGATCGCCAGGCGATCCGACAGTTTTTTACCACGGCGCACACGGCGAATCGCTTCGCGATTTCTACACTTAATTGTACACAGAAAATGCAGAAGACACTGAATTTCGCGGAAAGCATAAATCAGAATTCCATGTGAATCTGTGTATTCAGTGTTTTCCGTGTACCATTTCTTATTTTCAAATCGCGAAGCGATTCGCCGTGTGCGCAGTGGTTAATTTTTCAAATTTTCGCGCACTCGCGCACCTTAACCGTTTTGTAACACGCGCATCTCATTCCGCTCGTGTATTTTATTTATCTTTAAATTGAAACACACCCACCATGTTCAGTACACCTCCCGGTAATACAACGGTCATTTCTTTGTCCATTGGCAAAGTATGGATCGACGAATACGGTTTTTGCAGGATCCGCGTGATCGGCGGAACGAACCACGTAATTGGTGAACCCGAAATGCGCGAACTGGCCGACGCCGTTTACGAAGCGTGCGACGGCAAAAAACGCAAACACCTGATCGATTCTACTTTTGCTTACGGCAAAGTTGATCCTTCCGCCATCGAAGAACTCAGCAGGAATGAAAAACTGCTCAGCGTGCGCAGCGCTGCCGCTATGATCACCGAAAACGGCAGCATGAAAAAAGCCATTACCGCTTTTATCAAAACAGGTAATCCGGCTTATCCTTATTCCTGGTTCGATAATGAGCAGGATGCGGTGAGGTGGTTGTCGGCGCTGTAAGCAGTTTTTTTTAATTCACCGCGGAGGCGCAGAGACGCAGAGTTATTGCTGGAATCACTCCGCGATTTAGTTCGTTAAAAATTAACCACAGAGGTATTTCGTACTGAGCCTGTCGAAGTAAGTTTCACTGAGTAATAAACAACACGCACCGTGCCGCCGTGTCGGAGCCTGCACTGAGGAATCGACGTGGTAAAAAACCGCAGCACCTATTCCGTGATTATATTTGCATTATGTCATACTGCAAATTTGTTTCTACCACCGACAAAGACAACGTCCACCGGAAGTACCACGACAAGGCGTACGGTTTTCCCATTCACGACGACAACGAATTGTTTTGCCGTCTCGTGCTTGAAATCAACCAGGCCGGCCTGAGTTGGAATACGATCCTCATCAAGGAGCCGAACTTCCGGAAAGCGTATCACAATTTCGACATCGCGAAAGTGGCGAAGTACAAAGAAAAAGATCGCACGCGCTTGTTGAACGATGCGGGCATCATCCGCAACCGCCTGAAAGTAGATGCAGCGATTCACAACGCGAATATGATCCTGGGGTTGCAGAAATCGCACGGCTCATTCAAAAAATGGATCGATGCGCATCACCCGCTGACGAAAGAAGAATGGGTGAAACTGTTTAAGAAGACTTTCAAATTCACTGGAGGCGAAATTGTGAATGAGTTCCTGATGAGCACGGGGTATTTGCCGGGGGCGCATGAGGTGGGTTGTCCGATATATGTGAAAACCGTAAAAGCCGGCGCGAAGCACGTTAAGTAGTTTTGGGTTGAGGAGTTTCGAGTTAAAAAATAGTTTCGAGTTAAAAAGTTTCTGGTTCAAAAATAGTTTCAGGTTAGAGTCGGGTTAATCTGGCTTCAAACCGCATCATGTATAAGGCCGTTATAGCCAGACTCTAACCCGGAACCTGAAACTTTTTAACTCGAAACTTTTTAACCAGAAACTCGAAACTCCTTAACCCAAAACTCCTCAACCCAAAACTTTTTCACCCGAAACCGTTTCCTATCTTTGCCCTCGTCATGCAGGAACGCCACGCCAATCGCGAGCAATACTTCAAAGAGCAGATTTACACCACGGAGAAGTACGTGATTCCTTTCGTGCGTGAAATCCGTCCGGTTGATCAGAGCATCGACGTGCTTGAAATCGGTTGTGGTGAAGGTGGAAACCTCATGCCCTTCCTCGACATGGGATGTAAACGCGTGGTAGGCGTTGACCTTTCCGCTACGAAAATTGAAAATGCGAAAACATATTTCGTGGATCATGCCCGCAAAAACGAGATCGAACTGATCGCAGCAGATATCTACGACACGAACGAGCTTGGAAAATTTGATCTCGTATTTACGCGCGACGTCATTGAGCACATCCACAACCAGGACCGTTTTTTTGAAGTACTGAAACAGTATCTCAAACCGGGCGGACATTTCTTCGCTGCATTTCCGCCCTGGTACATGCCGTACGGCGGACACCAGCAGATCTGCAGAAACAAATTCGTTTCAAAGCTTCCGTATTTTCATATTCTCCCCGTATTCCTGTACAAAGGAATCCTGAAAATGTTTGGCGAAAACGCCGCAACGATTGAAAGTCTGCTCGAAATAAAAGAAACCGGAATTTCTATCGACCGGCTGGAGCGCATTCTCAACAAGCGCGGTTACCAAATCGATAAGCGTGTCCGTTATTTCATCAATCCCAATTACGAAGCGAAATTCAAAATGAAACCGCGGGTGATCTGGGGATTTATTGGCGCGATTCCTTTCGTGAGGAATTTCTGGGTGACGGCAGGATGGTACCTGGTTTCAGTAAAAAATTAGCCACGAAGACACAAAGACCCCAAGCACCACTAAGGATAAACCCATTTCAACACTTCGTGCTGCTTGGGGTCTTCGTGACTTAGTGGCAGAGTACTCTTCTTATCTTTAACAATGGCGTCTCCCTTTCTCACCGCTGAGTGGCGAAAACTTATTCTCATCAATTACGTGATCAATGCACATCATCTCGTGCCGTACATTCCGTATGGAACGGTGCTCGACACGTACAACGACACCTGTTACGTGAGCGTGGTCGGATTTATGTTTCTCGATTCAACCATCAAGGGCATTCCCATTCCGTTTCACCAGGATTTTGAAGAAGTGAATTTTCGTTTTTACGTAAAACGTCAGACGAAAAACGGTGCGTGGCGGCGTGGCGTTGTTTTCATCAAAGAGTTTGTTCCGAAAGTCATGGTGTCGGCGATTGCGAAGTACGTGTACAAAGAGAACTACGAAACGCTCGAGATGGATCACACGTGGAAAGAACGTGAAGAGACGATTGAGGTGGAATACACTTTAGCTTCCTTGATGACGACGGGAAAGACAAAGAATATTTCATGCGCGTTACTGCCGACAAAAACGCCGTTGAAATTCCTGTGGCCTGCGAAGTTGAATTCATCACTGAACATTACTGGGGTTACACCCGGATTGAACCCTACAAAGCCACCGAATATGAAGTGTGGCATCCGCGGTGGAAAACGTACCCGGTGAAAGAGTTTTCGTGTAACTTCGATTTCAAAGCACTATACGGAGAAGAATTTGCGTTTATGAATGCGCTTAAGCCTTTCTCTGTGATGCTTGCGGAGGGATCAGAAGTGAAGCTTATGGATGGAGTTCCGATAGAATAAATGAAAAAAAGTTTTCTCATATTTGCCATCGTTTTCGGAATGTTCCTTCCGACGTGCATCACGTATGACCCTGCGATCATCTACCACAAAAATTTTCAGCCGGGCACTCATCCGTTGCTTCGTTTTGATGGATGGTATACACCGGTTGTGGAATGGGCCCTGTACGGACGCGTCAAACCGATTTTCTTTTACCGCGATGGTTCCGTATGGTTTGGTGAGTATATGATGAGTTCGGATGATGTGGATTCACTCGCTCAAACAGGTGCTCCACATTCTTGGGGAAATTACCGGATCAATGGCGATACGATTGAACTCGAACGCTTCTCCAACGGGATGACGGGCAATAATTACAACCGCATCATCCTGAAAGGTGTAATTATGCAGGACGAGATTGAGTGGATCACGCGGACGTTTCATCGCAACAGTCCTGATTCGCTTCGTTACCCGATCATTTTTCAGGCACATGCAGCGAAGCCGGATTCGAGTTTGAACTGGATTCGCAAGAAGAAAAAATATAATGAGTAGAAAGCAGAGTTTTTAAGTAGGCAAGTAGGCAGTCCCGCTCTTACTGCCTACTTGCCTACTCAAATACTTATCTACTGTAGTTCGGAGCCTCTCTGGTAATCACCACATCATGCGGATGCGATTCACGGATACCGGAAGATGTAATGCGGATGAATTTCGATTTCTGCAGTGCTTCGATATTTTTTGCTCCGCAATATCCCATCCCTGCACGGATTCCGCCAACGAGCTGGTAGATAATTTCCGCGAGTGAACCTTTGTATGGAACGCGTCCGGAAATTCCTTCTGGTACAAGTTTTTTGATGTCGTCTTCTGCATCCTGGAAGTACCGGTCTTTCGAACCTTTCTGCATGGCTTCGAGTGAGCCCATACCGCGGTACGATTTGAATTTTCTTCCTTCGAAAATGATTGTTTCGCCCGGCGATTCTTCGCAACCGGCAAATAGTCCGCCAGCCATAATGGTGCTTGCTCCTGCTGCCAACGCTTTCGGAATATCACCCGTATACCGGATTCCACCATCGGCGATGAGCGGAACGCCTGTCTTTTTCAGTGCTTCTGCTACCATCATCACCGCGGTGAATTGTGGAACACCAACACCAGCGATGACGCGTGTCGTGCAAATCGATCCCGGACCAATTCCAACCTTGATTCCGTCGGCACCCGCTTTCACCAATGCTTTTGCAGCGTCGCCGGTTGCAATGTTCCCCACAATAATATCTGTGTGAGGGAATTGCTTCTTCACTTTCTTCAGCATTTCAATCACACCTTTCGAGTGACCGTGCGCTGTATCGATAATAATTGCATCCACATTGGCATGAACCAATGCTTCTGCACGCTCAATAGTATCTGCGGTAACGCCAACAGCGGCGGCAACGCGTAAACGTCCCAAAGAATCTTTCGAAGCATTCGGGCGTTCCTTGATCTTGATGATATCGCGGTAAGTGACAAGCCCGATCAGTTTTCCGTTCTTATCGAGCACCGGAAGTTTTTCGATCTTGTGTTTCTGAAGCATCTCTTCCGCTTTCTTCGGATCGAATCCTTTGTGCGTAGTGATGATATTTTCACTGGTCATCACTTCCCTCACCAAACGCTTCATGTGTTTCTCGAAACGCAAATCGCGATTGGTAATGATGCCTGCCAGTTTTCCTTCTTTGTCGATCACCGGAATACCGCCAATTTTATGCTCCTTCATTAAAGCCAGGGCTTCACCAATGGTTGACTCGCCATAAAGTGTCACCGGATCGAGGATCATTCCGCTTTCCGAACGCTTTACTTTGCGAACCTGTTCGGCCTGCTCATCAATGCTCATGTTTTTGTGGATCACCCCAATTCCGCCTTCACGTGCGATAGCAATAGCCATGGCATATTCAGTTACAGTATCCATGGCCGCAGTTACAATGGGCGTGTGGATGGTGATGTTGCGGGAAAATTTCGTGCTGAGGCTGACTTCGCGCGGAAGTACTTCGGAATAAGCAGGGACTAACAGGACGTCATCGTAGGTGAGTCCTTCTCCGAGAATTTGTGAATTGGCATTCGCCATAAGAACGAGTGAATTTTAGTTGTCGTTAAAATTCGGGCAAAGATAGCGAATTAGAGTGGAGTCTGGAGTAACGGAATTTGGAGGCGAAACCCGGGTGGTGTTAAAGTCCGGTTTTTCAAGGTGTTAAGCCCATGAATTGGTGAATAACCTGTGGTAAACTTGCGGTGAAGTTTTATGTTTAAGCAACCGGAATTCGCATTTCACGTCATCACGTAAACGATTTTATGCGCTCACCTCTTCTCTCCTTCTGCTTCATACTTTTCCTGTTGCTGTCGGGATCTGCTACACTTGCGGCACAGGTTGACACTACGAATCCGAAAGCGGTTAAACTTGCGAAGAAAAAACTCGTTTATTATTGGGTGGGAAATGCATGTCCGTATTACGATGCGCCTGTAACCAAACATGGATTCCGGATCGTCTGCGTTGGATGTATTACTCGACTGCGTTACATCATTCACAACCGGCGCGTGGTAAGAAAAATTAACCGGGTGTATGGTAAAAACTGGTTCCAGGAAAATTACCGGAGGTCATAACCCTGAAAAGGTTATTAGCCATTGGAGGGTTAAGACCTCCTCGCACGTTAAAGCGTGTTCCCTCGAAATTAAGGGTAGACAGCAAAGTATTTAAGGGTTGCCACAGATTCGCAGATTACGCAGATTAAAAAAAATAATTGGATAAATTTTATTTTTAATCCTTCAATCTGCGTAATCTGCGAATCTGTGGCTAAAAAAAATCGTTCTGTTCATTCTCTTTTCTTAGATACTCCGGGCAATTCCTTTTCCTAAATTAGCCCGGAGAATTCATGGATCAATGGCCAAAAAAACATCTTCTTCATCACCCAAGAAAAAAATGCAGAACGTCGGCTTCAAAACAGTTGACGAACTGCTTGATTTTCTTCCGGCGGATGAATTGAAGATCACGGAAGCTTTGCGGAAAATTGTGTTCGATTGCATTCCGGATGTGGAGGAAAAAATCTCGTTCAACGTTCCGTTCTATAAACGAAAACGAGTGATCTGTTTCATCTGGCCCGGATCAGTTTCGTGGGGAAGTGTAACGCAGAACGGTGTTCGCTTTGGTTTCCAGTACGGCAATTACCTGAACGATGAAAGCAATTACCTGGATAAAGGAAAACGCAAACAGGTGTACTGGCGCGATTTTCATTCACTGAAAGACATTGACGCTGATCTTCTGAAGTCGTATATTTATGAAGCAGTGATTATTGATCAGACGAAACCGAAAATTGTGTTCAGGAAACGTGGAACTGGCGGGAATCATACAACAAAAAATAAAAAGTGAAGGACCGATCTCGTTTCGCGACTTCATGGAAATGGCTTTGTATTATCCCGGCCTGGGGTATTACACTTCACCCAAAGAAAAAATAGGACCCGGCGGCGATTTTTACACGAGCGCAAATCTCACGCCGCATTTTGGCGCCATGATCGCCCGCCAGATGGAAGAGATGTGGCAACACATGGGTAAAGGCAAATTCACGATCGTTGAATACGGGGCAGGAACAGGATTGCTCTGCCACGATATTCTCGATTACCTGCACAACCGTCCGGAATTTTATGAGCAGCTGCGCTACTGCGTTGTGGAGAGGAGTCCTTCCATGCGTTCCAGCGAGAGATCGCATCTCCACGAAAAAGTAAGCTGGCATGCATCAATCGGAGATCTCGCCCCGGTTACCGGTTGCATATTCTCCAACGAGCTCATCGATAATTTTCCGGTTCACATGGTAGTGATGGATGATGAACTCCGGGAAATTTTCGTTGATCACAGCAATGGGTTCATTGAAATCCTGCAGCCTGCGGGTGACGCGCTCAAAAATTATCTCGCGGAGCTGAATATTATTTTGCCAAAAGGATTTCGGACAGAAATAAATCTCGACGCCGTAAAATGGATGAGTGAGATATCTGCAGCGCTGAAAAAAGGATACGTAATGACGATCGATTACGGCTATCCCTCTTCGGAACTTTACAGCGAACACCGGAACGGTGGCACATTGATGTGTTACCACAAACACCATTTGAATACGGATCCGTTCCAGGCAATCGGTGAACAGGACATTACTGCGCACGTTAATTTTTCTGCACTTTGTCATTGGGGCCTTCAGAACGGTGTTGCCTGTTGCGGCATAACCAGCCAGGCGAATTTTCTGCTCGGACTTGGGTTTAAAGATTATTTCAGGGAGCAGGAAAATTCTGTGGGGAACATCCTGGAATCAGCTAAGAAAGAAGCGTTCCTCACGCACGCTTTGTTAATTGATATGGGCAGCCGGTTTAAAGTGCTCATCCAGCAAAAAGGAATGGCTTACCAGCAGTTGAAAGGTCTTCATAACCTGTATCATTGATGAACTGATTTGTTATATCACAAAAGATCATGCAAACAATCCTGCATGTTTCAATGGCCGTACTGCTTTTTCTTTTGTCGCGTTGTGGCGACGGAGGAAATTCACCGAACCGTGATTCTGTAAATAATAGTTCCACTTCTGGCAAACGTGTTGGCGGTCCTTGTGAAGATTGCGATCTTCTGTATGTGGCTGAAGCGGTTGAGCAACCCAGGGCTATTCATTGCCGGGAACTTAAGCCCCCCGGCAATGAAACCAGCAAACTAACTCAACGGTTTTAACCGTTTCCATTCCACAAATCTTAACTGATTCCAAACTGCGATACCACCGTAATTACCCAAAAACAAAAAGTTGATCCGCGTTTCATATCTTTAAGCATGAAACACCTGATTCTGCTTTTCTTTCTCTTCGGATTTTTCACACCAGCCATTTCACAACAATCTCCCGACTGCCAGGTGGCGAAAATCACTGTGTACACCAACATTCTCAAACGGGGCGGAAATCCTTCGTACCAACCATCCGGCGACAGCATTGTCTACCAGAAAAACTTTTTCAACTGGAGCAGTTTCATTCTCAGCACCGAAGTTTTTGTTTCCGATACCGGGATGACTGGCGCTTCATGTCTCACCTGCGACACGGCACTTTTGCCACAAGGTATCCGTCACGATAAACACAAAGGCAACGCAGAGTATCATCCAGGCGGTAATTACATTTTATTTACTTCCGAGAATGAAAACGGTGCGCATCAGCCCTGGAATCTCCCCGGAGCGGGAACCGACAATGACATTTTCATCATGGATGTTTCCGGAACGCAATTCTGGAGAATGACCAACATTCCTGCAGGACACGGAATTTTGCATCCGGCATTTTCCGCTGACGGAACAAAATTGTTCTGGGCCGAAATGTATTACTCCACTATTTTTCCCGCGCAGGGAGAAGAATATGGTTTGTGGGAAATGAAAATGGCCGACTTCGATGTCTCTACCGGAACGCCGCAGATTTCCAACATCGTTACATTCACTCCACGCGATTCGGTGTGGTACGAGCCCCACTCCTTCTCTCCCGATGGACAAGCCATCTCTTTCACTTCGCACCAGGAAGACAGCAGTGCTATTTACGGCGACATCACGGTGATGAATGTTTCCGATATCGGCACAAGCAATTTCACACTGCTCACCAACACACCGTTCATTCACGATGAACATTCGCATTGGTCGCCTGATGGAAATAAAATTTCGTGGATGTCGGGAACGTTTGTCGGCGGACTCGGTTCGTACAGTACGGAACTGTATCTCATGGACGCGAACGGTGCAAACCAGCAACGACTCACGTTTTTCACCGATCCAACGCGTGCCGAATACATACAGGACACCGTTGTGGTTGCCGATCATTACTGGTCGCCCGATGGAAGAAGAATATTTGGCTTCGTGCATTTTATTGACAGCACCGGATGGCCATCGGAATTGTACCAGCTGGAATTTGTAGGTCCGTGCGGAATGAATCCAACTTCGGTTGTGCCAACAGCGAAACCGGTTTCGCAGGTTGAAGCAACTCCTAATCCCGCCAGCAACCAGCTTGCCATTTCGTTCACAGGAGTACAGCGCGGTGAATTTCAATACACGATGTACAATGTGTTCGGTGAAATGGTACTGACCGGACAACAGCAATCGTCTTCGGCAACACTGGACATTTCCGTACTCGCTCCGGGAATATATTTTCTTCACCTCACTGCTCCCGGCGAAGTGATTTACGATCAGAAAATAATGATCGCCCGCTGATCCATCCGCGATAATCCAAACAAACAGCCATCAACCTATGAGTTATTTCAATCCGGCATTTGTAAAATTTTTCAAAGACTTGTCGAAGAACAATTCCACCGCGTGGTTCAATGACAACAGGAAAACGTATGAAAACGAAGTCAAGAAACCATTCGCCGTCTTCGTGGATGAACTCATCGGCCGTATTCAAAAACACGATCCTTCGGTGAAGATCAAAGCCGGTGATGCAATAACGCGTATTAACAAAGACATCCGGTTTTCCAAAGACAAAATTCCTTAAAACACGTATGTGGGCGCGATCATTTCTCCGTACGGAAAAAAATCAAAAGAATATCCCGGCATATACATACAGCTGGGTGCAGATAAGATTGCGGTTTTCGGCGGAGCGTACATGCTGGAGAAAGATAACCTGCAGAAAGTACGCAAACTGATTGCGAAAAATCCGGCAACCTTTCACAAAGTGATCGATGCGGCTTCTTTCAAAAAGAAGTTTGGATCCATCCAGGGAGAAAAGAACAAAGTTCTTCCGCCGGAATTCAAGACGCTCGTTGAAAAAGAACCGTTAATAGCCAACAAAAGTTTTTTCTTCATGGCGGAACTTGACGCAAAGCTGGTTACTTCGGATAAACTGATGGCGACGATCGTTGATTATTGCGTGGCGGGCAAACCGGTGAACGATTATTTGATTGGGGCGCTGAAATAACCCTTGGACACCCTTCACAACCCTCAAAGGCATATAGGGCTTTGAGGGTTGTGAAGGGTCTTAACCCTGCAATGGCTAATAACCTTTTCAGGGTTAAGACCCTTGCGCCATTTTTCGTAACTTCCCAATTAAAATCAATCCCTTAATTATGCTCCGCTTTCTTTTTGGCCTGCTTCTGCTGCCTGTACTTTCTTTCGCCCAGGATACGCATCCTTTTGTGTATTCGGTAGCCACATCGGGTGTGCCCTGTACGTGGAAAGTTGAGACAAAAGATTCTGCGTTGAATGGAAAATGTTTGTTGCGGTTTGTTGTAACGAACACCGCCGGCGTTCCTTTGCAATCGGCAGACATCGTGGTAAAAAACAAAGACAGGAAAAAGAAACACGATACGCTCATTCATTCGGATGCGAATGGAGTTGTATCCATCACATACCCGGCCGACACATTGTACATGATCGGGTATGCGAAAGGGTACGGCGAGATCCGCACGGAGCACATCCCTTGTAAAGCCAACTCGGTTTCAACATTTGCTTTTTCATTGGGAAAATCCAATTTCCGTGTGGGTACACTTCACAGCAAACGCGAACTTATGCCTGCTGAACGCGATGCCATCGTAACCGATCTGAACCTGGGCCGTGAGCATGAATTAATCCAGAATAAAACATGCTACGTGGTTTGGGATATTTGAAATACCACAGCATCTGACGACTCAAACCCCTTGATAACACCTGCATGAAACAACTCTACATCGCGCGATTGCCACTGACGCTGATACCGACACTGATCCTGACACTGATATTCTTATCACCGTCAACTTCCCTCCTCGCCCAAGTCTCCCCTTTGATGACCACCACCTGGAATCAAACCTGTTACTACAACGACTCGTGTCCAGTGGTTGGCGCCGGCGGTTCCTGCGGAAGAGCGTACACCGGTTGCAACGCAACCGCGATGGGACAAATTCTCAAGTACTACGCGTACCCGTCGACAGGATTGAGCGCGCATTGCAATTCCAACCTGCCCACACAGTGCGTTACGTTCTCTGCACAGACGTACAACTACGCGGCCATGCCCAACAACGTTACGTCGTCGAATGTGGAAGTGGCGAAGTTGTTGTATCATCTCGGTGCGGCCTGCGACATGCAATACAGCGGCACAAGTTCCAATTCGTTTTTCGATGCAACAGTGCTGAAACGGTATTTCGCATATTCGCCGCGCATGTACTCCACCGCCACGTTCATGTTTGCCACCACGCAGGATTTGATTGACGCGATCAAACTCGAACTTGATGCCGGCCGGGCCAGTCTACGCCAAAGGAGGAAGTCACTTTTACCTCATCGACGGTTACAACGCATCTGAGGTGAGTGACGGAGAACGTGAAGTAAATGTTTCGGGATTGAAGACGGGGATTTATGTCGTTATTGTTCACGCACGGGGAAATGTGATCATGCGGGAAATTGCGGTGCAGTAATCCTATTGTTCATAGCGGAATTCGCGGCAGGGATTTGATTTTAAATTAAACATATAAAAAAATAAAAATGAAGAAGGCAATTTCACTCTGTAGTTTATTGTTCAGCATCACCCTTTTTGCCCAAATACCCGCGTACGTTCCGCTGAGCGGGCTCCTCGCCTATTACCCTTTCAACGGAAATGCCAACGATGCCACCATCAACCTGCACAACGGAACCGTAATTGGCGCAACGCCTTCCGCAGACCGGTTTGGTAACCCGAATTCCGCCTACCTGTTTAACGGTACTTCAAATTACATCACGGTACCCAACGCAGCGCCGCTGTGTCTAAGTAACACCGACTTTACGATCAGCGTGTGGATCAACCAGGCCAATCTCGTTTCGTACGAAGAAGCCATCATTTCCAAGCGTACCACTGCCAGTCAAAGCGGGTACATGTTTAACATTGAAGGTCCATCACAGACCATACCGGGGGTAACCAATTTCATTGTGTCGGGAGGATTTGATCCGCGCGCATATTCCAACACACCCATTACATTGAATACCTGGCATCACATTCTGATCCTGTACACACTCAACAATCAAACGATCACCACATACATCGATGGAGCAATTAATTCGGTTGTAACCGGTATGCCGAGTCCGAGCGGTACAGGCACCTCCAATATTTTCATTGGCAATGACGCTGCGGGAAATCCCTATTACTACCATGGAAACATTGACGATATCGGAATGTGGAACCGTGCGCTTACGCCGTGTGAGATCAAAGCCCTTTACGAAAGCGGTACAAATGCGTTGACTGTGACCGCCACTTCTTCTATTTATTGCGTGACTGACCCACCTGGAACGCTGAGTGCAAATCTTTCCGGCGGAATGTGGACTGGTCCGGGCGTGAGTGGTAATTCGTTCACCCCACTCACAGCGGGCTTAGGAATACACAGTATAGTTTACACATACACCGATTCCTTGGGCTGCTCCAGTTCCGATACGCTGCTGTTGCAGGTGGATGATTGTGTAGGGATTGAGCCGGTGGTAAGTGAGGTGGGAATTGTGGTTTATCCGAATCCGGCGAGTGAGAAGATTTATATTGATGGGTTGCCGGAGGGTGAGGCGTATTCGATTGTGATTACGAATTCAATTGGGCAGATTGTGTTGATGAAGGAAGTGGGTGATGGGGAACGGGAGGTCGATGTTGCGGGGTTGAATACGGGGATTTACATTGTCATTGTTTATTCAAGAGGAAATATTATCGTGAGGGAAATTGCTGTGCAGTGATCCCAATCACCAAATATCAGATTAAGAGTTGTTGAAGTTTACACGAATCGCTGAATAAATAATGAAAACAATTAGTACTCATACATTCAAACACACCTTACGCGATGTGCACAAAAACACAGAAAATCGAAAATTCTGTTTTGTAATTGGAGCTGGAGCAAGTCGCAAGAGCGGCATTCCCACAGGTGGAGAACTAGCGCACAAATGGTTTTCAGAAATCAAAGACAGATTGGACGGTGCTGAATTGAAAGCCTGGAAGAAGGAGCAAAAAATTGACGAAAAAGATCTGGCGGCATCATACGGTAGTATATACCGTAAACGATTTGAGAATGATAAAACATCCGGCTATGAATCCCTTGTTCAGGCGATGAAATCTGCCAAACCAAGTTTTGGTCACATTGTATTGGCACAAATACTTAGCAGAACCTCAGGACATTGTGTGCTCACCACAAATTTTGACAGCTTAGTAGAGTCATCAATCTATCAGTTCACCAGCAAAACCCCACTTGTTTGTGGACATGAGTCATTAAGTGGATATGCGCGACCATCGCAAACCCATCCCCTGGTTGTAAAAATTCATCGGGATTTACTACTGGCTCCTAAGAGTGACCCCGATGAAATTAACACGCTTGATCCTGGATGGAAGGAGCCGCTTGATCACATATTCAGTACTCATATTCCAATTATCGTTGGTTACGGTGGCAACGACGGAAGTTTGATGAGCTACTTTGAGACCATGAATAAGCCGAGCAACTTTTTCTGGTGCGGTTTAAGTTCAACGAATCTTTCTTCCAGAATTAAACAATTGATCAAAAAACATGAAGGTAGTTTTGTGAGGGTCGAAGGTTTTGATGAATTAATGCATGAACTTCTTTGGGTATTCGATGAAATCAAACCAATTAAAGAAGAATTAGGTGAAATTACTAATGAAAGAATCCAGATAGCAACCAACCAACTCGAGGAAATAACCAGTCGAAAAATTAACATTGGTCCAAAAGCTGCGCTCGATGCCTCTATCAGCATTAATAAAAATGAATTATCAGCTCTTGAGTTCGGCAATAAGGCGAATAGTGAGCCGGACCTTGAAAAACGTAAGCATATATACCTAGAAGCGCTGGAAAAATACCCTAAGACCGAATGGTTATGGTGGGACTTTACTTACTTTCTCCATTTCATTAAGAAGGACTACGATAATCTCGACCAATACTATCAGAAAGCAGTGGAATTAAATAAAAAAGAGTCTGGACTCTTGGGAAATTATGCGCTATTTCTGAGTGAAATCGTTAAGGATTATATTAAGGCCGAGGAATACTATTTGATGGCAATTACTCAAGATCCAAATGATGAAAGGGCACTGGGCTCCTATGCGATATTTTTAAGTCGAAGAAAGAAAGATAATCGACTGGCCGAGGCGTATCACCGAAAAGCCATCGCAAAAAAACCGATGAATCCAGATTGCCATGGCAGGTATGCAAACTTTTTAAGAGAGTTTAAAAAGAATTATCCAAAAGCCGAAGAATCTTATTTACGCGCGATTTCTCTTGATCCAGATTCTCCTTGGAACGCGGCTTATGCAAATATTCTTCAGATTCAAAAAAAGAATTTTGATGAAGTCGAGGAGCACTACCAGAAAGCACTGCAAGCACACCCTCATGACGTGAATATCATTTGCTTATATGGAGAGTTTTTAAAAGCCATAAAAAACGATCGAGACAATGCCAAAATATACTATCAGAAAGCGCTCTCCATTGACTCAAATGATCAAAATCTCAATGGCAACTATGCGCAATTTCTTCTTGAAACAGGCGAAACTCACGAAGCGGAAAAACATCTCCAAATTGCATTTAACGACCGGGAAGAAGATGGACTTTTGATTGAATTGTGGTTTTATCGGTATGCGCATTTCCCTGAATTCAGAACTGAAGCAGAAGGCAAAATCCAAGAGCTTTTATCCAAAAACATTAGAAGCCTAGGTTGGAATTTCGAAAACAATATTGAGCAAGCGCTAAAGGACAATCATCCTGATCCAAAAAGACTAAAGCAACTTGCGAAACAAATTTCATCTGAGAATACTTCAACGGATTGACTATTAAGTGGCAAATTGACCTTGACCCATGAACCGCATCGACCGCCTCATGGCCATCCTCACCGTACTCCAATCGCGGAAGTACTGCACCGCCGAATTCCTCGCGGAAAAATTTGGCATGAGCATACGTACCGTGTACCGCGACATCAAAGCGCTCGGTGAGATTGGCATCCCGGTTGGATTTGAAAACGCGAAAGGGTATTTCATCGCACAGGGATATTTTCTTCCGCCGTTGTCGCTTACGATCGAGGAAGCCAATGCGCTCATCCTGCTCAACACGCTGGCCGATAAGTTTGCAGACAATTCCATTGTGAAACACAGTCGTTCTGCGCTGACGAAAATCAAAGCAGGTTTGCGTCACGCAGACAAGAACCGGGTAAACGATCTCTCGGAAAGCATCAACGTGTACGTTCGGGAAACGGAAAGGAGCAGCACAACCTGGCTGAGTGTGATCCAGAATGCGATCGCGGATAAAACAGTTTTGAAAATTCAGTACACCGATAATTCCGGAAAGAAAAGCTCGCGCGAGATCGAATCCGTTGGACTTATATTTTACACGGGCCAATGGCACCTCTACGCCTGGTGTTGCACAAAAAAAGCGTATCGCGATTTCAAGGTCAGTATGATCACAGCCGTCACCGAAACCGGTCAGCCGCATTCGATCCGGAAACACCAGTCGATCGAAGAGTACGTGAAAATATTTTAAGTTTCTCCAAACGGACTGCCATAGGGTTGTCAGTGACCCGGTCTAGTTTTGTGTCTGCAATCAACCTGCAGACCATGTCTCATTCTACACATTTTCTTTCAGTCACCATTCTACTGGTCATCAACCTGGTGTCCGGGTGCAACCCAACCGTAAACGAAACACCTATGGAAAACACAGACACGCTCACGCTAACCGTTCCAAAACCGATTGACATCCAACCATCGGCCACTTCATCTGCAAACGATTTCGATTTTCTCGTTGGGAAATGGAAAGTGCACAACCGCAAACTCGCCGCACGTCTCGAGGACTGCACAGAATGGGTGGAGTTCGAATCGGAACTGCACATGCGTAAAACATTGAACGGACTCGGCAACGTCGAAAATTACTACGCCGAATTCAATGGAAAACCATTCGAAGGAATGGCCATCCGGTTGTTCAATCCCGAAACCCGTTTGTGGAAAGTGTATTGGGTCGACAGCAATGGCGCGACAATGGACACCAATCCGGTAACGGGTTCGTTCGAAAACGGTGTGGGCAAACTTTACGCAAGCGACACGTTCAACAACAAACCCATTCTCGTGCTTTATCAATGGGATGCCACCGATGCTGAACATCCGAAATGGTCGCAGGCGTTTTCGGAAGATGACGGAACGACGTGGGAATGGAATTGGGAGATGACGTTGACGGCGATTGAACCCTGAAGGCTTTGAGGGTTGGTAAGGGTGTGCAAGGGTCCACACCTTTGTTAACCCTCGTTAACCCTCAATGGCTTGCAGGGTGGGGAAGGGTGTCCGTAGGGTGCCAACCCTCAAAAGGTTAAAAGCCCTTTCAGGGTTCGGACCCTTGCGGTGAAAATTGCGGTAAGGGTGCCAACCCTCAAAAGGTTAAAGCCTTTGCAGCGTTAGGACCCTTGCGGTGAAAATTGCGGTAAGGGTGCCAACCCTCAAAAGGTTAAAGCCTTTGCAGCGTTGGCACCACCCTCGTTGACCCTCAAAGGGATATATGGCTTGCAGGGTTAGTAAGGGTGTCCGAGGGGTGCCAACCCTCAAAAGGTTAAGAGCCTTTTCAGCGTTAGGACCCTTGCGGTGAAAATTGCGGTAAGGGTGCCAACTCTCAAAAGGTTAAAGCCTTTGCAGCGTTGGCACCACCCTCGTTGACCCTCAAAGGGATATATGGCTTGCAGGGTTAGTAAGGGTGTCCGAGGGTACCAACCCTCAAAAGGTTAAGAGCCTTTTCAGCGTTAGGACCCTTACCGTACCTTTACCTCATGCCCACCCTCTCCTCCTTCCGCAAAGAATACCTCTGGGGCTTCACCCAGGGAAATCCCATGCGCCACTCCACCGACAAAGACGCCTTCTACAAACTCATTCATCTCCTCACCGGCGACAACGCCACCGTCACCATTGGCGCTTCTTTTCATCCGTACCAGTTGCTCGATAAAGACGGAAAAGATATCTGGACCACGCTCTACGAAGTCATTGAACAGAATAAATTCTGCGATTACAACGAGTTGATCGAACAGAAATTTTTCTTTCACATGAATCCGCCCGGACCGGAAGCGTTCCCGATCCAGAAATGGAAAGACACGCGTTTGTTTCACGAAGTCAACCCGGAGTTTGCGCGGCTGGTACCGTTTGTGATTCCGTACCTCACACACAACAACGGCGAGCAGCCCGTATGGCTCATGAAACTGCACGAGGGTATTACCACGAAAGGAAATGCGCACGAATTTATCACGGAAGTGAACCAGGCGTCCCGGTTTATCATGCCCGAACCTTCGTTCATTATCGGTTTCGAAGAATTTCACGTGAACAATCCGAATAAAATGGTCGGGCATTTTGTGGATTTTCTCGGGAAGATCCAGGAAAGCTGAGCACCCACCCTTCAAGGGTCCCAACCCTCAAAAGGTTAAAGCCTTTTCAGCGTTGGCACCACCCTCGTTAACCCTCAAAGCCATATATGCCTTTCAGGGTTAGTAAGGGTGTCCAAGGGTCCCCACCTTCAAAAGGTTAAGAGCCTTTGCAGCGTTAACACCACCTTGTCCCGTTTCACTATCTTCAATCCATCCGATGAAAACAATCGCGCTGACTTTTGCATGGATTCTCTTCTCCACGTTCGTGCGTGCGAATGCACCGGAACGCATCCTCGCAATCCGCGGGTGGAAGATGGCCGGTGAAGACAAATATCCCGTCTACATCAGCAAACTGGCAACCGTCTATTCCAAAGACGGAACTTTCACCAATACGTATTATTCTCACGAAATGCGTTTTGTGAATTACTGAACCGGCCATGTGGAATTACACCGTAAAGGAGCTTAGTGAAGATGCATGCAAAGTCACGGTTGCAGGCATTCTACAATCGCATTCATGCAGATGTAAAATTTCTAACGTATTTCCGGGAACATCTACCGCTGAACTCTTCAAACATCACGATACGATGGTTATAAGAAATAGTTTTTTCAATCTGTAATGCAAGGCAACTTCCCTCATTTCCCTTCGTCCTCTTAACAATGAAACCGCATTTCATTTCCCTCTTGTTTCTTTTTTCGCTTTGCGCTTCTGCGCAGGATACGAGCATGCACATGATCTACCAGCAGCATCGCGTAAAAGATGTAAAAATTTATGAGCATAAATACAAAAAGGAAAAGCCGAAAGGAAAGGGAACGTACCTCTACTATGAAGCCTATGACCGGTTTGGAAACCTGACGTTAAAATATCACGAGCAGAATAAGGCGTACCTTGAAATGTATGAGTACGATGCACAGGGAAATGTGATTAAAAGCAGCAACCTGTCAGGTAACATCATGTTCACGTACTCCTTCCAGCGGAAGTACGACAGTACCGGCACCGTTAATACCGAAACGACTATCACTCCTCCTGATGATCTGATCAGGTATACGTACGACAACACCGGGAACTGCATCCGCCTGGATTACTACTCATCACCTGTTTACAAACCGGAAATCTGCTCTAAATACTACTTCACGTACAACGAACAGAACCAAATGACACAGTCCGCGTTCCACCTCGAGAACGACACCCTGTACAATATGTACAAGTGGGAATATGATTCCGCTGGTCATTGCACCCGGGAAATGTACATTCTTGCAGGCGATACCAGTTTGATCACGCAACATACCTACGACAGCCTGGGAAATCGCATTGAGACCATTGAGTATGGATTATTTTCATCCTATTACAAACGTACAACGTACAACAGCCAGGGATTGATTGACCACGTGATCGAGTATGATCAATACCGAAAGAGATTGGTGTATTACCGGTATGTGTATTCGTTTTACTGATCGGATGAAGAAAACATTCTCAGCTGTATTGATTTTAATTTCGTGCATGTCTTGTGCTGTTTGTGCGCAATCGGTTCCGCTGACCAGTTTCCATGAAACGAAATTGCCTGCGTATGGTACCGGGAATCTCTATGACCTGAATCACTCTCCGCTTTCATTTGATGTAAGTAATGTTGCTGATACTCTCGCTGTAACCCGCACACCAAGATCGAGCCGTTCCCCGGGAATAGAATTTATTCTTCCACAAGGAAAACTGGTTGGAACCGATCATGGAGAATGGATTGGCTCTCTGAAATTTACCCCGGCAGATACAACCCGGGATTCCATCGAAATACTTCGCGCAAATATTCTTTTCATTTTTCAATGCGAAAAACAAATCTACATTGTCGAAGGATTGGAGCACATGGGCGAGTCTCATGGTACTCTTTTCCGGCTGGATACGTTGAACGGAATATTTACACTGGTAACCATACAGCATTTCGATTCCGCTCCTGACGCCTGCGCAGTACAGAATGATTCCATTTTTCTTCTGGCCGGCTCTGCTCTATTCCTGGTGCATGACTCCGTGAAAGAGGTCGTTGGCAGTTTTAACTTTGACCCGACCTCCATTGCAATGACCGACGCCCGGACCATGTATATTGGAATGCATGGCGCTTATGCCCGGTTTGATTTAGTATCCAAACAAATAGTGTACTTCGTATACAAGGAAAACTGAACCGAAATTATGGAATCCGTCATTGAACTGCGTCATTAAAGTCATGAAAAGCATTTGCATTCTTCTCTGCGCCATCTCGCTCCTGATGCATTCCTGCACCACCAGCAATCCATCGGCCGAATCAGATGCGACGATCAATGCTGGAAACAAAATCATTCCGGATGCGCTGCGAAAGAATGTACAGTTCACATGCTCTGCCACGATTTGGGGAACAGTTCAGAAATGGACTGAAGTTTCCGCCACATTGTACAATAACAATTCCGATACCGCGTGTTTTCTGACCAGCACCTGCGACGGTGATCAATACTGGTTGAGTTACGACACCAGTAAAATCCAATTGAGCCCCATGATGCAATGCAATGCCAGTTATCCCCGGCTCGTTCAAATACCACCGCACGGGCAATACGATTTCAAGGCTCATTTTGCATCCAAAACTCAGGCAGATAGCCTGACGCTGGGATTCTACCTGCATCTGACAGAGAAAGACAAAGATTTGAGTGCATTAAACGTGAGCGATTGTTCGGAATTGATCCGCCGGAAGCACAACCTCGTCTGGGCTGCGAAAATTCCTGTGAAACAACCGGAATAAGGTGTGTAAATAATAGCTTGTTTTCACTGAACCTTTTGTTTCCTGGAGTGTACTCCAATTGCACACACCGCGCTACCACCATGCCCAACCTAAGAACAACGCTCTGCATTTTTGTTTTCCTATTGACCGTTCCGCTCTCTGCCCAGCAATTCAACTGGATCCAGAAGATCGACGGCGAACGCTGCGAAACCGCAACAGACATGGCGTTCACTCCTGAAGAAGACGTGATCGTTACCGGTATTTACGAAGACAAAGGCGGCGTAACGTTTGAATCGTCTGACGGAAAAAACAAATCTTTCGCTTCCGACCAGGATTCATTTGCGTATTCGCACTCCACGCTTTTTATCACGCGGTATTCTCCCGACGGAAAAGTGAAGTGGACGATCAACGCGTTTGCAGAAAACGGAATTCATCCCTGGGACATGAAATGCGATAAAGGCGGCAACATCGTTGTCGCAGGAAATTTTCGCGGCGTTGCAGAGTTTCATTCCACGGACGGAAAAGTGAAGTCCATTTTCGGAATGCCCGGATACCACCACAATGAAGGGCCGCCGTTGAATTACTACGTTGCGCGTTACGACCCCAATGGAAAACTGCTTTGGGTCAAAGTGGGACTCAGCAAAGAACACGCAGCGGCTATGCAGGTTGCCGTTGACGGACAAAACAATATTTACGTCCGCGCATACTCGCACAGCGGCCCGATTACATTGGGAGATGTTACACTTTTTCCGGGAAAAGATTCCACCTGTTACGCGAATTCAGCCAGTCAATGCATGCTCGTGAAATACAATCCATCCGGCAAAGAAGAGTGGATCATCAACTCTGTTGCAATCAATCTCTTCGACATGCAAGTGGATGATGCAGGCAACATGCTCCTGCGCGGAAGCTACGAGAACTGCGCCCGTTTTACCAATACCCACGGGAATGTGTATCGTTTTCATTCGGAGAAGCCGGGCCTGAGTGAGGCCACACATTTTTTTATTGATACCCATGGTGAGCTTACCCGGACAGCGCCTGCATTTCCGTCACTTGTTAACGCAGGTGTGCTGAATTACGTGCGCGATGAAGCAGGAAATTATTATGCACTGCTCCAGGCCGGAAAGTTCGATGGCAGTTACCAGAATGCTTCCATGGAATGGCAAGGAAAAACATACACCACACAGCTGAAAGAGATTTTCCTGGCGAAGTTCGACAAGAACCAGAATCCAATCTGGATGACACAGTTCAAAGGGGCAAATAACGATGTTGCGCTCGACATTGTGCTCGACAAAAAAGGAAATATTATTCTCTCGGGCCATTACCGGAGAAAGATCAGCATCACAGACATTGCCGGCGATTCCATTGTACTGAATTCCAATTTCCAAACCATGTTCATGACTTCGTTTACGCCCGACGGGCTGGTGAAATGGGCGTGCAATGCCGGAAATCTTTTCAATGGCTTCGGAGAGCATCTTCACCTGCTTGTGAATTCAAAAAATCAACTCTACTTCTGCGGACAGATCAACGCACCTTCGAAAATCGGGAACGAAACAGTTGATGTACTCGGAGAAAAAGGATGGCAGTCGCCGGGTTGGGACAAAAAGTACGATTACAACCGCTACTCCGATGGATTCTTTGGTTCCATCAACCTGGAATCTCCGGAGTACGATGTGTATGTGAACCTCTCACTCAACCACAAAGTTGCCGCGGAGAAAATTAAAGAAAGCCTGCGGTTTGTTGTTGATGCTGCAGACAGTCTTGCCGTTGCGGCTAACTTCGATCACAGCACCTCATTCACACCAGTACCCACGAAAAACAGTGAAGGTGTCAATGCAGACATTGGCGCCGTAGTGTATCCGAATCCTGCAGGAGCAGGCGCGCCTGATGTGACTGCACACATTGAACTGACCGCTGATGCTTCCGTCACCTGGACGTTGATCGATCAGCAGGGAAAAACGATTTCGACCACAAAGGAAAATTATGCGGCAGGCATGGCCACGTATCAATTTTCGATTGCCGGATATTCCGCAGGTGTGTACATGCTGGTCATTGAAACAGGGTTGAGCAAAGTGGTAAAATTGCTCGTGGTTTATTGACAATAGCGAATCATGATTGAACAATGCTTACAAAAAATAACCACGGCGGCACGGCGACACGGCGCGTTACTTAACTGTTTCCAGCGGCGACATAGTGAACTGAGCAAATTGCTTTGCGATTTAATGCGTTACTCCAAATGTGCTTGTGTAAGAATATCACGAAGTGATATTTGCCAGCGCCGTGCCGATGCGGGCAATGGTTATCAAATATTAAGCGCTGTGTCGCCGTGCCGCCGTGGTGATTTAAATTTTAATGTCTCGAATCGATTGTTATCAAATTTTATTCCGCAAAAGTGTATTTAAACCAATCGCCTTCCGTTATACCAGAAACGTTCTTACCATAACCCCATCGTTCCTATGCGCGCACTACTAACGTTCAGCCTCCTGTTTCTCGCCACAAGCTGGCTTTCCGCCAAAAACCAACCCATCAATCCCATCATCGGCGATCAGAGTTTCATCATGAAATTTGGTGAAGCCCCGAACGATCAGACGAACGACCAGGTCCGCATCGCCGCACACCTGCAATACGCCGAATATCTTTTGCGTACCGCAGATGTTTCTGCAATGCCCGTTGCACAAAGAGAAAAACGCGGACACCTTCTCGATTTACTCCACGACTACTGGACCCGCGGTGTATTTCCACGCAATGATGATTACACCGGTGAACGTCGTCCCTGTTTCATTGATCACAACGGAACGATCTGCGCGGTAGGTTATCTCGTTGAACAAACCGCAGGACGCGAAGCGGCGGAACTCATCAGCGAACGTTATCTCTACGAAGAGGTTCTGAACATGAATGATCCGCTCGTGATGGAATGGATTGAATCCTGCGGACTGACAGCAGAAGAGCTTGCGATCATCCAGCCGCGTTACGGACCGCGATACTTGTTTTCCTGGGGTCCCTCTTATGGAGCAAGCTTTCGCCCCGGTGATAATGTTTACCACACTTTCGGAATTTACCGCATGAAATACGACCGGGGTTACGGCAGAGGCAAAAAAAACGGCGCGGCATTCTCCAGCGCAGGAATCCGTTTCGACTACCTCAACAACGGAAATTTCTCAGCAGGAATACGTTATTCCCGCGTGATAAACCACCGGCGACGCGGAACATCGCTCGGGCACCTGGCCATCATGCCGGAATGTTTCCGGTACGGCAAAACCTGGGGCATGAATGTCAAACCGGAATATGAAATCGGAAAAAGCTGGCAATTTCTCAACTTCCGTCTCGCATATTCGTACGCCATTCCGTTTATATCCGAATCGGCTTACGGCGCGGGCCGTCACGATGTCACGCTGAGGATAATGGTGATTTTAGATGACATCCATTTTAAAATTCCAAAACGGAAAAAAAAGCCGGAAGATCCGCCACCGGGAGTTTGATGTACTGATGATGTGCTGATTATTGATGTGCTGATATGCTGATGCCATCGCCATCCCTTGTCGGACCTCGGCGAGCTTGTCCAGAGCGACGCCGAGGGGCTCGGTCTGACAAGTAGTTTCAACACAAGAGTCTTCTATATACAACGAATCTCCACGTCTCGTAACACGAATCGGGATAGTGTCCACTTGTCAAACCGAGCGGAGCCGAGGTGACAAGGAAAAACACGCCAAGCTCGGCGAGGTACAAGCGAGAAGCACCATCTGCACATTTACACATCGGTTCATCTGCACATTAAAAAGCTGTAAATTGCTTCATCAATCCATTCTCATGAATCGTTCGAAAATTTTATCACTTTGCTCAGCCGCATTGTTGCTGCTGGGTTGTTCAAACGACCAGTCGGTTTCTGGTGACAACGATACCTCTGCAAATAAATCTGTTCACGGCGCAACCGATGATGATGCATCGCGCATGAACACTGCCCGTATGACCGCGAACTTCACCTTTGAAGAAATACATCCCGTGGAGGATTCTGAATTTCCACGGTCAATCATCTCTGTGGAGTTCGGCGACAAAATTATTCCGGTAGATACCGTTAGCGGAACTGCGGATTTCTATCCGAAAGCAGAATATAAACAAATGGAAGTTCCGGATAATGCCCTTGCGGTCTGCGGTGCGTGGTACGCGGGTGCCGGCGATTATTTCTACCTCGTTCCAACTGAAAACGGACTTGCTGTGTACGTAGGGTTCCAGGATGAAGAGCAGGGAGACGATGATTACCACTGGAAACTTTTGAAGGAAATTAATTAATGTGCTGATGTGCCATCATCCCTCGGCGAGCTTGTCCAGAGTGACGCCGAGGTTTGACAAGAACGAAATCCATTAGCAAATTAGCACATCATCACATTATGAAAAAACGCTCCTTCCCCACTCCCATTACCATCCTGATGCTCGTGATCATCCTGGCATCTGTATGCACCTGGCTGCTACCCGCGGGACAATACAGCAAGCTGGCCTACGATGATGGAGGAAAAAGTTTTGTGCTTACGACTCCGACCGGAGAGTCTGCTCTCGCAGGAACACAAAAAACACTCGACAGTCTCGGCATACGCATTCCCATTGAGAAATTTGCTAACGGCGACATCCGCAAACCTGTTTCAGTTCCCGGAACATTCAAAGAACAGGAAAGTAATCCGCAGGGATTTATTGAAACGCTCCAGGCACCTGTGAAAGGTATCGTCGACAGCATCGACATCATCCTGTTCATTCTTATCATTGGCGGATTCATGTACGTGTTCAATGAAACCGGCGCGATGGTCAAAGGAATTACGCGGCTTTCGCACACCATGAAGGGAAGGGAATCGTGGCTCATCGTTATTCTTACGGTGATGTTTTCCTTCTTCGCGGCTTCGTACGGAATGGCGGAAGAAGCGCTGGTGTTTTACCCGTTGCTGGTTCCGTTGTTTCTTGCAGCCGGTTACGATCTTCTTGTTCCGCTCGCCGTTATTTTCGGCGGAACCATGCTCGGCGGAATTCCCGGATTCTCCAATCCGTTTTCGGTCATCATTGCGTCCAACGCCGCAGGTATCAACTGGATGGACGGTCTCGTTGAACGTCTTATCATGTTTGTAATTGCCAATGCGGTTCTGATCTGGTACATCCTGCGTTATGCCGCGAAAATTAAAAAAGACCCTTCGGCTTCGCTGGTGAAACAGATCGACGGCGATATCAAACCTCCTTTCGATGCGGAAATTAAAAACGACGGAATTCCTCCGCAACTCACGTTCCGTGAAAAATTACTGATCTTCATTTACCTCGGAACGTTCATCGCCATGATTGGCGGAGTTGTATTCCTCGACTGGTGGACGCTGGAAATGTCGGCGCTGTTCCTGGGATCATCCATTCTTGTCGCGATTATCATGCGCATGAATGAAAAAATATTCACCCGGGAGTTTATCAAAGGCGCAGAGAGTTTATTGTCGGTGGCCTTTATCGTAGGCATTGCACGCGGAGTAACCGTGGTGCTCAACGAAGGACACGTCAGCGATTCAATCTTGTTTTACACCGCCAATCTCGTTGACGGAATGCCTCCGGCCGTTTTCATTCTCTTGCTGATGGTTTTCTATGCGCTGTTTTCATTTTTCATCAGTTCCAGTTCGGGAATGGCAGTACTCACCATGCCCATTATCGGTGCACTGATCATCATCGTAAACATTCCCGGCCGTGAAGTGGTCAATGCGTACATGTACGGCATGGGACTGATGTCGTTTGTTTCACCTACGGGTCTTATTCTTCCATCACTCGCCCTGACCAACGTGAGTTTAAAAACATGGTTTAAATTTGTAACACCGCTGATGATCATGCTCACGCTGCTATGTGCTGCAGCGTTGGTCACCGGCATTTATTTCTGAAAACATGGCCAAAGAAAAACCTCTTGTATCTGACCCCACCGGTGTAACGGCTCACATCAAAAAACTTGATCCGGCTGCCGGAAAAATCATTGAGGCCATCCGGAAAATTGTTCTTTCCACCGACAAACAGATCGGCGAACACATCAAATGGAATTCACCGGCATTTTTTTATTCGGGTGAAATGAAACCATTCGACCCGAAAGAATATAAACGAGATCTGGCTGTGATCAATTTGCACCGCGGCGCTATCCTGGTGGTATTTCCTACCGGCGCAAAGATCAAAGACAATTCCGGTTTTCTCGGTGAGCCGTACAAGGACGGAAGACGGATCGCCGCCATTCCCGACCTGGCGCATGTGAAAACGAATGAAAAAATCCTGAAGAAAATCATTAAAGAATGGCTCGCGCAGATTGAATGATCCATTGAAGAATAAGTCTCAACTTTGTAATTAACTTCAACCCATGAAAAATATTCTTCTGCTGGCAGCTTTCATTGCAGTAACAACGGCAATTCACGCACAGGACACTTTGCGTGATTCCCTGCGTTTCCGGACGCGCAACAGTGTACAGCTGGAACTTGGTGGTCATGGCTTGTTCTATTCACTCAATTACGAACGCGTATTTATAAACGGGCGACGATTCAAAACCTCCGTCCAGGCAGGAATCGCCTACTACCCTCCGCCTACAGGTATCCGTGAACTCTGGATTCCGGTTTCACTGAATGAAATTTTTTCATTCAACAAACATCATATTGAACTCGGGGCCGGATGCCTGATCATTAATGAACCCGGGCTCAGTATACTGGGAGAAACACCGCGCAGAAGAACGCAGACTTTGCTGATTGCCCGATTGGGATATCGATACCAGAAACCAGATGGACGATTCATTCTCCGGGCGGGCTTTACCCCGACGATCGAATACTATCCCGAACATAAATCCTATTTCTATCCGCTGGGCGGAGTTTCGCTGGGCTACGCGTTTTGATCGCGAATAACTGGCAGTTAGTCCGTGCAACAAGTGAGAATGAAAACACTTTCCAACGAAACAAGAATTTCCCTGGCGCGGAAAATTATTATACTGTTCTTCCTTTGCGGAATTTTTCTGTCTTTCAATCTGTGGACCACCGACCGGGTCTTTCCCTTGCTCCCTGTATTTGGTAATACACCGCTGATCGGTTACCCGTTTGATTATGTGCTTGCCTTCGCACTCATCGCCGGACTTTGCATTGGTTTTTTCAAGTGGCCCAAATGGATCAGTCTCGCTACTCTTTCAATCCTGCTTATACTTCTTCTCGAAGATCAGAACCGGCTGCAGGCCTGGGTATACATTTATCTGCTGTGTTTGCTTGTGCTTGCCGTGCCGCAACGAAGTGCAGACGGACAAAGTAACATTCTGCTGTACCTGCGCATCCTGATTATCGGAATGTACATTTGGAGTGGCATACATAAACTGAATCCGCATTTCATTGTGGTTACGTGGACCAGTATTCTCACCGACTTGTTTGGCATTACAGATGAACAATCGCTCAAGTCGCTCGCCATGTTCGGTTATTGCATTCCGCTGATTGAAATTGTCTTTGGGTTTTTACTCTTTTTTCCAAAAACCCGGAACACCGCGGTGGTTCTCGCTGCAACAGCGCACGTTTTTATTTTGGTCTATTTGAGTCCGCTGGGAATCGATTCAAACACGGTGGTCTACCCGTGGAATTTCGCGATGATCGGCATCGTATTTGTTTTGTTTTACGGCACAACAGAACGCTTCGCGCTGGTACAATACATACGTTCGAATTACCGGGTGTCCATTGTAATTCTGTTCGCGTGGATTTTACCTGCATTGAATTTTGCCGGACTTTGGGACAATTACCTCTCATTCGCTTATTACTCCTGCAAAACGAGCACGTATTACATCGTGGTTTCAGACGCGCATGCAGACAAGCTGGATAAGCGTCTCTCTGAATTTTTTATCCATGAAAAAACGGTGCAGGGAGGAAAAATGATCAACATCAGCCAATGGTCGCTCAGGGAACTCAACGTTCCGCTTTATCCCGAACACCGCGCTTATAAAAAGGTGACCAAAATGTTTTGCGGATACGGAATTCCGGAAGACCAGCTCTACTTCCTCGAATTAAAACCGCCGCCGGGAGAACTCATCCGATCCAACTGCTCTGGTGAATAATGCGTTTCCTACGAGTGGCGAACGAATTAATGAAACCGCTTAAGCGGTTGAGCAACCAGGGGCAATGGATACAGCAAATCTTGTCAAGCGGTTTCAAACGTTTTCAATTCTACCTGGTTGTGCGCATAGGTACATTCCACCTGAAAGGATACAGCACTCTGCACCGAAAATCGTATTTTAGTTCCACACAATTCCCTGCACTGACCCCATGAAAAACATCCTGCTCCTTTTGATCTTCACGGCGATACTTGCACCGGCATGCAAAACACAGCGCGGCGCATCCACTACTTCAACCGATCTTACCGACACCCGGTGGACATACAAAGACGATGACATGACCTACGAGATCACGTTCAAAAAGAATGGAGTTCTCAAAACGACACATCCAAACGATGTAACACCGAACAACGACACGTGGGAACAGAGCGGAGATAACGTTACGTTCTGGTACAACGATAAATATTCCACGTACAAAGGAAAACGGAACGGAAATACGATTACCGGTACCGGGAAGAACACAAACGAAAGCTGGAAATTTACGATGACGCTGATCAAATAGAACCAGCTGCATGCTTCGCAAAATTTTCTGCGTGATGATCAAAATAAAAGTCATGAGGTCTCCTGTTTATTTGCTCACTTTATTTCTGCTGCTTGCTGCAACAAAGCTCTGCGCAAATGATCCCTGGGCGAATGATGTCCGGAGAAATTCGCTGAAAGGAAATGTGAAGTCGGTCAGCGAAATATCGTACAAAACCAAAATGCGGGCGGGAGAAATTAAAAAACGCAAACGTGCCAGGGAATACCGGTGGCAGCGCGATTTTCTTGTGACGTTCAATGAAAAAGGACAGAAATCCGGCAGGGTGCTTTACAACAGCAACGGATCCGTATTCCAATCAACGACGTATTCCTACAATGCACAGGGCGATCTGCTTGCTTTTCAATCGACAGACGCGAAAGGCCGGGTGAATAGTTCATTCTCGTATAACTACCTGTATAACGACAGCGCCCAAAAAGTAAAAGCGGTTACGCACAATGCGCTGACGAAAGAAAGTTATGTTTTTCGGTACACGCGGGAAGCAGACGGAAGCAGCAAAACATACCGCTTGTATGAAAACAACAGCCGGGATAGTGTTCTCGTTCGTTCATTTGACAAACAGGGAAACCTGGCTTCATTGTTCCTTTACGGAAAAAATCGGAGCGTGTTGTGGAAATACACCTATACCTACAACGAACAGGCTGCTCCCACCGAAGAACTCGTTTATTCCGGAACGGAACTCGCCATTGTTTACAAATGGAAATACGATGAGAAAGGAAACCTGATTGAATACGACATCTGCCGGCCTTCAGGTGAGAACTGCGAAGTCTGGACATACAAATACGAGTTCGATGTGCAGGGAAACTGGACCAAAGCCACCGAATACCGCAACGGAAAGCCTGTATTCATCAAAGAGCGGGCGATCGTATACTTTTAAAAGAAAGAACATTCAGATGGTTTTGCACATCCGGGAGATCAAAAAAATCTCCCTGTACATCGGAATACTCGCGCTGATCGTTTGCATCGCTGTATTTCTCATGGGTGCCGTTTTAAGCCGTTTCGACAGGAACCTCATTCTTATCTTCAGCATTCCGGTGATACTAACGACCTGGACGACGAGAGTATTTAACCGGAAAATGATATCTAAAATTTTATTGGTCGCCCTGAGCAGCATATCCATGTTGAGCAGTTGGATACCCTTTTGCGTTGTGTTTGCTTTGCAATTCGCACCAGCAGCAGATGATCCGTTCAATTATTTCGTCTGCCTGTGCGGCTTACTGATGTTTATTGGTGCAATTTGCGGTTTCTTCACAGCTTTCACGAATCGCGACGCGATTTCAACGCCGCAGTAACGTGCTAAACTGCCGGGTAGTGTCTCAGTTTGAAATCAGTTAAGATTTGTGGCATGGAAACGGTTAAAACCGTTGAGCTGGTTTACCGGGTTCATTGCCGGGGGCTTATCCCAATGCTTCGGGACCCCGGCAATGAACAGTCCTGAACATTCAACCGCCTAAGCGGTTTTCAAAAATCCCCAATGGCCAAACTGAGACACTACCCTAAACTGAAAGTGCAGCCAATATCCACGCGCTAGTCGTACCTTTGCACCGCCCGAAAGCAGGTGCTTCCCGGAATTCTTCCTGACAGCAATAGTGAACGCGCATTACCGTCCTGGAATAAATCAGGCATTAAAAATTGACGATTAAATCATTTATGGACTTCAAATCATTAAATATTATTGAACCGATTTTAAAAGCGGTTCACGAAGAAGGTTATACCACGCCTACTCCCATCCAGGTGCAATCCATTCCGATTGTATTGGACGGCACAGACCTGCTCGGCTGTGCACAAACCGGAACAGGAAAAACAGCAGCATTTGCCATTCCTATCCTCCAGTTGTTAAGTGCAAACAAAGTTTTTGACCGGAAGAAAAAAATACGGAGCCTTATCGTTACACCTACGCGCGAACTGGCTATCCAGATTGCAGAAAGCTTTAAGGCGTATGGAAGACATACAGGCTTGACATGCACCGTTATTTTCGGTGGAGTGAATCAGAATCCACAGGTAAACGCATTGCGTGCCGGCGTAGATATTCTGATCGCCACAACCGGACGCTTGCTCGACCTGATGCAACAGGGTCATTTATCGCTGCGTGATGTAGAAATTTTTGTACTCGACGAAGCGGATCGCATGCTCGACATGGGTTTCATCCACGACGTAAAAAAATTGATCTCGGTGCTTCCGAAAAAACGGCAATCGCTTTTCTTCTCGGCAACCATGCCGCCGGAAATTATCAAACTGGCAAGCACCATACTTTATAATCCGTCGAAGGTTTCTGTAACACCGGTGTCATCAACGGTCGATATCATCAAACAGTATGTCTTTTTCGTTGACCTCGTCAATAAGAATTCGCTGCTGTTGGAAGTACTCAAGGATCGCGATATCAAAACCGCACTGGTGTTTACACGCACGAAGCATGGCGCAGATAAGGTTGTGAAATTCCTCACGAATCACAACATCAAGTCGGAAGCCATACATGGCAATAAAGCCCAGAATGCGAGACAACGGGCATTGACCAATTTCAAAGCGCAAACGACACGCGTACTTGTGGCCACCGATATTGCAGCACGCGGAATTGATGTGGACGATCTGCAGTTTGTGGTGAATTACGAGATCCCCAACATTCCGGAAACATACGTTCACCGCATTGGCCGGACAGGTCGTGCAGGAGCCAAAGGAACGGCTTACTCGTTTTGCGACGCAGAAGAAAAAGATTACCTCCGCGATATTGAAAGACTCATTGCGAAGAAAATTGCGATCGTAAATGATCATCCGTTTCCATTGACGAATCACAATCCGGTAAAAGCACCGAAGCAACAACAAGGCCGCAGAGGAAATGCAGGTCATGCCCGGCCAAAAACTGCAGGCAAGAACCCACAGAAAAAGCATTTCGGCAGAGCGCGGACTTCGAGATAGTTGTTTTTTTTAGCCAGAATACGTATCTTTACAAAAATCATACGTATCATGATCACCAAGCTGACATTATCCGTCCAAAAGGATATTATTGAAAAAGCTAAGGTCTATGCCAAACAGACCGGAAGAAGTTTGTCTGAACTGATTGAAAATTACCTGGAAAGTTTAATACACGAAAAGAGACCAGGAAGTGACATGTCTCCAAAACTCAAAAGAATAGCTGGCTCAGTTAAACTTTCAAAGAATTTCGACGAGAAAAAAGAGTTGCGGGAATACTTTGACAAAAAGCATTCATGAAAAGGGCATTTCTCGATACAAACGTTCTCATAGACTTTATTGCCGATCGCAAGCCTTTTAGCAAGTTCGCCAATCAAATCTTCAGTGCAGCGGAAAATAAGCAGGTCAAATTGTATACCTCCTCCCATTCGATTGCCACTACTCACTACGTCCTCAAAAAATATGCGAGCGAAAAAGAGTTGAGAGAAGTACTTTCCGATTTTCTGGATTACCTGACCGTTGTTGCCGTCGATGTCGATATCATCAAACGGGCCTTGAAATCCCGGCACAAAGATTTTGAAGATGCCCTTCAGATTGTCGCAGCTCAGTCCATTGATAGAATTGACTGTATCATCACAAGAAATGTAAAGGATTTTAAAGAAGCCGAGATCATGGTCTTATCTCCTGACCAATTCATTGAAATAATGTAGGTCGGCGGCATCACTAACGCACCGGCGATTACCAAACCGTGGTACACGAAAAGCCTGAAGAATCCGAAGCACCAAAGAAGCCCGGCATAAAAAGCAGGCTGCTCATCTTCTTCGTACCCACGATCATTGTATTCTCACTCTTCGGCCTGTTGTTGTACTGGACCGGTATCCTTCGTTTCGGTTATCCTTCGCTCGATGAATTTCCAATCCGCGGAATCGACATTTCGCACCACCAGGGAAAAATCAACTGGCGAGATCTGAAGGGAGAAGAAATTTCTTTCGTATTTATGAAAGCCACCGAAGGCGGAGATTATAAAGACGAAAATTTTACGGAGTATCTCGCACAGGCCCGCGCTTCGGGATACGCAGTGGGCGCTTACCATTTTTTCAGGCTCTGCAAAACAGGAGACGAACAGGCACGTAATTTTACAGCTGCCGTTCCTCCGGGACATTACATTCTTCCCATCGTTGATCTTGAAGAAGAAGGAAACTGCATTACCGGACAATCGCATCAAAAAATTCTTGCTGAATTCAAGATTTACGTGGATACGATCACGAAGAATTACGGAAGACCGCCGGTCATTTACGTCACTCACGGATTCTATGATTTGTACATCAAGGGAAATTTTCCGCAGTGTCCCATCTGGATCCGCTCCATCGACGAGGAACCCAAACTTTCGGATAACCGCGAGTGGATGTTCTGGCAATATTCCGCTGAGGGCAATCTCAACGGAATTGAGGGCGATGTAGATTTGAATGTGTTTCGTGGGGATAGTATCAACTGGTAAAAATTAACCACAGAGTTTCACAGAGAAATGCTCCAGAAAAGGATGCGCGTACTTCTCCTCTGAATCCGGGATTGACTATGCGTCATCGGCGTCAGCAAAAGCGGCATTCAATACTTAAGCAACCCATCCCGAAGCATCAAACCAATCAGGCAACATTTTCCCCAAACTGTGCAATTCACCCTGCATGGGGAATACTCATTTCATCCACTCACCCAACAGCACAACAGCGTGCAAGCCTTCCGAATAGCAGGGACTGGTTTTTGCAACCTCAACGCATCAAACCATCAACCGTGTCGCACCGCACACCCGGCAAATACGTACTCAACAAAGGTCTTGATCACTATTTTATTGGTGTTTATGACGCGTACCGTTTTGTCCGCCGGTTCTTCAAAGAAGTATTCAAACCACCGTTTCACTTTCGCGAGGTCATCAATCAGTGCTACGAGATTGGTTTGAAAGCGCTCCCTTTGATTACACTCACCGGTTTTGTTACCGGAATTGTCTTCACGAAACAATCACGGCCCTCGCTGGCTGAATTCGGTGCAACATCGTGGTTGCCATCACTTATTTCCATCGCAATTGTTCGCGCATTGGCTTCGCTCGTCACCGCGTTGATCTGTGCCGGAAAAGTAGGATCAAGTATCGGCGCGGAACTCGGCTCCATGCGCGTAACTGAACAGATCGATGCCATGGAAGTTTCTGCAATCAATCCGTTCAAGTACCTCGTTACTACGCGTGTGCTCGCCACCACCATTACCGTTCCCATTCTAGGATTGTACTGCGGATTTGTAGCACTCATGGGTTCGTACCTGAGCGTTCATGCGAACGAAGCAGCGAGTCTCGTCAGTTTTTTCAAAAATGGATTTTCAACCATTACGTTTCTTGATGTATTCTCTTCCGTTTTTAAATCAACCGTATTCGGATTCACCATCGGAATCATTGGCTGCTACAAAGGTTATAACGCCATGTCCGGAACGCGCGGCGTTGGGCGCGCAGCCAACCAGGCCGTGGTCCTCGCCATGTTCCTTGTATTTATTGAAGAAGTAACCATTGTACAGATCGCAAACTGGTTCAGGTAATGGAAAACACGGATTCACATATTCCTTCAGCACCCGTGATCTCGGTCAAAGGATTGTACAAATCGTTTGGCGAACTCGATATCCTGAAAGACATTAACCTCGAGGTTTTCAAAGGAGAAAACATGGTTGTTCTCGGTCGCTCGGGTTCCGGAAAATCTGTGCTGATCAAAATTCTCGTTGGTCTTCTGCGTCCCGACCAGGGCCTTGTACAGGTGCTTGGCAAAGAAGTAGACAAGCTTTCACCGATAGAACTGGATAAACTGCGCCTGCGAATTGGTTTCTCCTTCCAGAACAGCGCGCTATACGACAGCATGAATGTCAGGGAGAATCTTGAGTTCCCACTGATCATGAACCGGAAACACATGAGCCGTTATGAAATCGACAGCGCGGTTGAAGAAGTGCTGGATGCAGTTGGACTGATGAGCAAAGCCGAACAAATGCCTTCTGATCTTTCCGGGGGTCAGCGCAAACGCATTGGCATTGCACGCACGTTGATTCTTAAACCGGAAATTATGCTGTACGATGAACCAACTTCCGGTCTCGACCCGGTGACGAGTGAAGAAATCAACCAACTCATCAATGAAGTCCAGAAAAAATACAACACCAGTTCCATCATCATCACGCACGACCTGACCTGCGCGCGTGAAACGGGCGATCGTGTAGTGATGATGCTCAAAGGTCAGTTTGTATGGACTGGAAAATTCCAGGAAGTGTTTGCATCGGACAATGAAGAGATCAAAAACTTCATCAACTACAACTTTACAAAATAAGCCATGAAAGAATCAAAAAATAAACGCGCAGTTGGAGTTGGAATTTTTATCCTCGTAGGATTACTCCTGCTCACCGGTGGAATCCTGATCATCGGGAACATACACTCCACGTTCTCGAGAAAAGTAACGGTGTTCACCATCTTCGGCGACGTGAATGGCTTGCAGGCCGGCGATAACATCCTTTTCTCCGGTGTCAAGATCGGCACGGTGAAGAAAATTGAATTTTACGGCAAGTCACAGGTGAAAGTGATCATGAATATCAGTCGCGATGCCATTCAGTACATCCGGAAGGATGCGAAAGTGAAGATCAGCACGGATGGATTGATTGGAAATAAAATTCTCGTGATCTATGGTGGAACCTCGCTCGCGGCAGAAGTGGAAGAAGGCGATGAACTGGTGAATGAGCACATGCTATCCACAGACGACATCATGGCTACACTTCAGCAGAACAACCTGAACATCCTCGCACTCACCAATAAACTGGCCTCGGGTGAAGGAACCATTGGAAAATTGCTCTACAGCGATTCACTGTACAACAGCATCACCGCGAGCGCAAACTCGCTGGAACTCGCGTCACAGAATGCACAGTTGCTCCTGTCATCCCTCGTTCAGTTCAGCAACAACCTGAACAAAGACGGTACGCTGGCCCATGATCTGGTCACAGACACGGTAGTATTCAATTCGCTGACCACAACCATCCAGCAACTGAAACAGGTTGCAGATACCGCACAGGTTCTCGCAAACAACATTAAAAACGCACAGCAAAATCCGAAAACTCCACTGGGTATAATGATGTACGACGAACAAGCCGGTGCCAGCCTGAAAGCGGCCATCATCAATTTAGAAAGTGGGTCCGCTAAACTGGACGAAGATCTCGAAGCCGTTCAGCACAATTTTCTCCTGAGAAGGTATTTCCGGAAGAAAGCAAAAGACAGTATTAAATAAAAAAAAACTGTCAAAAAATCAAACAATCAAAAATTCACAAACACAAAAAACCACTGATCATGAAACCCGAAATAGGCATTACAGGAAAACACCTGGCAGGAACTACCGATTTGCTTTCCGTTGTGTTGGCCGACGAAATTACGTTGTACACCAAAACGAGAAATTTTCACTGGAATGTAACCGGGGAAAGTTTCATGGAACTGCACAAGTTATTCCAGGCGCAATACACTGAACTGGAGGAAACCATTGATGAAATTGCAGAGCGCATCAGCAAACTGGGCGGCAAAGCAGTGGGAACGATGAAGGAGTTTATCCAGCTTACCCGTTTGAAAGAACATCCCGGAAAATATCCTTCCCAAAAAGACATGATCAAGGAACTTCTCGCCGATCATGAATCTGTGATCAGGCAGTTGCGGAAAGACATTGAGGCTTGCGATGAAAAATTCAAGGATGCAGGCACTACCGATTTTCTGACCGGCATCATGCAGCAGCACGAAACCACCGCGTGGGTGCTGAGAAGGTACTTATAATCAACACGCTGGTATTTTCACCACGGCGCCACGATGAAATAATCGCTACGCGATTTGAAGTGAGTAATAGAACACAGATTAAACGGATTGAGCGGATTGTCGTGGATTTGTGCCTTGAGTTTTTCTCGCACGATGATCTGCGGTAATCCGCTCAATGCTAAGTGACCCTGTTCCCACAGGAGATTTGTTCGTGAAATGATATCACGCAGTGATATCTTCCAATCGCCGTGACGCGCAAGTAGCGAATACTGGGCGCCGTGTCGCCGTGGTAAAATTTAATCACGCTTACTCCCGCCGGAAATATATCAGTGAGACAGTGGGGAATCAACCGACTCTTGTGTAGCAAAATAAGAGCGAGTGATTCACGATTTTTATTCCTACCGGCAATTTGCGTATCAAATGATATCACGCAGTGATATTTTCCAATCGCCGTGACGCGCAAGTAGCGCACAAATAATGGGCGCCGTGACGCCGTGCCGGAGCCTGCACTGAGGAATCGAAGTGTGGTAAAATTTAATCACGCTTACTCCCGCCGGAAATATATCAGTGAGACAGTGGAGAATCAACCGACTCTTGTGTAGCAAAATAAGAGCGAGTGATTCGCGATTTTTATTCCTACCGGCAATTTGCGTATCAAATGATATCACGCAGTGATATTTTCCAATCGCCGTGACGCGCAAGTAGCGCACAAATAATGGGCGCCGTGACGCCGTGTCGCCGTGGTAAAATTTAATCACACTTACTCCCGTCGGAAATATATCAGTGAGACAGTGGGGAATCAACCGACTCTTGTGTAGCAATCGTTCCCCAACAATCTCCTCCTTCGCAACGGAAAACGCCCGATCATTCCGAAATATCAACATTCCCAATTCCCCGATTTCCTGCACAACTCTGCTCACCATTCACACCGAATGGGCGACAACCTGCAATTCTTCGCTGTCTTATCACCAGTCTTCTATTTTACTTGGATTTAAAATTGAATACCCGTTATCAAAAGCACAACTATGTGTTGTATACACTAAAACCTGCTGCGATGAAAAAATTACAACTTGCTTCGCTCCTGCTGTTCACCACCATTTGCATGAACAGCACTGCACAGGAATCTGTGACCTCCGGCTCCGAATCATTCGGACGAACATTGAATGTGGGTGTTGGCATTGGCTATTACGGCTATGTGGCGCATCCTTTTCCTGTGATACATGCTAATTATGAATTCGGCGTTGGAAGAAATTTCACGCTCGCTCCTTTCATCACGGTATTTACGTACCGGAATTATTATTACTGGGGAGATCCGAATTATCCGTTTCGCAACTATTACTACCGCAGAACAATCATTCCGGTTGGCGTGAAAGGATCCTACTATTTTGACGAATTGCTTGGCGCAGGATCCGACTGGGATTTTTATCTCGGCGCTTCACTCGGTTTTGTTTTCCGGAAAACAGTTTGGGAAACCGGTTATTACGGAGAAACCACCGTGGTTACCGGACCGAATCCGTTTTTCATTGATGGACATGTCGGGGCCGAATATCATTTCAACGCTCGCACCGGATTGTTCCTTGATCTTTCCAGGATGTCAACTATCGGACTCGCATTTCACATGTAAACGTTATGGCTAAGAAGAGAAAGCGAATTGATCCGACAGATGTGAAGAGGCCATCCTATTCTTCCGATTCTGATTTCACGAGCCCCGACATCGACAATGATCCAACGACGGTCGATGATGAAAATGATAAGACCGTAAAGAACAAGCCGCGGGGGAAATCAAAACTCGAAATCGATCCGGATTCAACTTTGCCGGATACCGACGCCGATAAGACAAAGAAGGAAACCGAAAAAGACCTGAGGAGAAAGAAAAAGTAAGAGTAAAAAAGCAGGCAAGTAGGCACTCCGGGCAACGGAGTTTGATTCTTCGAACGAATACACCAACTAACAACTAAAAATACCACACCATTCACCACATACCAAAAAACCAAATCTTATGAAAGCCTTCACTATAATCACTACAATTGCATCACTGGCGTATCTCGCCGGCAACGCACAGGAAAGTAACCTGGTCATGAACGGATCGTTCGAAAGTACCGACGGAAAAGTTTCCGGTCGTGCACAAGCCGGTCGCGCCGACAGTATTTCCAGTTCCAACAATACCACTGTCGACCTCTACAGCAAAGACGGGTGCGGAAAAGATTACGACGTTCCAAACAACTACATGGGACAGCAGGAAAGCAAGACGGCGAACGTTACATGACGCTCGGATGCTTTGACGACTACATGGTTACACAGAAAATCATTCCGGCGCAAACCAACGATTCACGCAAAGCATACTACTTCATCGATGATGTTGGCGTTTCTCCAAACATCATCAGCGATGACGATATCACCATGATCCTTGCCGGTTCATGTTACCAGTTGAAGAACCTGAATTTCGAAACCGACAAAGCAGTTATTCTTTCCGACTCGTACAGCGAGCTTGATGCACTGGCTGATTTCCTGAATACGTATCCATACATCGTGGTGTATATCGACGGGCATACCGACAATACAGGAACCGACCAGCACAACGACAAGCTTTCACAGGAACGTGCAGCTGCGGTAAAAACGTACCTGATTGCAGAAGGTGTTGCAGAAAACCGCATGAAAGCACGTGCGTATGGAGAAAGTCAACCGATCGATCAGGAAAACGAAAACAGTCTGACCAACCGTCGTGTGGAAATTACGATCTGCGGTGATCCGATTAAGGAATCTGAAAGTCTGAACCGTAAATAAAACCAATAGTCATGGCAAACGTGAAAAAGAAAATTGCAGCGAAGAGCGGAAAAAGTGGCCTGGTAAAAAAACTGCTGATTACTGCAGCCGTCGGCGGTGCAATTGGTATTCTACTCGCTCCCGGTAAAGGAAAAACGACACGCGGAAAATTGTTAGCCGCAGGAAGTTTACTCTGGGGCCTGGCGAAAAACAAAGCAGCGGAGATGGCCGCCTCCGCATTGAAAGAAAAAGTGTTTGGCAACGGGACACAAAACCCGGAACCGATACGAGTAACAAACAAGTAAAAGAAAGATCAATATGCTTACCATAGTATTAAGTGTCCTGGGAATAACAGCGCTGATTGCCGTTTCGTTCATGCTTACATATCTCGATGATACGCGCAGTAAAAAATGGCACGATCGGATTGATCACATCCGCAAAGCGGGCACGCGCATGAACCGCAAATTAAAAAGTCGGAGCCATCCCAATGAAATTTTTCCTTCCGGAAAACTTTCAGAATAAGTCGTTTGTTTTTAGACCGGTTTTCGGTCACGGGTAATGTCCCGGATTGCAATTAAGTGAGAACAGGATTCGGTGCAGCTCCTGATCTCTACACTTTGTTGTAGTCCGGGCATTTTCTGTTTTGGACAATTGCTGAATTTCAGCAGAGACCGCCGCTTCTCCATTCAATGGTAAGGCGTGCGACTATTAACCGTACCTTTGAGATAGTTCAAGGTGCTCCAGGTTAATAGATACCTGACACATCTGCACAAATACACGCCCGTCAATCCGTCTGCGTACGGCTCTAGCCCACTCTACTGATCTTCTATTGATCCGCAGAATTTCTACCAGCAGGCAATCCCCCTTCCTACTGTTTTTCACTTCACACCAGATCTCCACGATGTGTGAATTTTGCACATGCTTTCCGTTGTTGTGTAACAATTCTGCCGGAAGAGACCGATAGTTTTGCATAACACAAAAAAAGTAATGACTTGAAGCTTTATATCAAATATATGGTGAGCCTGCGGTGCAAACTGATGGTCAAAGACGAGTTGGAAAAGCTGGGGCTGCACTACGTCGTACTTGACCTGGGCATGGTGGAAGTTATGGAGGAGATCACACCTCAACAGCACGAGGAGTTGAGAGTGAACCTGTTGAAATCGGGACTGGAATTACTGAATAATCAGAAACGCATCCTGATCGAAAAAATAAAAAATGTAATTGTCGAAATGATCCATTACTCCGAGGATTTGCCCAAGATGAACTACTCGGAATACATCAGTGCGAAGTTGAACTATGACTACGATTACCTGTCCAATATTTTTTCAGAAGTAAAAGGAGTAACGATCCAGCAATTTATCATTATTCATAAAATAGAGAAAGTAAAAGAGCTCCTGTTGTACGACGAACTCAACCTGACTGAAATTGCTCACAGGCTGCACTACAGCAGTGTAGCACATTTGTCGAACCAGTTTAAAAAAGTCACGGGGCTTTCTCCTTCCTTTTACAAACAATTGCAGCAAAAACGCCGGGACAACCTGGAGAATATATAAGACCTCGAATTACTTCACTTATCGCGTGTAAATATCTCTATCATGGAAAAATCTGATCTGGCAAAAACTGAACTTGAAAAATCAGCAGCCCACATAATCGTTGAAATCATCGAATACGTACCAAATGCCGTGGTTAGTAAAACCATAATTAAAAAATCAACCGGCAACATTACCGTTTCTTCGTTCGATGCAGGAGAAGAACTGGCTGAAAAAACATCCCCTTTCGACAACTACATCCAGATCATTGACGGCACAGCCGAGCTGAGCATCAGTAATAAAAAATACAAACTCCGCCTGGGCGAAGGGATCATTATTCCCGCGCACGCTGCTCACCATTTCAATGCCAATGAACAATTCAAAATGATCTCAACCATCATCAAAAGCGGATATGAAGAACTCGCCTGAGTTTATCCGCATCATTCGCTGAATCCATTCCCCGAACACATTTCCCCGAACAGGTCTGATCTATCCGTCAAACAGTTGCTCGTTCTCAACGGCAAACTGAGTATTTAAATTCCCAAAAGTGGGATATATGTAACTCTTTCCCGGAGATGTGTAAGGCCATCATGCCTGATCAGGCCGAACTTTGTACACACTTTAAATATCCCATTGAAACTATTCATCAAGTACATGGTGAGCAACCGCTGTAAACTGGCGGTAAAGGATACGCTCAAACAGTTGGGGCTGCACTTCGTATTGGTGGATCTGGGTGAGGTCGACGTTATGGAAACCCTCTCGGCGCACCAGCGTGAAGAATTAAAAGCCGAATTGCACAAACTGGGACTGGAACTCATGGATGACAAGCGCGCGGTACTGATCGAAAAAATAAAAAATGCCATCATTGAGATGGTCCATCACAGCAGTGAAGTGATCAAAATTAATTTTTCAGATTACCTGGCGGCAAAGCTCAATCACGATTACACGTACCTGGCGAATCTCTTCTCGGAAACCCAAGGGACAACGATCGAGCAATTTGTGATTTCACATAAAGTGGAACGCATCAAAGAGTTAATTATCTACGGCGAATTAAACGTCACCGAAATTGCCTGGAAGATGAATTACAGCAGCGTAGCCCATCTCTCCAACCAGTTTAAAAAAGTCACCGGTCTCTCGCCTTCTCACTTCAAACAGCTGAAAGATAAGCGCCGTAATCCAATCGAAGAAGTTGGCAATTCAACAGGAAAATAAAATGGAACAGTCGAAGAAAGAAAATCAGAAGCGGGCCGAAGACCTTGTTAGTGCCAATAAGGAACTGGCTTTCCAGAACGATGAAAAAGAAAAACGGGCGGCAGAACTGAGCATTGCCAACAAGGAACTTGTTTTTCAGAATGACGAGAAAGAAAAACGCGCTGCCGAACTGATCATTGCCAACAAAGAGCTGGCCTTTCAGAATGATGAAAAAGAAAAACGGGCGGCCGAATTGGGCATTGCCAATACAGAACTTGTTTTTCAGAACGACGAGAAAGAAAAGCGCGCTGCCGAACTGAACGTTGCCAACAAAGAGCTGGCCTTTCAAAACGATGAAAAAGAAAAACGCGCCGCAGAACTCATCGTTGCCAACAAGGAACTGGCCTTTCAAAACGATGAAAAAGAAAAGCGGGCGGCAGAACTGAGCATTGCCAATAAAGAACTGGCCTTTCAAAACGATGAAAAAGAAAAACGGGCGGCAGAACTGATCATTGCAAACAATGAGTTGATTTTCCAGAACCACGAAAAAGAGCAACGCGCCGCCGAACTGATCATCGCCAATAAGGAACTCCTGTTTCAAAACGATGAAAAAGAAAAACGGGCAGAAGAACTGATTCTCGCAAACAAGGAACTTGCGTTTCAAAACAGCGAGAAAATAAAACGGGCGGAAGAATTAAGAATTGCCAACTACGCACGCAGCCTGATCGAAGCGAGCCTTGATCCATTAGTGACTATCAATACTGATGGAAAAATTACAGATATGAACAAGGCCATGCTGGATGTGGTAGACAAGTCGCGGGAAGCGCTTATAGGTACCGATTTCAGTGATTATTTCACCGACTCACACAAAGCGCGTGAAGTTTACCAGGAAGTTTTCACGAAAGGCTTTGTTATCGATTCGCCTTTAACCATGAAAGATGGACAACTGACCGATGTACTCTTCAACGGATCCGTCTACCAGGATGAACAGGGAAAAATGATTGGTGCAGTTGTGGTTGCCCGCGACATCACTGAACAAAAACGCAATGAAAAAGAACTGATCGAGGCCCGGGTTTTTGCTGAATTGGCTACCGAAATTGCCGAGCAGGCTCAGCTCAAGGCGGAGCAGGCCACACTGATCGCAGAAAATGCGGTGAAAGCCAAGCAGCAGTTTCTCTCGAACATGAGCCACGAGATCCGCACTCCGATGAACGCCATCCTGGGATTCACCAAAGTGGTATTGAAAACAGAACTGACAGCGAAACAAAGAGAGTACTTATCCGCCATACAGGTGAGCGGCGATGCGCTGATCGTATTGATCAACGACATTCTTGACCTGGCCAAAGTGGATGCAGGCAAAATGACTTTCGAGCACGTTCCATTCAAACTGGAAAAGTCGATATCGGCTATGCTTCAACTATTCCAGCCGAAAATGCAGGAAAAAAATCTTCTGCTCGTAAAAAAATACGACCCGAAAATTCCGGCTGTCCTCGTCGGCGATCCTGTACGCCTGCACCAGATCATTCTGAACCTGGTGAGCAATGCTGTAAAGTTTACAACAGAAGGCTCCATCACCGTCACCGTAAAAATGCTGGGTGAAGACGAAGAAAAAGTGACAGTTGAATTTTCCGTCACCGATACCGGCATCGGTATACCCGAAAGCCGTATTGAAAATATTTTTGAAAATTTCCAGCAGGCATACAGCGGAACATCGCGGTTGTATGGCGGAACCGGATTAGGCCTGGCCATTGTGAAACAACTCGTGGAGCCACAAGGCGGAACCATTCGCGTGATGAGTACATTCGGAACGGGATCCACCTTCAGCTTCATCCTCGACTTCCCGAAAACGACCGAGGAGGTTGAATCAGAATCGGAACTTCTTGAAATCGATACAGAAGTCAAACACATTTCCGTTCTCGTGGTGGAAGACATCCCGCTGAATCAATTGCTGATGAAAACACTGTTCGATGATTTCGGTTTTGAATGTGATATTGCCGCCAACGGAAAAATCGCCATTAAGAAACTTGAAAAAAGATCGTACGACGTAATCCTGATGGATCTGCAGATGCCCGAAATGAACGGCTTTGAAGCAACGACCTACATTCGCAACACTATGAACTCCACCATTCCCATTCTCGCCTTAACTGCCGATGTAACCACGGTCGATCTTGAGAAATGCAAGGCTGTTGGCATGAACGATTACATTGCCAAACCCGTGAGCGAAAAATTGCTGTACAACAAAATCGTTGGGCTTGTAAAAAAAGCCAACGTCATTATTGTACCAAAGGATATCGACACGGTCCTCAACAAACCACTGAAGTGTACTGACCTGGGCTATCTCATTCACCGCACCCGTTCCAACCCGGACCTGATGCTGAAAATGATCGCACTTTATCTCGAACAAACTCCGCCTTTGGTACGCGCCATGAAAAAAGGAATGCACGAACAGGACTGGAGCACGTTGCAGGCTGCGGTACACAAGATGATTCCGTCTTTTTCCATTGTGGGAATCAGTCCCGATTTTGAGCGGATGGCAAAGAAAGTACAGGAATATGCCAATACCCAGCAGGATGCAGACGGTATACCGGGAATGATCCAGCAGATTGAAAACGTGTGTAACCAGGCTTGCAAAGAACTGGAAGCAGAATACAATTCAATTAAAAACGCAAACCCATGAGCCCCGAAAAACAAATACAGGTTTTCCTGGTCGACGACAATGCTTTGTTCCTGGCCTCGCTCGAAATCGAGTTTCTCAGGCATGGCGGATATTCCATTGAAATATTTGCAACCGGCGAACTCTGTTTAGCCAGTTTGTCATTGAACCCGGATATCATTATCCTGGACTATCACCTGGATGGTATCGACAAAACGGCCATGAACGGAATAGCCACACTGGACAAGATCAAAGCATTTCAGCCCGATCTTCCTGTTATCATGCTGTCTTCACAAGATAAGATTGAGGTTGCTGTAAACTGTATGCATCACAAAGCATTCGACTACGTGGTGAAGAATGAAACTGCTTTCGTGCGCCTGAATAAAATTATAGAGAATGCACTCCGCTACCAGAAAATGGAGAAAGAGTTGAATTGGTATATGGAGCGGATGTAGAACAAATCAAAGCAGATTTTGAAGCACTCCGCGATGCGGTTATTAAAATAGACGCCATTCGACCAGCACTTCACCCGTAGTGTGAATTATGTAACACTTCCCAAAGGTTGTGTAACTGAACAGGCTGTGAGATAACGGAACTTTACTCTTTGAAAGTTCATCTCACCACACAAACGAAAGATCATGAAACATACACTACCGGCAATCGCAGCAGCCATTCTTCTTTTCTGCGTTCCTAATACAATCTGCGCACAGGCACCCAACCTGGGAGTTGCAGCATCATTTGTGCTTTTCTCCACGAATGGAGCCGTAACCAATTCAGGAATCACGCACCTCACCGGAAACGTGGGCACGAACAACGGTTCGAGCACCGGATTTGGAAATGTAGACGGAAACATGGAGGACGGAGGCCCGGTGAGTTCACAAGGCGCTGCCGATCTTCTGATTGCTTACAATCAGTTGAACGCTACAGTTCCAACCTTCTTCCCTGCCCCGCTTTTGGGCAACGGCCAGATTCTTTTACCCGGTGTTTATTCCATTGGAAGTGCGGCCACGTTAAACCTTGAACTCATTCTCAACGGACAAAACGATACCGACGCCGTATTCATTTTTAAAATTCAGGGACCACTCTCTACGAATGCCAATTCAAAAATCAAACTGATCAACGGAACGAAAGCCTGCAACGTTTTCTGGAAGATCGAAGGATTGGTGAGCATGGCCAGCGGAACGTTCATGAAAGGAACAATCATCGCCAACAATGCGGCCATCAACATGAGCACAGGTGATACACTCGAAGGACGTGCACTTTCCACTGCAGGTGCAGTAACGGTCGACGGAATTCTCGGATACACACCCATCGGATGCGGAAGTCCCATACTTACCGGACCACTTGCTCCCTTCCTGGGTGCTACAGCCTGCTACGGAATATTTTCTTCCAACGGCGCAGTGACCAATACGGGTACAACATACGTTACCGGTGACATCGGAACCAACAATGGTTTAACAACCGGGTTCAACGCGGTTAACGTCACCGGAACCATTCACGCAATTCCTGATGGATCCACAGCAGCATGCGCCGCAGACCTGCTCAACGTAAACAATTACCTGAACAATCTTCCACATGATATTGAGTTGCTGTATCCCGCACAATTCGGAAACAATCTTGTGCTTACTCCGCACACATACGTGATGAATGGCGCTGTAACTTTTACAGATACGCTGTACCTCAATGCGCAGGGAAATCCCAATGCCGTGTTTGTAATCAAAGTATTTGGTGCGCTATCTACAAGCACGTACTCGAATGTGGTGCTGATCAACGGTGCGCAATCCAAAAATGTATACTGGAAAATAGATGGCGCTGTTGACATCAACAACTACTCCACCTTCCGTGGCACAATCGTTTGCAACAACGGTGCGCTGAGTGCGCTCAACACCGGAGTATTCCTCGATGGACGCGCATTGACTACAACTGGTGCCTTGTCAACTACAGCAGCCACAGCAGTTGCAACCATGATCCCATCCAATTGTTTAGTGCTGAGTGTAGCCAGCGTAGATCCTATGGAAGATGCAATGGCTTCTGTTTTCCCGAATCCGTTCAAAGAGTCAATCACCGTTACTGTAAACGATAATTTCCAGGCGACAGGCCACATCTTCAGTTTGTACAACGCATTGGGACAGGAAGTGATGAACGTTGTTCTCGCAGGGCCAAGCACCACTATTGGAACCGGTGATTTGCCACCCGGTGTTTATTTCTACCAGATAACAGGTGTTCATGAAAATATTCAAACCGGGCGTTTAATTGCCCGGTAACCATAAAAACAAATCAAACAAACAACAATGTAAAATAAAGAATCATGGCAAATATGAATGGATTACAGGGAAGCTGGAACGAGACCAAAGGGAAGTTGAAACAAAAATTTGCCGTTCTCACCGATAACGATCTTTTATTCGCAGAAGGTACAAAAGACGAGATGCTTGGAAAACTTCAAATAAAACTTGGCAAAAGCAAAGAAGAACTCGCTGCGATCATAGCAGCGCTCTGATTGAAATTGCCGGTTAACCCATACTGCCAGCCCTCAAAAAGCTGGCAGTATTTTTTTTGTAGCTATGCCTTTAAGAAACTGTAACGTAAATAACCACGGGGGTACGGCGACACGGCGCGGAACTTAAAATATACTGTATTCGGTCCAGTGGTCGAAAACAAACACTTCGTGTTTGCACGGACAAAACGAAGCGACTGTTTTCTATTCGCTGTGCCGTGAGAAATACAGCAAGCGCCGTGTCGCCGTGCCCCCGTGGTTATTTGGATGCTTAACAAGTCACGATTTGTCATTTCTTGCTCCGATACGATATGTCCCATTTTTTTGAATGTGTGAATGATACAACAATTCCTAAGTGTTGTGTAACACATCGGCACCGGGTCTACGCCACCTTTGTTAAACCAAAAAACACAGCCGCGCATTGCGCGATAATCTCACACCCCATGAAAAATATATCATTGATCCTTTGCGCACTTTGCTTTTCATCCGTAATCACTGCGCAGGACACGCAAACCGATTCACCGGATATTCCACGTGTCGAATTTGGATTCCGGTTCATGCCAACCGTTTCTGCCTTCAAAATGAAAACGTCCGGCGGCGGAACTGTACAGGGACAAGCCACACTGGGATACGGCATTGGTGGATTAATTGGTTTCAACTTCTCGAACCACATTGGTGTGCAAGGTGAAATCATTTACAATTCACTTTCACAGAAATACAAAGACCAGGAAATGGAACGGACTATTCACGTGAACTATGTAAACATTCCCATGCTGATTTCATTCAATACCGGTAAGTCAAGACCAGTGAACCTGAATTTCGTGGTGGGACCACAAATAGCGTACAACGTGGGTTCACGCATGGAAACGTCAGGCAGCAACGGTTCAGACACCATGCAGGCCACACTCGTTCTGCGAAAAGGAGACATTGGCTTTGCATACGGAGCCGGGCTCGAATTCATGCTCAATGAAAGACGCAGCATCCGTCTCGACATCGGGTTTCGTGGAGTATATGGTTTTCTCGACATGCGCCAGGAAGAAACCGGTACAGACAACTCAAGGTCCTTCAATGTTATTGACGGAAATACGATCAAAACATATTCTGCCTACACCGGAATTACGTTTCTCTTCTAAACCACAACCTACACACCACTTCAAAAAACAGCTTATGAAAAATCTACTTTTTACGACGGCAATTGCGCTTTCAATTATCGGAAGTTCGCTTTCAGCACAGGAATCCAATTCAGGCGAATCCTACGGCAAGACCCTGAACCTTGGTTTGGGAATCGGGTACTACGGGTACGTAGGCCATACGATGCCTGTTGTTCACGCCGATTTTGAATTCAATGTGGCCAGGAATTTCACGCTTGCTCCATTCATCACGGTGTATTCGTACCGCAATTATTATTACTGGGGAAATCCCAATTATCCATACAGAAATTATTACTACCGCCATACCGTAATTCCTATTGGGGTAAAAGGCACATACTACTTTGATCAGTTGCTCAGTGCCGGATCAAACTGGGATTTTTACCTCGCAGCTTCATTGGGATTTGTAATCCGCAAGACCGTTTGGGAAAACGGCTACTACGGAGAAACAGTGATCAACCACGGTGCAAGCAGTTTATATCTCGATGGTCACATCGGAACAGAATATCATTTCAACGACAGGCTGGGCATGTACCTCGATCTTTCAACGGGTCAGTCCACAATCGGTCTTGCATTTCACTTATAGTCTTATCCATTTTACATTTTTTAAAATAACACCCATGAAAACCAAATATCGCATCCCACTTATACTTTCCATTTTTGCAGCCATACTGGTCCCAACGATCGAAAGTTGTTCCAAATACCCCGACGGTCCGGTAGTGAGTTTTCGCAGCCGTGCGGAACGCGTAGCCAACACCTGGAAAATTGACAACTACAAAGTCAACGGCGACGATTATACTTCGTTGTTGTCAGGCTATACCGAAACTTTTTCCAAAGACGGCGCCTATTCGTACTCGTGGGGTAACCTTTCCGGAACAGGCACCTGGACTTTCCAGAATCACGATAACGAAATCCGTCTGACCGGAAACTCCAACCAGGACACATACACCATGGTTATTCTCAAACTGGAAGAAAAACAATTCTGGTACTACTACATGGACGGAAACGACAAGAAAGAATTTCACATGGTTCAACCATAGGCTTTTTGTAATACACCAAAAACAAAATTAAATCCCGGCTTCCGGGAATAATCTCTAAAAAACTATTTCATCATGGGAAATCTTCTTTATCTCATCGCAGTAATCCTCATCATCGGATGGCTGGTTGGTTACGTCGGATTTGGAACCGGCGGCCTGGTTCACATCCTGCTTGTGGTTGCATTGATTGCAGTTATCCTTCGGATTATCCAGGGACGAAAGCTCTGATTCATTTTTATAATTTATCATTCAACATTTCATCATGGAAGACTCAAACAATACGGGAAAGATCATTGGCGCATTGCTCATCGGTGCAGCGCTTGGCGCAACACTGGGCATTCTCTTTGCACCGGATAAAGGAAGCGTAACGCGCAGAAAAATTGCCGGCAAAACCAGCGACCTTGCCGAATCGCTCAAAGAGAAATTCGACGCCCTGATGGAAGAGGCCCGGAAAGAAATTGACCTGGCGAAAGAAAAAGCAAGTGAACTGGCTGGTCATAGTCCATCTAAATAATCCGAAATCTTTTCCAATCATTTAAACCATGCAGGACCAGGCAGAACTTATCAAAGATCTTTTTGAAAAGACCACGCACTACACCGAAACCAGTGCGCAACTGTTCAGGTTGAAGGCCATTGACAAATCTGCGGATCTGATTTCCTCGCTGGTTGCGCGCCTGGCCGTAGTTACATCATTCGTGCTGTGCTTCCTGGTTCTGAATATCGGGGTTGCCCTATGGCTCGGCGAAGTGCTGGAAAAAGTATACTACGGTTTTTTTATTGTAGGCGGTTTCTACGTCACACTCGGTGTACTGCTGCATTTCTTCCGCAACCGCTGGATCAAAAAGCCGCTCCGGAATTCCATTGTGCTTGAAGCCATGAATTAACCGGTCCATGAACGAACCCGACGCAGTATCCGCACTGAAGCAACTCATCCTCCTGAAAGAAGCCGAACATAAAGAGGAAGGACTGCAACTGAAAGAACATCTCCGCGAAACTTTGGAGAGCCTGAAACCGATCAATATCATCAAAAGCAGTATAAAGGAATTGACTGCTCCCGAAGAAACAAAACCTTCGCTGCTTCATACAGCCATCGGTGTCGCTGTTGGATTTGTTGTGAAGAAACTGCTCACGGCGGGCAGCCACAATCCATTGGTCAAACTGGTTGGGATTGTAGCGGAAACCATAGTAGCAGCCAAAGTCGCGAACAATGCCGATGGTATACAATCACTCGGTGGTTCGATCCTCTCCGCAATCATGCAGCGCTTCACGGATCCGGGCAAAAAATGACCTGCTTTACAAAACCTTACACTTTTCTTTCCCGGAAACGAAAAAGTAAAAAAGTATTTGCTCTTCTGACTACGCAGAGAGAATTAAAACCAACCGGATGTTTCCCGTGGCATCTTTACGCGTACCTTGATGCCTGAATGAAAGGCCTTTTCAACGCCGCAGAACCCAGGACCATTTTTTGAGTTCTTTAAACCATTCCAATACGATCAGCATGGATAATAAGTATAAAGAAGGATCTGTTGTTTACGCAATCGCAGACCCCGAAGTAAGATTGGTCATCAGGCGCTATGTCGACCGGGTTTATTACTGCAGGGCACAAAAAGACCCCGCTCAAAAAGAATTGATCTTCTTCGAACGGGAACTGACGCAGACTCCTCCTCCCGAATCAGCCGAGTAACATCCCCAGAGCAAAAAAGTGTTAAAGACCACAGGAAATTGTGTGTCGATTTTGATCAATACCCGGAATGGCTTAGGTTTACTGTGCCATGAAATTTTTCATTTTTCTGTTTGCGGCTTACCTCACGTTCCTGGTTACATCACCAGTGATCTGTACTGCAACGTGCGAAGAAGAAAAAGAACCTTCGTGCTGCACTGCGGAAGCAACCTGCACTGCTGAGAAAACTTCGAAAGAATCAACGGAGGACAAAACGAACGGAAACACGTGCTGTACGCCATGTTGTTCTATGCAAAACTGTCATTGCTTTTTCGAGAGCATCACAGAAATTAACTTCAACGTTTCTGCGTATTCCATCGCCAATCAATATCTTCTCCAGGACGACAAACTGAATTCCACTTACCTGTCGGACTGCTGGCAGCCACCCGAAATTGTTTAGTTCATTTTCCAAAATCAACTAACTAAATAATTTCACTCATCAAAATGTTCGACAAATGATGAAGTTACTATTTGGCGTATATTTTGAGGGAGCTGCAGTCGCCGCAGCTTGTTGCTGCTGTCCATTGTGCGACGGTTGCTGCTGCTGTTAAAAAGAGAAGCCCGCCCTGTTTTAACGGGGCGGGCTTTTTTTATGCCGTTTGCGTGATAGATACAGATCGCGCAGCGATCAAATCCGTTCCAAATCCTTTTCGCAAAGCGATCAGCAACAACACGATCGCGCAGCGATCATCCGCAACAATCCGCTCAATCCGCGCCATAAGCCATTCGACAAGCTCATGACAGGCTCCGCGCAGGGTCCGCGTTCCTATTAAGTAACACATGAGCAACACAAATCGAACAACGATTCTCTTAACCAAAAACCTTTGCGTTTTCCTCTGCGCTCTTTGCTGCGGCGCTTGCCATGAGCTTGTCGAATGGCGTCTATTCCCTAAGTTTGCTCAACATCTCGCTCATGAGCAACCTCTCCGTCCGCGAAATCACTCAATCCGATATTCCCTTCCTCTGCAAATATTGGCTCAATTCCGATCATGATTTCATGCGCGGAATGGGTGTCGACATTTCCAAAATTCCTACACACGAAGCATTCACTGCGATGTTGACGGAACAGCTCACACAATCGTACGAAGAGAAAAAAACATACTGCATGATCTGGGAAGTGGATGGCGTGCCGGTTGGTCATTCCAACGTCAACAAAATCATTTTCGGGAAAGAAGCATTCATGCACCTGCACATCTGGCAAAATGGTGGACGAAAAAAAGGAACCGGAACAGCATTCGTGAAGATGACCATTCCCTGGTTCTTTAAAAATCTTCGCCTGGAGAAATTGTACTGCGAACCGTATTCACTCAATCCCGCACCGAACCGCACCCTCGAAAAAGTCGGTTTTACTTTCGTAAAATCTTACACCTGCATTCCCGGGTGGCTCAACTTCGAACAGGAAGTGAACCTGTGGGAAATTGCAGCTGAGCAAGTATAACCACATAGGGACATAGACAACATAGATATCCGTATACCTGATGTGTACTATGCTTCCTGACAATTACAACTATGTAACCTATGTCCCTATGTGGTTATAAACCCAAAACCTTTTTCTGTTATGCGGCTGAACATGTATTAAACACATAGAGCATAGAGACATAGCCAACATCGATATCAGTACACCAAAGTCCCCACAGATTGCCGCAGGCAATTAATTCCTGATGTGTGCTATCCTTCCTGACAATTACAACTATGTAACCTATGTCCCTATGTGGTTTTAAACCCAAAACCTTTTTCTGTTATATTGCGTTATCGATCATCAACTCATTGGCCAATTAACCAACCAACAATGTCCACTCCTTACCACGACCCGAACAACCCAAACAACGGCTTAAACCCAAACAATCCGAATTCACCTTACGGAAATCACCCTCCTCAGAATGGACCGGGTTATCCGCCAACACCACCGCAAAAAGAACGGCCTGTTGTTATTACCGTATTCTGCGTCCTTGGATTTATCGGTGCTGCGGTCGTGTTTCCATTCATGCTTACCGACCTATACGCCAAGGTGGCCCACAAGATCGGCGAATGGTATACACCCTTTCTTTTATTGTCGAGCGTGGTGGGACTGATCTGCATGATCGGACTGTGGATGATGAAAAAATGGGCCGTGTATCTCTATACGGGGATGACGATCCTGGGGCAGATCGTGATAATCACCTGGGGAGACTGGACTCCGCTGGGCATCATCATGCCCGGTATAGTCATCGCGGTTGGGTTTAACCACATCGATAAGATGGATTGAGGTAATGTCTCACTTTACACGGCGACACGGCGCTAAAAGAAGCACCAAACCCGATCTAAGCCCGGGCGCTCACGGCGCTACCGTTATCCCCCGTGAGCGCCTGGGCTTAGAATAAGAAATGCCGTAAAAATGCGCCGTGTCGCCGTGTCAAAATATCAAATGCTCAAACTGAGACACTACGTGGATTGAGCATTCAGTTCCCGACTCCCAACTATTTGCTAATTTAGCTCCTCATTAAAAACACAATCATGAAACGCCACGCCACCGCCCATTGGGAAGGAACAGGAAAAGAAGGAAAAGGAAATGTATCCACGCAGAGTACTGTCCTCAACAAAACACAATATTCATTCGGAAGCCGATTTGAAGAAGGAGTGGGTACCAACCCGGAAGAACTCGTTGCTGCTGCACACGCAGGATGCTTTTCGATGAAACTTAGTTTTGTCCTGAACGCTGCCGGCTTTACAGCTGAAAGTATCGACACCAAATGCGAAGTTACTTTGAACCGTGAAAAAGGTCTGATCGAAGCTTCACATCTCACGGTGTCTGCGAAAGTTCCTGGAATCACCGCGGAGAAGTTTGAAGAATGTGTGAAAACGGCTGAGAAAACCTGCCCTATTTCACAGACACTTACATCTACTACGATTACTTCCAGCGCTACATTGCTGTAAAAAAATCTATTTCACCAGGTAACCACAGTGATTTCAATCGTTGTGGTTATTTTTTTGATCACACATTGAATCAAAGTAACTTCGAAGCATGAAAAAACAATATTCCCGCCGCATCCTGGTCGCCCTGGCCATTACCGGCGCTTTCGGTCTTGGTTTCACATCGAGTCAGCTCCTTTCTGAAAAAGAAGAAAAACTCGTTGAAGGCCGGGTAACCGGTATCGGTGGAATATTTTTCAAATCAAGCAACCCGGAAGAGCTGAAGCTTTGGTACAAAACATATCTCGGATTAAACACCGGTCCGTATGGAACAACATTTAAGTGGTACCAGGGCGCCGACAGTACGAAAATGGGATTCACCCAGTGGGGCGCGTTTAAATCGACTACCAAATATTTTGAGCCTTCGAAGAAGGAGTTCATGATCAATTACCGGGTCGATAATCTCGCAGCGCTGATGAAAAAATTTGATGGCAAGGTGATCATCACCGATACCGTAGAAACGTACGATTACGGAAAGTTCGTCCACATCATGGATCCCGAAGGCAATAAGATAGAATTGTGGGAACCGATTGATGAAGTGTATGGAAAGATCGAAGGTGAGGTCACAAAATAATCCGCTTATGAAAACAATCAGAATTTACCAGGTCGATGCTTTTACATCCAAACTGTTTGGTGGAAATCCGGCAGCGGTATGTCCGCTCAGTGAATGGCTTCCTGATGAAGTGATGCAGAATATTGCGCTGGAAAATAATCTCGCAGAAACTGCTTTCATTGTAAAAGAATCGGCACACTACCACATCCGGTGGTTTACACCGGCAGTTGAAGTTGATCTTTGCGGACATGCCACACTCGCTGCGGCGCATGTCTTGTTCAATCACGAAAATTTTTCCGGAGAAAAGGTGGTCTTCCATTCGCGAAGCGGGAAACTCATTGTAACGAAGCAAGGCGATGAACTGACTCTCGATTTCCCTGCCGACGTGATGAACGAAGTTCCGGTTACACCACAGCTCACAGCTGCATTTGCTGAAAAACCTGTTGAGGCATATCGTGGAAAAACCGACTTGATGCTTGTTTTTGAAAACGAAAAACAAATTGCCACCATGGTTCCCGACCTGCAGAAGATCAGTGAATTCGACGGGCGCGGCGTTATTGTAACCGCACGAGGCAACGAAGTTGATTTTGTTTCCCGGTTCTTCGCGCCTCAATCCGGAATTGATGAAGATCCGGTAACCGGTTCGGCACACACGTCACTCGCCCCGTATTGGTCTGGCCGTCTCGGAAAACAAACCCTGAGCGCCATCCAGATTTCGAAAAGAAAAGGTTATCTCACCTGCGTTATTGCCGGCGACCGTGTTCAGATTTCCGGAAAAGCTTGTTTGTATCTCACCGGCGAAATTTTTGTTCCATGATTGTCCGCAAACCCGTTCGCAGCATTTGTCTCCGATACGCGCATCAGCACATCAATAATCAGCACATCAGCAAATTAATTTCATGAAGACACTCGGCCTCATCGGCGGCATCAGCTGGGTCTCCACCATCGATTACTACCGGCTCATCAACGAAGGAATCAATGCCAGGCTCGGCGGAATGAATTTCTCCCGCTGCATCATTCATTCGATGAACTACGCCGACATCAAACGCAACAACGAGAATGGCGACTGGAACGCTACACTCAACCTGCTCGCGGAGGCGGCTGAAAACATGAAACAGGGCGGCGCCGAAGCCCTGGTGCTTTGCGCGAATACGATGCACAAAATTGCAGATGAACTCGAAGCGCGGATTGGACTTCCGGTGATTCACATTGCGAAAGTCACGACTGCTGAAATCGAAAAACAAAAACTCACCAAAGTAGCCTTGCTGGGAACAAAGTTTACGATGGAAATGGATTTCTTCAAATCGAAACTTCTCGCGAAAAATATTTCCGTGATGATTCCCAACGACGAAGACCGCGAGTTCGTTCACTGGACCATTTTCGAAGAACTGGGCCGCGGAATAATTAATCCGGAAACAAAGCAACGGTACATCCGCATCATCAACAGTCTTACCGATGGCGGAGCACAAGGGGTTATTCTCGGTTGCACGGAAATTCCGTTGTTGATTCAGCAGGAAGATGTTTCCATTCCGGTGTTCGATACCACGGCGATTCATGCGGCGGCGGCTGTTGAGTTTTCACTGAGCTGATCACGCACACTGGTTGTTGCGCCTTCGGCGCGTCGCCACAGATGCGCAGATTACGCAGATTGAAGGATTAAAAAATAAAATCAATCCAATTATTTTTTTTAAAATCTGCGTAATCTGCGAATCTGTGGCAGGAGGCCGAAGGCCTGACCCCTACGATAACGGTGGGTAACCCTGCGAGGGCATAACCCTTTGAGGGTACCACCCTGCGAGGGTATAACCCTTTGAGGGTTTATCCGATTACAAGCGTTTACAAACGCTTACAAATACTTACATCCGACTACAAACGCTTAATAACCGCTTATTTCCAATCCCGTCGCTTTTCTTTGCGGCATGGAAATAAGAACATCTTTTGTTGCAGATGCTGTATATCACGTCTACAATCGCGGGAATGGGTTTGAACCTATTTTTCGAAACCCTGATAATTACAACTACTTCATGGAGAAGTATTGGAAATACATGG
>Ga0193752_1000247_pt1 | contig 60634 bp, 48 predicted proteins | sample H1c1metaG_FD_144924 | JGI IMG/M metagenome (GOLD analysis project Ga0193752, IMG submission 144924) | Soil microbial communities from a riparian zone of the East river system, Colorado, United States - H1c1 | ecosystem: Environmental > Terrestrial > Soil > Riparian zone | place: USA: East River...
GCAGGGTAGTGCCTCCGCGATCATAGCAGGCTCACAAGCAATGTGCTCCGCGTCTCAGCGCCTCCGCGGTGATTTCAAATCAACACAAATCGCGCAGCGGGTCAATTTTGAATTTTACCTCAATTGTATTTCTTGTTGATGATTGATAAAATTTCACCGCAGAGACGCTGAGGCGCAGAGATCAGGACTTGAAAAGGTTGCAATGACCGCAGGGTAGTGCCTCCGCGATCATAGCAGGCTCACAAGCAATGTGCTCCGCGTCTCAGCGCCTCCGCGGTGATTTCAAATCAACACAAATCGCGCAGCGATCATCCGCGTAAATCCTTTTCAATCCGCGCCCTAAGCCATTCGACAAGCTCATGACAAACTCCGCGCAGGGTCCGCGTTCCTATTAAGCAGCACAAATCCCAACCACTTTCCCCACAATTTTCTACCTTGACATGAATTAATCTCGTTACTTTTAATCGCCACCAAACCCTTAACCCCATGTTAGAAAAGGTTGTGCAGCAATTAGACGAAGAGAAATTCGCCGCGTTGCAGGAATCCTTTCAGCAGAACAAAGCCGATAAATTCGGAAAGCTGTTGACGCTCTATCGCGAGAACGGTGATGAAGATGCTATGCGCGATGCGCTTGAACTTTCCAACAGTTCGTTCTATACACTCAAGTCGCGGTTACAGGACCGTATCCAGGAATTTCTTTTCAAAACCACGCAGGATAACCGCGCGGAACTTTTGAAACTTACGTCTTCCGTTCCGACACTGATCTATAACAGCCCCCGCGCTACCTCCATCATGCTCCTGCTGTTTCTCGAACAGGAACTGAAAAAACACGACATGCCGGCGGAACTTGTTGTGGTATATAACGCGCTGAAAAAACTTCACCTCAGTTCAAAAAAATACTACGACTACCAGCAGCGTTACAATAAAAATGTGGCTTACATGCTGGCGCTCGATAAGGCCGATGAAGTGCTGCTGCGTTACAACATTGAACTGGGCCAGTACCTGCTCACAGGAGATCCCGCGCATCCCGATGTGTTGAAATTACTCCTGCGTGAAATACGTAACCTTTCTAACCTGTACGAATCGCACCGCCTCGCATTTATCAAACACACCTGCGAAGCCGCGTATGGTATTTTTGTACATACCAAGCACTACATACACGACTCCGAAGACAGCGTGGAGCAGGTTCTCGCACGCATGCAGCAAACGCTGAGCGAATATCCCGGCGACAAGTTCTACATTCACATGCAGTCGCTTTATCATTTCCTGTCGTTTGAATACCACCACAAACTCGGGTTGCATAAAAACAGCCAGGCCTCGTACGAATACCTCCGCGGAAACCTGTTTGAGCTCCTGTGTCTTTCACACACGTTGCCGGTATACAAATTCCTGATTTCCGTTGCAGAGCGTAACCTGCAGATGGAAAAGCCCGGCGATACATTGGGCGAAATATTTGACAAAGTGTACCCGATGCTGGAGCCGGAAATTGAAACGGATATTTATTTCTTCCGGATGTACAAAGCGTATAGCTTATTTACCCGGAAAGAATATTCCAAGGCGGCCACGGAAATTGATTTGCTCCTGGGCGAAGTGAATTACAAGAAATCGGCTTTGGTGGAGATCCAGGCGAAACTGTTTCTTGCCCTGAATTACCTGCTGGCGGGAAAAACTGAACTGACAGAAAACGTCATTCGTTCATTGAGCAGGAAATTCAACCCGGATGAATTTATGGTTAAATACAACGGTTCTGTTCAGCTCCTGAAATTTCTGAAAACCGGTATTGCCAATATGACTTCGGGCAAGGGAGTGAAGATCAAAGAGGAATACACTGCTTTCGCTACTGCAAGTAAAGACCAGTTCAGTACGTTGTCGTTCCTCTCGATAAGCGACGAACAACTCGTGGCTATTGGTAAATTATGAGCGGGCTTCGTTTAACCACATTAGTGACATAGAATACATAGGGATAGAATTAACGAAGTGCACATAAGGAGGCTCCATATGTGCACTTCGTTTTTACTGCCCCGATGACCGATGTAATCTATGTAGCTAATGTGGTTTTAAAAACGTGCGCGCTCCAAAGGAGTCCTTTGGACCGCGTTTATAGACGCGCCAGGCTTGTTCCGAATTTCCAGCTGATTCCCAGTCGCAACATAAGCGAAGTACCCTTTGCACGTTCCATAGAAATGCAGCTTCCGTCGAGTGGCTGTATTTCGTGGTAAGCAACACTAAGTCCACCGTGAAGTACAACGTGCTCAAAGAACTGGTGACCCACGCCAAACCCTGCAGAAGCCTGCCAGCCACTCAAGCGCATAGAAGAAAAGTTGGCTGAAGCGTTTCTATCCGTTGGCTGAAGCGATTGCTCAATGGCACATGCCGTTTCTGTTAAACGCGCATCTGTAAAGTGATCGTAACCCACGTTGAAATAAACGGTATTCCGCCCGGAGGTCGATGAATAGTAACTCATGGTGGTCACACGGACTTCACTGTGCAATCCATACATTTTCCCGTTCATAGTAAGGATCGGGCCACCAATAAGGTGTACGCGTTTCACAATTTTCAAAGAAACGTACGGTACCAGACGGATACCAAAATTATTGCCGCTGATGCCTGAATATACACCCACTTCGGAAAGGAATGGATACAGGCGGGTTTTCGATTGTACAGGCTGCGCAAAAAGCACGGCTGCAAGGGAAAGGATGCCAATGATCAGGTTCTTTGAAGAACGTACTGGAGCGGTGTAGAGATTGAGTTTCATCTGGAGGTTGTTTTGTCTTGTCTGGAACAAATCTCCTCCGAATGGGTGCGGAATAAAATCCACTTGGGGTCAAGTGCTTTCGGGTGTAAGAAATTGGAGTGTTTTGTGGATAGGAAGCAGGGGGGCAGGAAGGCAGGATTTCAGGAGCGCAGGAGGCAGGGCGCTGTTCACACAACAAATGTCTTTTTTAATGGCGTCTGAAAAAGCCTCTGGTTACACGAACTGCCACTCCTGCCTCCTGAATTCCTGCCCCCTGAAACCCTGCCCCCTGAAACCCTGCCCCCTGAACTCCTGCCTCCCTGCCTCCTGAATTCCTGAATTAACGCGGCTCGTACACGATCTCAATCGCCCCGCTCTTCCCGTTATCCGAAACCAGGTTCACGTTGCGTTTGTGCCGGCCTTCCTTGACCTGGATCGCGGCTGTGTTCGGAGGAATTTCTCCGAGATTTTCGGCGTACATCACGAGCGTATTCACACCCGGGTTCAACTTCACGCGGATTCTCCGTTTGCGTTTTTTGAGCTTCAGGTTCTGTTCCACCATCTCGTCATTCATGAAAAGGGAAACAACATCGCCATCGACTTCGTTACGGTCCCACACGAGAATGGTAATGCGTTTGCGGTGTACGGTAACAGTTCCCTGTACGTCGATTTCGCGCGTAGTGTCTGTGCTCGCATAAATATTCGGTGGTGGAATGGTTGTATCGCGCTCAGGTTCTTTCCAGTCCTTGTAAAACGTGAAACGCATGTTGAACAGTACCATGGCGCCCGAATACGTGACGTTGGATTTTCCTACGGACGCATTGCTTTGCGTGAATTCGTACTGGTTTGTAAGCGTATTCGAAAACGGAATATGCGCCGCAATCCCGAAGTCGAAAGAGAAATTATCGCCCGGTGAAAAATTTCTCCGCCCGATTTCGAACGAAGCCATGTAACTGCTTTTATTCGCCTGAATAGTTCGTGAGGTCAGGCCGGTTCCGTTTTCGGTGTAATCCTCGTAACGTCCCTGGTAAATCTGCTGCTCTCCGTCGCGGTGATAAAAAGTGCGGCTGATCGTGCCCTTCACATAGAAGAAATCGGAATAACCACGATAGCTCAACAACCGGGAACTGAACGAGTACTGGTAAGATAAACCGTAACACAAATATTTATCCGTAATGACCCATCTCTGGAAAGTATCGCCCCGGAACGTATAAACGAACGGACCATTGTACGAATAGGCAGACCGGTTGCTCTGGAACTGTCCTTCAATAGTCGATAGCTGCGTTCCTTTTTTGTTGCTCAGGATAATGCCGCCGTGCACACCCAAAGAGGTATTCGCAATAATAGCGAGGCGCTTCTTGCCTGCGCTGTTGTACACGATGCCGGGCCCGGTATTGGTTGTCCGGCTCAGGTGACTGTTCCCGCTCAGGATTTCCTTACGGTCAGGCGCATACCCAATGGCGCCAACATTGAAACCTAAAGTCCATTTTTTGAACTGCGGATCCGGAAACTGGCCCTGCTTTTCGGGTGTCGGTGGGGGTGCGGGAACCTGCGCAAATGCAGATTGGCCCATCCCGAAAAAGAAGAGGACGAAAATAAATATCCGGTAAAGCCGTGTGGCAGGCATAGGATAAAGATAACAGGAATCTGGAATGTTGCTGGAATGGAAAACGGTTGAAACCGTTTGGGAAACCTGTTGTATCCATTGCCGGGGGCTTAAGCCCCCGGCAATGGACAGCGATTGGTTCTCCAACCGCTTAAGCGGTTTCCATCATCTCTTGATAACCACAGTTGACCGCTGCCCGGTAACAGATGAACTACCGTGTCTCACACTTATCCAAGCCGCGTTCAACATATCGGCATTATTCGTTCTTTTGCGATACCAGACCGCTGCCGGGAACACACTTCATGTGGTGTGTTTCTCTCCACTATGAACACCACCACCACGAAGTCTCATTTACTTGCTGCCGGTATCGCGCTCCTTGCCGTATTCTCCCTGTTTTTTGTCCTGGGGTTTTTCGGCAATGCTTTGCCTGATGCATTGAAAACAGTCGACTCCAAAGATCTCCTGAAGCTTGACGAAGTAAAACCGCCTGCAATAGTCCGTGCGCCCGATACTTTACCCGATTCGCTTCGCCTGCGTGTGGAACTCACCGACAGCACCATTTTTGTCTGTGTAACGCTTCCGCCGCCACCACCGAAATTCTGTCCCAAAGACACCTCGATCAAAGACATTCTGCTCATCGGCGATTCGCAGGTGGAATTTCTTCGCGCTTCGGTGTACAACTATTGCCGCACGAACAACTACAATCTCGTAGCCTCCGTGGTGTGGTACGGCTCAACCACCATTGCCTGGGGCGGAACCGACACGCTCGACAAGTACATCAAAAAATACAATCCTGATTTTGTGATCTGCGCTTTGGGACTGAATGAGATCGTCATCAAAAATGTGGAGCCGCGACGGAAGTATATTCAAACGATGAAACAAACATTTGCCGACAATCACGTTCCGTACTACTGGATCGGTCCTGCGGCATGGAGAAAAGACGATGGAATTTGCGCTTTGATGCAGGAAGAACTGGACACGTTGTTTTATCCTTCACATCTGCTCACACTCGATCGCGCATCCGACAAAAGACATCCTTCGTTTGCAGCATCCAAGATCTGGTTCGACAGTACAGCTACCGCAATGAACAAGTATACGCCGCTGTCGTTCCCCAACAGGGTTACGGAATACGAAAAAGCCAAGGGTCCGTTCGTCCTCATCAAAGTCCCTGCTAATTAATTTCTGCGATGAACTGGGGAACATTTTCAGACCTGTTTTTGCATACTTCGGATGAGCCGTTGGTTTTTCACACCGGTTTCTTCCTCTTCATCTTCAGTCTTTTTCTCATAGGCTACGCGTACGTTTCGAAGACCATTCACGCGCGGAATATTTACATCACCGTTTTCAGTTTCTACTTCTACTACATGACCAGCGGGATGTTTTTAATCCTGCTGATCCTCACCATTACCGTTGATTATGCATTCGCGCAGCTGATGGTGAGGCAACGAAATGAGATCCTGCGGAAAGCACTACTCTGCGTGGGCATCCTGTTCAGTCTCTCGTTCCTGTTCTATTTCAAGTACCGGAATTTTTTCCTGGAAAACACGAATTGGTTATTCGGAACACATTTCGAGATCACCCAACTTCTTCTTCCGATCGGAATTTCTTTTTACACGTTTCAGTCCATCAGTTTTCTGGTAGACACGTACAAGAAAAAGATTGCCATGCCCTCGTACGGCGAATACCTGATGTTCATGTCTTTCTTCCCGCATCTCATTGCCGGGCCCATCGTGCGTTCTTCCGATTTTCTTCCGCAGGCCGCAGGACCTGTAACGGTTACGCGCGAAAACATGAACGAAGGCTTTTACATGATCCTGAAAGGCCTCATCAAAAAAGCAATCATCAGCGATTTTATCGCGCAGTACGCCGATACAGTGTTCGGTCAGCCCGACGCGTTTACCGGAACAGAAAGTATTTTCGCCACGCTGTGTTACACCTTCCAGATCTTCTTCGACTTCAGCGGGTACACCGATATGGCCATAGGCATTGCGCTGCTGCTCGGCTTCCGTTTAGGAATCAATTTTCTTTCGCCGTACAAAGCCATCAACATTACTGATTTCTGGAGACGGTGGCACATTTCCCTTTCGTCGTGGCTGAGAGATTACATCTACATTCCTATGGGCGGAAACGCCAGCGGGTTCCAGCTTCAGCTGTTATTTATTCTGCTCACGATGCTCATCGGCGGATTCTGGCACGGCGCCGACTGGAAATTTGTATTCTGGGGCGGAATGCACGGCCTGCTGCTTGTGCTGCACAAACTCTACATGAAATACGTGAAGTTCAACGACGGATTCCTGAAACCATTGTATTGGTTGCTGACATTCGCCTGTGTGGCGCTGTTGTGGATTCCGTTCCGCGCAACGAGCATGGATGACGCCATCATCATTTACAAATCGGTTTTCAGCGGGGCATCACTGCAAATGGCCGATCTGATCATCGATAATAACCCTTTGCTGGTCATCGTATTCAGCATCGGCGTGATTCTTGCATTGTTACCTTCAGGAATCAAATCGTATGTTAAAGAATTCTTTTACAGGCAGAATTTTGTCGTTAAGATTGGCGTCCTTGCGATCATCATCCAGCTCATTATTCAAATGCGCACACAGGATGTACATCCTTTTATTTACTTTGACTTTTAGATCATGATGCGCATCCTGTTTGCTGTAATCGCCCTGCTGCTTTCGTTCTCCGTTTCCCGGGCGGGGAATGATACGATTATCAGGCCCGAGCTGAGTAAAATTCAGCATGCTGAAAATCTCGCCGGGTCGATGAAGAAGTTGAAGGCGGTCCACTCCACCCGCGACTCTGCATTTGTGGTTGCGCATTTTGGCGATTCACACATCCAGGGCGATTATTTTTCCGGGCAGATCCGCTACAACATGCAGGAATATTTCCGGTACGGCGGCGAAGGAATTCTTTTTCCGTATTCCGTTTGCAAAAGTTTTGGCCCGAAAAATCTCACAACAACTATTGCCGGAACCTGGGAACATGCAACGGTCCTGAACAATGCGAAAAACTACCCGATCGGAATTACCGGGTACACGCTCGTTACCACCGATAAAAAAGCGACCATCAGTTTTAATTTCAATCCGCAGGGAGGAATTCAATACAACGACACCACGATCATCAAAGAAGTCGTGATCTGGCACAGCGCCGATAATTTCAAACTGCTCCTGAAAGACAACAAAAGCGCCGGGAGCGTTGTGTATGATGAACCCGTGAACGGACTTCAATGCACACGCATTTTGAATTACCGCATCGGTACCGAGCTGAAACTTTATTTTGATGTCGCCGACGCGCACACTGCTTTTAATTTTCACGGAATCGCGTTTGAAAATCCTTCCGAGAAAGGGTTGGAGTACCACCGGTGCGGCGTAGTGGGCGCTACGTTTTTGCAGCTGATCAAACAGCAGGACGTGACATTGGCTCACCTGAAACAAATCAAACCCGACCTGCTGATTTTTTCGTACGGCTCCAATGAATCGTACGACACCAACTTCAACGTCGATAATTATTACACGCAGGTTTCCGCATTTATCAAACGGGTGAAAGATGAAATTCCCGGTGTGAATATCGTTTTCACCGGTACGCCCGATACACGTTCGAGAAGCAGGTATCCGGTGAACACCATTCCGATCAATACAAAACTCAACCTCATTGCGCAGGAACAGGGTTGCGGTTTCTGGGACATGAATGCCGTGATGGGTGGCGACAATTCCATCCTGTATTGGCTGGAGAACGGCCTTGCACGAAAAGACAAACTGCACTTTACAAAATCGGGATACGGTTTACAGGCCGATTTATTTTCCGCGGCGTTTTTCAATCTTTACCACGAACAATACGATGAGGATGCAAAATTGTTCTGCACGTTCCTCGACGCGAAAATAGCTTCGCAGCTGAAAGGACTTAAGGACAGTCCAAAGCCTGCCGAAGGAGAAAAGCAGCCCGTGGGCACCGGCCAAACGCATGTTGTGAAGCAAGGCGAAACACTCTCCGTGATCGCGCGGAATTATGGCGTTACGGTACAGCAAATCTGTGACTGGAATAATATCAGCAAGACAGCTGTGCTGCACATCGGGCAGAAGCTGATCATCAAAAAGTAGCAGTCAGACTTCGGCTCCGCTCAGTCTGACAAGCAGCTTCGCCTCAAAAATCGCGTAACGAGATCGTAAGACGCACACCCAACCGCGTATTGAAACCATTTGTCAGACCGAGCGGAGCCGAGGAATGACAAAGTATGGAAGCCCGTTGTGCGCCTTCGGCGTGGGGCCACAGATTCGCAGATTTCGCAGATTAAAAAATCAATTGTATTGCTTTTAATTTCTGGCGAAAAATAATTTCAAAAATCTGCGTAATCTGCGAATCTGTGGCAGGGTGCCGAAGGCGCAACAAGCAATACAGCGAAATCCCCATTAAAAAAGCGACTCCGTTATCCGCACTGTCCGCCGCCGCGGACAACTGTTACTGCCACTTTTTACTACCTTGCTGTACCAATCCGCTGGTCATGAAAAAACTTCTACCTCTGCTCGTCCTGCTTGCGCTGCCATTTTTTGCATCCGCACAATGCACGCCGAACACCACCTACACCATTCCGGGCATTTATCCCGATACACTTCCAACAGGAACCGTAGGTCAGCCGTATTCTTCAGACATCACCTTCATGCTTCCGCTGGATACCGGTGGGTACGATTTCACCAATTTCGAAATCCTCACCATCACGCTTCCGGTGGGCCTCACCTGGCAGTGTAATAATTTCGCGAATGGATGCAATTACGATCCGTGGGTGAATCAATACGGCTGCGTGAATGTTTCGGGCACTCCGCTGCTTGCCGGTTTCTACCCGATTGATGTTACCGTCATTGCCGATCTCACCGTCGCATCCGGAATTCCGGTGACGTTTCAATGCTTCATCGAAATTGTTCCCAGCACGTCTTCTTCGAGTAACAACGGCTATTCCATGGTGGGCTATGATGGCTGCGCACCGATCACCGTAAACTTCACCAATAACAATCCGGGACTCCAGGGATATTACTGGGATTTCGGAAACGCCAATCAATCAACAGCAGAAAATCCTGCCCCGCAGGTATACACACAGCCGGGCGATTACATTGTACACTACGAAGCATACAGCGACACAACCACGTACAATTTTTACACGCTCACATCCATCACCATCACATCGATCCAGAATTCTGCTTCCGTGTGGGGCTATCCCGTTGATGGAAATCCGGACCTGTTTGTGATCGTGAAAGAAAACGGAACGCCGGTTTACCAGTCGAACTATTACGGAGATCAGTTTCCGGTTGTATCCTGGACGGGGCTGAACGTAAACATGAACCCGGCGAATACCTACGTACTCGAAGTCTGGGACGAAGACGATTACGAATTTGGTTTTGGCGCCGATGATTTTGTAGGAAGCCACACCATGTCATTGAACGGCTGCACCGGTTGCGCTGCAAACATTTCCATTGTCGATTACGTGGTGAATCACCAGGTAGTACCACCTACTCCATCCGTAATTACCGATGATACCGTGCATGTTCACGGCTATCCGGGAATTCCGAACGTGGTGTATGATTCACTCAATCACGTGTTGGTTACAGACACTATTCAGTACAGCCTGCAATGGTATTTCAACGGAAGTCCGTTGCTGGGAGAAAATGCACCGTCTGACACCGTGTGGAATTCCGGAGATTACTTCGTGGTTGCCATCAACCAGTGGGGATGCGCAACTTTTTCGGATACAGTTCTTGCCATCTGGTGCGACACTTCGTGGCATCCTGATGTGCTCGTATACCTCACCGATCTTTCTACCATTGACACCACGGGCAACACCATGCAGTGGTACCTCAACGGCAATCCGGTTCCGGGACAAACCGCTGACTCCATTGATGCTGTTGTGAATGGCACGTATGTACTCGAAGTAACCAATTCATTCGGTTGTGCGTTCTACTCACTACCTGTTGTTGTTTCCGTAGGCATCGCAGAGAACAATGCTGACGCACCGGCGCTCTACCCGAATCCTGCGAATGAAACAGTGAACATTTCCTGGATGGGCAATGGCCACAATTCACTCGTGCAGGTTCACGATATTTCCGGACGACTGGTGATGGAGCACGCAACCACGCAAAACCAAACCTTGCTGGACGTGTCGCAACTTCCGGAAGGAACGTACGTAGTCACGATCCTTGCCGGAGAAAGCAGAAGTACAGCACGTATGGTGATTGCGCGATAATTTAGTTCGGAGGACGGTTGCTTGTCAGTTCGGGCGCAGTCGAGAACACAAGCGACGGGCAAGTCCGTCTCACTTTTGTCTGTCTCGACTGCGCTCGACATGACAAAAGACGTAATTTCGTCCCATGTCCAATTCCATCGATTCTTCCAAAGCTCCCGAGCCAGTCGGACTGTACCCGCACGCCAAACGCGTTGGCAACCTGCTTTTTCTCTCCGGTGTAGGTCCGCGTGAACGCGGCACGAAAAAAATTCCGGGAGTTGAACTCGATGAAAACGGCAACATCGCTTCATACGATATCGAAAAGCAATGCCGCAGCGTTTTCCGGAACGTGAAATACATTCTCGAAGATTCCGGAAGCAGCTGGAACAACATCGTTGACGTTACGGTTTTCCTCACCAACATGAAAGACGATTTTCCGATCTACAATAAATTGTGGGCGGAGTATTTTTCAGAAAATCCGCCGTGCAGAACAACGCTGGAGATCAATTGCCTGCCTACTCCGATTGCGATCGAGTTGAAAGTGATTGCGACTGTGGACTAACCCGCAACACGAAACTTTTTTAACCCGGAATTACCTCAGTTGAAAATCTCAGGGCTCATATTCATTCTACTGGTGTTCGCAAGTTGCGGTGATTATGGTATCGCACAAGAGTATGTGAATGCCGACAGCGCGGTCTCAACCAGAATTCTGGTGGACGCAGATTCAATGAGATATGCTGAGGTCACGGTTCTTGCCTTCGACGGCTATCCGGAAATGACGGTTTATTACGAATTCCAGGAATACAACATGGACCGACTGTACAAATTGGATGCTGAGCTCATCGTCAACGGAAAGGTGATCAAACCTGAATTGGATATCGTGGAGGCATGGTACGGGTACGGGGATACTTACACAAATATAAATATGGTCAGGTGCTGTGATTCGCTTACAGAAAAACTGCGTATCGCTTACGTCCCGGCTATGGATACACTCACCTTTGATCTGAACATCAATAAGGAATATCCCGATCTCGACGAATTGCCGGACCAACTTTCCGTTCATCTTACGTCTGAATCTGCAAGTGGCAAGATCGACACTACGATTGCATTAACACGCCGTTCACGGAAATATGCCACGGGAACGCTCCGTTTTCATTAAGTGCAGGACTGAAGTATCTTTATCTCACGCTCCCGAAACCCGGAACTCTTTTAACCCGCAACACAGCTATTGAAAATCTCAGCGCTCTTATTTATCTTATTTGTGTTCGCAAGCTGCGGCGATGGCATGCTGCATGAATATTTGAACGGCGACAGCACGATCTGGACCGATGTTCCGGTGTATGCAGATTCTACCGGGCATGCAGAAGTTACGGTTACCACCGACTACGGCCACCCGGAAATAGTCGTGTACTACGGATGCGAAGAATACAACATCGACCGGCTGTACAAAATAAATGTTGAACTCATCGTCGACGGAAAAGTGATCAAAGCAGATTCAGATAACCTGGACGCTTCGTACGCGAATGCGGATGTACCCGTGAGCAGCTGTTGCGATTCAATCGCGAAGAAATTACACATTGATTCTACTCAGTATATGGAATCATTCTCCGTTGGTCTGAAAATCGTGAAGAAATATCCCAGCCTGGGCAAATTACCGAAGCAACTTTCTGTTCGTCTTACGTCTGAATCAGCGGGTGGCAACACCGACAGCACGATCGTATTAACACTCCGTTCGCAAAAAGACACGAGAGCGCCGATACGGTTTCATTGACAAGGGCGCGGCAAAGCCCTATATTTGAAGTATGAAATCCGATGCGATAAAACTGGAATTGATTGAGTGGATTACACAGGTAGAAGATGAGGCTACACTTAAAGCGCTCATGCTTTTCAAGAAATCTACGGAAGGGGAAGATTGGTTCGACACGTTAACACCCGAACAAGCGTTGCGCGTTGAACAGGGCATTGAAGCTTGTAAGAAAGGGCGAACGATAAAGAGCAAAAAAGTTTGGGAGAAATATGGCATGAAGGGTTAGTTTCATCTTCGACAGAAATTTGTCAACAGATTAGTGCCGAAGATGGCGCAACCTGAAACCCAAAACTTTTTTAACCCGGAACACTTCTTTTGAAAACAAAAATCTCTCTTTTACTCTTCACGGTTTTATTGCTCGTTTCCTGCGAACGCCGCCAACAGGTTATTAATGAGGGCAACTTTACAGACGTCGACAGCACAGTACTTCACTGGAAAGAATACATCGACCGCGATTCATTTTTCCGGGAAGTTTCATTGCGTGGCATTCGAGTAAACCTTGCACGTGCAAAATCAGAACAGGAATTCCGCGACAGTACTTTTGCTGAAACCGATTTCTTCGGAAACGGAAAACCGAAAGCATTGCGATCGTTTGAAAAAGGGGAACAGAAAGGTATCTGGAAATCGTGGTACGAAGACGGAAAAACAAAATCGTCGGGCATGGTTGTAAACGGTGTGCTCCGCGATTATTTTTCCTACTACGATAACGGAGCGGTAGCCGTAACCGCATCACGCCTTCCCGATGGAACCATGGCGCGCACCGAACGATGGCGCAACGGAAATCTCAAAGAAGAATTTTCCACCGACAGCCTGGGCAACGGAACCTGCGTGAACTATTACGAGAACGGAAAAAAATCCGGGTCCGGAAAGTTGTACCGTTTCGCTCCCGACAGCACCTGGCAACAATGGGATTCATTGGGAACACCACTTGCTGACACCACCTATGGCATTGGGCCCGCTCAGTAAATATCCGATGCTTTGGCTGGTCACAGGGATCTGTGCTGCCCTGCTTGTTCCGGCTTTGTTCATGGACGGCATGTTCAACGATGGCGTGCTCTATGCATCCGTGAGCCACAACTACGCGCAGGGATACGGAACGTTCTGGGAAATGTATTTCAGTGATACGCTCTATCCGCATTTTCATGAACAGCCACCACTCCTGTTTGCATTGCAGGCGGGCTTTTTCAAATTTTTCGGTGATGGATTTTACACCGAACGCATCTACTGTCTCGTAACCGCCATTGCCTGCAACCTGCTCATTCTTCGTGCGTGGAAAATCATCACCGGCGACCGGGACACGGCCTGGCTTCCGCTCCTGTTCTGGTTCATTATGCCCGTTACATTTTGGGCATTCACCAATAACGTAGAGGAATGCACCATGACCGTGTTTGCGTTGCTGGCACTGAATGCTGCGTTGCGCGCCATCACATCGTCCACCCATGCACTGCGGTGGTGGTTTATCGCCGGCGTGTGGATCCTTGCTGCGGGACTCACGAAAGGAATACAGGGTACGTTCCTGCTTTCGGCCCCGTTCTGGTGTTGGATCATTCTCCACAACGGCCATGCAAAACAGTTCATCGCCCGCTCCGCAGTTATTGCCCTGGTACCGGTAGCATTCGTGATTGTTGCCTGGTTCACCCCATCCATCCACGACAGTTTTGGCCAGTATTTTTCTTCCCGTTTTGTCAAAACATTCGACAACACTGTTGCGGATACGCGCACCAGCCACTTTCACCTGCTTTACGAATTACTGCTGGATACATTGGTTGTGATTTTCCTCGTGTTCGTTTTTCTTATAGCCGGTCGAAAAACTCCGGGGATGAAAGAAGAAACCCGGAAAAATATACGGATGATCTGTTTCCTGCTGGCGTGCGGTTTCTCCGGAATATTACCCTTGCTCATTACCCGTGAACAGCGTGGTTTTTATCTCCTCACAGCGTTGCCCATGCTTGTGTTGGCTGCAGCGTTGTTCGTGCGTCCGATGATCAGCCGGTTCACAACGTGGATGAACAACCGAAAAAGTTTGGCCAACTCCGTTTCCATCGGTTCTGCAATTGTGTTGCTTGTCGTTGTGTTTTTCACCGTGCAGAATTTTGGAATTCCAAAACGCGATGCAGATGCCCTGCAAACCATTCATGAAATGGCCGCACATACCGGCGACCGGACCACGATCAAAACCTCGGTTTCCATCAACGACAATTGGGGGTTTGTGTCCTACGCACAGCGCTATCACGGATTATCGCTGACGGACCTGGACAACCCGGAAACAGAATGGCTTTTGCTGGAGAAGGACACACCCGCACCCGAAGGATATGCGCCGGTATCCATACATTCGCAGGGCTATAAACTGTACAGAAAAAAGCAATGAGTAATCCTCCCGCGTCCCGTCAAAGTCCCGTGTTGCTGATCCTCGCACTCAGCATCGCTGCGGCATTACTCATTCCGGCCCTGTTCATGGATGGAATGTTCATGGACGGACTCATTTATTCCTGCGTCGGCAAAAATCTTTCCGTGGGCATCGGCACGTTCTGGGACCCGCAGTTTTCTTCCACGTACATGGTTTCGTACCACGAACAACCTCCGCTCATGTTCGGAATGGAATCGGTGTTCTTCAAAATCCTTGGAACATCTTTTTACACCGAACGCGTGTACTGTTTGTTTATGGCCGTGATGTGTTTTCTCGCGTTGCGGTACGTGTGGAACAAACTCTTCGCAGATGCGCCAGCCGAAAAACGGTTGCTCTGGGTGCCTGTAATTTTCTTTTTTGTTTCACCCGTGATCTTCTGGGCCTATACCAACAATGTCGAAGAAGCATCCATGGTGGTTTTTGCCTTGCTCTCTGCGGGATTTCAACTGGCAGGCATCCGTTCCAAAGGAAACGGGTATGGCTGGTTTGCATTGGGCGGTGTTGCGCTGATTGCATCGAGCATGTGCAAAGGCATGCAGGGTCTTTTTCCGCTCATTATTCCGCTCACGTGGTTCTTCATTGTGCGAAGCATTTCGTTCCGGAAAGCATTCGTCGGCAACGTCATTGTGTTTGCTGTGCCTGCGGTGTTTTACCTGCTGATCTCCCTGTACGAACCCGCTGTGAACAGCTACACCGCCTATTTTCACGACCGCCTGGCGACCACCTTCAACGTGGCTGAAACCGCCACCACATCGAGCCGGTTTTTCATCCTCTTTGAGCTGCTTCTCAATATTCTTCCGGCACTTTTCGTGAGCCTTTTGCTCACCGTCGCAGCGCGAAAAATCACAATGACGTACAGCAGGAAAGCCCTGTTTTTCATGGTCGTTGGTTTCGCAGGCATTCTCCCGTTGATGGTGACCCTCGAACAGCGTGGTTTTTACCTCGTAACCGGCCTGCCTTTCATAGCCATTGGCCTCGCCTTATTCACCCTCCGGGGCGCACAGGCGATGCAGGAGAAAACCGATCGGGTCACCTGGTTCAGACGTTCACTGGCCACACTGGCGGTTCTGATCATCACAGGAACCGTGATCTCCACAGTCTGGCTGGCCGGAACGCCCAAGCGCGATGTCGATCTTCTTCACGATGTTGAACTCATCGGGCACCACTGCGGTCCCGGGAAAACCGCCACCGCAGATGCGTCCATCTGGTCAAACTGGAGCCTGCAGGGTTACCTGGTCCGCTACCACAACATCAGCCTCGCCCGTCCTTCCGATCCGAAAGCAGACTTTTACATCGCCCCCAAAGGGTCCCCGGCCCCGGCAGGCTATATTCCGGCCAATCTTCCCACTCTTCAGTACGATCTCTTTAGTTCAGGAGGGCAGTAGGCAGGATTACAGGAAATCAGTAGGCAGGTCAGCAGGAGTTCAGGTGGCAGGTATCGAAGCTGAAATTAGGTTCTGCCCTGCCACCTGAACTCCTGCTGACCTGCCTACTTGCCTACTCACCTACTCCTTCCTACCTTCGTTCCCCTTATGAAAAAGTACCCGGAATACCAGTCGCTCAACCTGCCTGCCATTGCAGACCAGATCCTGAAAGACTGGGATGAAAATCGTGTGTTCGAGAAGAGCATTTCTTCACGTGAAGGAAAAGAGCCGTTTGTGTTTTACGAAGGACCTCCTTCAGCCAACGGAATGCCTGGCATTCACCACGTGATGGCGCGTGCGATGAAAGATATTTTCTGCCGCTACCAGACACTGAAAGACAAGCAGGTGAAACGCAAAGCCGGCTGGGACACACACGGACTTCCCATTGAACTGAGCGTGGAAAAAACGCTGGGCATTACGAAGGAAGACATCGGGAAAAAGATTTCGATTGAAGACTACAACAAAGCGTGCCGCACCGAGGTGATGAAATACACGCATCTCTGGGAAGACGTAACACGCCGGATGGGATATTGGGTCGACATGAGCGATCCGTATGTGACGTACGAGAACACGTACATCGAAAGCGTGTGGTGGCTCTTGCAGCAGCTGTACAAAAAGAACCTGCTCTACCAGGGATATTCGATCCAGCCGTATTCACCTGCTGCAGGAACAGGACTTTCTACGCATGAGCTGAACCAGCCGGGATGTTACCGCCCGGTGAAAGACCGCACGGCTACCGCAATGTTTAAACTGAAGGAATGCAGCGATGAAAACCATTCGCTTGCACCGCTGTTTAAAAGCATCGCAGAAAATATTTACGTGCTCGCCTGGACAACCACACCGTGGACACTTCCTTCGAATACGGCGCTGGCTGTTGGGGCAAATATGGAGTACGTCCTTGTAAAAACATTCAGCCCCTTCACGCATGAAGCGGTTGCGGTTATCCTCGCGAAAGATCTTCTCGACAAATATTTTCCTGCGAAAAATACCGAACTGAAACTCAGCGACTACAAAGCCGGGGACAAAGCGGTTCCGTTCGAAGTAGCCGGTTCTTTCAAAGGCTCACAACTCGTTGGATTGACATATGAGCAGCTCCTTCCGTATACGCTTCCGCATGAAAATGCAGACAAAGCTTTCCGCGTCATTGCAGGAGATTTTGTTTCCACGGAAGACGGTACCGGTATCGTTCACATCGCACCAACTTTCGGTGCGGATGACATGCGTGCAGCAAAAGCTGCTGGTGTTCCTCCGATGCTCGTTTTAGACGACAACGAAAAAGCCGTTCCGCTGGTTGATCTTCGCGGTCGTTTCCGGCCGGAGATGAAAGAATTCGCCGGCGAATACGTGAAAGCCGATTACCTCACCGACAAAGAAAAAGCCAGTGAAATTGAACGGCTGAAATCGCAAACCGGAAATTCCCTGGATGATCTGGTTTCGAAAATCGTCACGCGCACCAATGAATACCTGAGTATCGATGAACGCCTCGTGCTGAAACTCGAACAGGAAGGCAAGCTTTTCAAGAAAGAAACCTACGAGCACAATTACCCGCATTGCTGGCGTACCGACAAGCCGGTATTGTATTACCCGCTCGACAGCTGGTTCATCAAAGCCTCTTCCATGAAGGAGCGCATGGCGGAACTCAACCGCACCATCAACTGGAAACCGGAAAGTACCGGCACCGGTCGTTTTGGTGAGTGGCTGAACAACCTCCAGGACTGGAACCTTTCGCGTTCACGCTATTGGGGAATTCCACTGCCTATCTGGACCAGCGAAGACAAAACGGAAGAGATCTGCATCGGTTCTGCCGAAGAACTGAAAACGGAAATCGAACGTGCAATGAAAGCCGGTTTCATGACAGAGAACCCGCTCGGGAAATTTACCCCGGGAAATTTCTCAAAAGAAAATTACAACACGTTCGATCTGCACCGTCCGTATTCCGACGATATCGTTCTGGAGCGTAACGGGAAAAAATTATTCCGCCAGGCGGACCTCATCGACGTGTGGTTCGATTCGGGCGCTATGCCCTATGCGCAGCTGCATTACCCATTCGAGAATAAAGAACTCATTGATAACCGCGGTTACTATCCGGCCGATTTCATTGCAGAAGGCGTTGACCAGACCCGCGGGTGGTTTTATACCCTGCATGCCATTGCCGTGATGCTGTTCGACAGCGTGGCGTACAAAAACGTTATTTCCAACGGGCTTGTCCTCGACAAGAAGGGCGAGAAAATGTCGAAGAGCAAGGGCAATGCCGTTGACCCTTTTGCCACGCTCAGCAAATACGGTGCGGATGCTACGCGCTGGTACATGGTGACCAATGCGTCTCCATGGGACAACCTGAAATTCGATGAGGAAGGCATTACGGAAGTACAGCGGAAGTTCTTCGGGACCGTGTACAACACGTATTCCTTCTTCGCTTTGTACGCCAACATCGATGGTTTCACCATTGATCCGAAGAATTACATCGCCACCAAAGACCGGCCGGAACTCGACCGGTGGATCATTTCGAAACTGCACAGCCTCATCAGGCTCGTTACTGAAAAGCTGGACGATTACGATCCCACTCCGGCTGCACGCGCCATTGAGAATTTCGTTGACGAACACCTTTCGAACTGGTATGTGCGCCTCGCGCGCCGCCGTTTCTGGAAGGGAAGCATGTCGGACGATAAGCAAGCCGCTTACCAGACGCTTTACGAGTGCCTGGGCGGGATTGCGCAGCTGATGAGTCCGTTTGCCCCGTTCTTCGCCGACTGGCTTTTCAAGAACCTCACAGCGGGTGTACGCGAGATCCTGCCTGTGCCCGAGTCCATTCATTTGTCGATACTGATGAAGGCTGATCCGTCGGCCATTGATACCGAACTCGAAGAGCGCATGGAGCTGGCGCAACGCGTATCGTCGCTGGTGCTTTCATTGAGGAAAAAGGTAAATATCCGTGTCCGCCAACCGCTTGAACGCGTGATGATTCCGGTTCTTGATCCCACATTCAGCGAACGGTTACACCAGGTTGAGCACCTGATACTGGCCGAGACCAATATCCGGAAGATCGAATACGTTACCGAGACCGGAGTCTTTGTCAAAAAAATCAAGGCTGACTTCAAGGCATTGGGTAAGAAACTGGGCAAGCACATGAAAGCTGCAGCGGCTTCACTTGCTGCGATGAGCAGTGATGAAATTGCCGCGCTGGAACAAAAAGGCTATCACGAATTGAAAATTGATGGCGATGTGATAACCATAGAACGTTCTGAGGTTGAGGTGATTGTGGATGATTTACCGGGATGGATGGTGGCTGTTGACGGAAACCTTACCGTTGCCCTCGACGTTACAATAACCCCGGAACTGAAAGAGGAGGGGCTGGCCAGGGAGTTGGTGAACCGCATTCAGAACCTGAGAAAGGAAAGTGGATTTGAAGTAACGGACAGGATTGATGTAAGAATAAAAGAGCATAAAGTACTTGCAACTGCTGTAAGAAATAATTTCGATTATATTTGCTCTGAAACTCTTGCTACATCGCTAGAACTGGTAAGCGAAATTTCTGAATCAGAAGCAGTGCCGGTTGATGTAGATGATGAAGTCACAACTAAAATTTACATAACCAAACACAACTAAACCTTCACTACCCATGGCAAAAAAGTCGAAAAAAGGTGGCGCTTCGAAAAAGTCGAAACCTGCTAACAAAAAGGCTGCCAAAAAGACTGCCAAAAAGGCGAGTAAAAAGGCAACCAAGAAAGCTGCAAAAAAAGTAGCTAAGAAAAAAGCAACTAAGAAAGCAGCAGCGCCAAAAAAGGCAGCTAAGAAAGCAGCAAAAAAAGTCGCTCCTAAAAAAGCTACCAAGAAAGCAGCTAAACCAGCAGCAAAGAAAGCCACCAAAAAAGCGGCAGCTCCTAAAGCTAAACCGGCCCCAAAACCAGTAGCGCCTAAGGCAGCGGCTCCAAAACCGAAACCAACTCCAAAACCGAAACCAGCAGCGAAGCCAATTGAGCACAAGCCAGCGCCTCCTGTTGTTGCACCCCCAAGCAATGATGATGATATCATGAATGATGGTGGTGACGGAATTGACCTGAACGACGATGGCGCAGAGATGACAGAAGACGCAAGCGACGAAGGTGAAAGCGAAGAGCGCGGACAGTTCGATCACTTCTAATATTTTTTAGTACTACAATTACATGGCCAAGAAAGCAAACAAAAAAACTTCTGGTAAGGCCAGCAAACCAGCTCCTAAGAAAAAAGCAGCTCCGGCAAAAAAATCCGGAGCTGTTAAGTCTAAGCCCGCTGCAAAGCCGAAATCGAAGCCCGCTGCAAAAAAAGCAGCTCCAGTTAAATCAAAGCCTGCTCCTAAAGCGAAAGCTCCGGCGAAAAAGGTTGTTGCAAAAGTTAAGCCTGCCGCAAAACCTGTTGCTGTGAGCAAACCTGTTGCAAAACCAATTACCCCGGTGAAAGTTGCAGTGAGCAAGCCCGTAGCACATGTGGCGAAAAAAGCAAACGTGGTTGTCGACAACCGCACGCGCTATTCGGATGCAGAACTCAAAGAATTCAAAGTACTTATCCATAAAAAACTGGAAGAAGCTACCCGCGATTATGAGCTGCTGAAGAATACACTTTCACACAAAGACGATCACGGAACAGACGACACTTCTCCAACTTTCAAATTACTTGAAGATGGATCTGATGTACTTTCCAAAGAGGAGACTGCACATCTTGCAGCCCGCCAGGAAAAATACATTCAGAACCTGAAGAATGCGCTCATCCGTATTGAGAATAAAACGTACGGGATTTGCCGCGTTACCGGCAAGCTCATTCCGAAAGAACGACTCCGCAGCGTACCGCATGCTACTTTGAGCATCGACGCGAAACTGGGGCAGAACCGTTAATACTTCTGAGATTATTTAAACCCGTCTCATCAGCAATGATGAGACGGGTTTTTTCGTGCGTCATTGAGCGCAGCAATCCCTTTGAGGGTTTATCGCAGGATCACGCGATTCTCCATAAACCCTCAAAGGGATTGCTTTTTGTCAAATCCCGTTAAGATTCGGGGTAAAACGTGATAAAAATATCGTTGCGCCGCAGTGTCACCATGCCGCCGTGGTTATCTTTGCGCCAGTGAAAAAAGCCATTGCCCTCATCTTAGGTGTTTTGTTCCTCGACCAGTTTGTGAAGATCTGGATCAAAACACACATGTACCTGGGCGAGTCGTACCGTGTTTCCGGAGAATGGTTCTACATCCATTTTGTAGAAAATCCGGGCATGGCATTCGGTCTTCAGCTGGGCGGCGATTACGGAAAATTACTGTTGAGCGTATTTCGCCTGGCAGCAGTTGCCGGCATCGGCTATTACCTCTGGAAGTTGTTCCGCAAACAGGTTCGCCCGCTTTTGCTGGTGTGTGTAGCGCTCATTTTCGCCGGGGCAATGGGCAACATCCTCGACAGTATTTTTTACGGGAAATTCTTCAATACAAGCGACGCCTGGGACCAGAACATTGCCGAGTTTATGCCCGCAGCCGGAGGATATGCCGGATGGCTTCACGGGCAGGTTGTAGACATGTTCTATTTCCCCGTGTGGGAAGGGCACTGGCCGATGTGGCTCCCTGACGAATTCAATGAATCGTATCCCGGTTGGTTCCCGCGTGCAGGTGAAGATTTTCAGTTCTTCCGTCCGGTGTTCAACATTGCAGATGCATCGATTTCCGTTGGCGTTTTCCTGCTGATTGTTTTTCAACGCCGTCTTTTCGGTAAGCAGGAAAAACTCAGCGAGAAGAAAGTCCTCGTGAGTAATGTTTTCTTCTCCGGTGTGGTGTTCCTGATTTCGCTTTTCCTGCTGCTTACGATCTCTGCACTGATGAGCACGGTTCACCCGGTTTCAGTGACGATGCGGCTTATCCTGTTTGCGGTTTCTGTACTCGGCGCATTCGGATTTTTCAAATACCTGCAACAGTACCCGGTGTATGAGCCGGCTGTTGACACGAGTCCGCTGGAAAGTAGCGCGGAGGTGAAGCCTGCGGAAGAAGTACCGTCAGAAAATTCCGGTGATAATACTCCGGTAGAGTAAGGCATCCAAAAGCAGATCAAGAGTAGATATTCAACCCCTTCAGGGTTGTGGGCTTTACGCTTCGCGTACAGGGATATTAATATTGAATCTCTTCGGGGTTCTGCGTTGTACATCGGGAACCCCGAAGGGGTTCAATATTAATCCCACGCCTCACCTAAAAACCGTATATTGGTTACACAAAGAAACCCTGCATGCAACTACGCAACAACATTTGTTTTGTCCTGCTGACCTGGATGACTTTTGCCGTTTTTACCTCTTTTGTCGAATACAGTAATGCGCCGGTGGATGGATGCAGATTTACATATCTCCGCTCGAGTGATTTCAGAAGCAAAACGATGGAGATAAGTAACGTGTTCAGGGTCGCGCCGGGTTACAAAAACTCAGATTCGCGATACCGTTACACATTCTATTCAGATTCTGCCGGAGCCGAGGTCGATCGTCGGAACAGTATTCTCAGTGCAAGAAGCAGCGAGTACCAGGTAATGCTCATCCATTCCGCCGATCAGTGCGCGAAGTAGATTCGGATATGGTGTTCAATTGAAAATCATGTGACCATACCCGCTCATCGCGCGACTGCCACTGCCACTGATCCAACGGTTGTTACACCAGCTTATTCTCCAGCAAATACTCCGCAATCTGCACCGCATTCGTAGCCGCACCCTTGCGCAGGTTATCCGAAACGATCCACATGTTCACAGTATTCGGTTGCGTTTCATCGCGACGGATACGACCTACAAAAACCGCATCGTTGTTGTGCGCATGCAGCAGCGGCATCGGGTATTGAAGATTTTTGATGTCGTCGATCACTGTAATTCCGGGAGAAGATTCAAGAATGCTTCTTAATTCTTTCGCATCAAAATCTTTTTCGAATTCCACGTTCACGGATTCTGAGTGTCCGCCCATAACTGGAATACGGACAGTCGTTGCCGTTACGCGGATGGAATCATCGCGCATGATTTTTTTCGTCTCGTTCACCATTTTCATTTCTTCTTTGGTGTAACCGTTGTCGAGAAAAACATCGATCTGCGGAATGGCGTTCATATCGATCGTGTATGCATACGCCATCTCGCCTTTCACACCGGCGCGCTCGTTCATCAATTGATCAACTGCTTTTTTTCCGGTGCCAGTTACCGACTGGTACGTGCTCACCACAATGCGTTTGATCCCGTATTTTTTATGCAGCGGATTCAACGCAACCACCATCTGAATCGTTGAGCAGTTCGGGTTGGCAATGATCTTATCGTCTTTCGTTAATGCATCCGCATTTACTTCCGGAACGATGAGCTTTTTTGTGGGGTCCATTCTCCACGCCGAAGAATTATCGATCACGGTTGCGCCTGCTGCTGCAAACTTCGGCGCCCATTCCAGCGATGTACTTCCGCCCGCTGAGAACAACGCAATATCCGGTTTCATCGCAATCGCAGTTTGTGCTGTTACCACTTTCCACTTCTTTCCCTTAAACTCAAGTTCCTTGCCCGCTGAGCGCTCGGAAGCAACAGGGATCAATTCGGTAACAGGGAAGTTTCTTTCCTCAAGTACTTCCAGGATTTTTGTGCCTACAAGTCCGGTGGCTCCTACAACTGCGATTTTCATATTGTGATTTACGATTTACTTGTTTGCTCTTCTTTTTTTGTTTCCCCTCGGCTCCGCTCGGGATGACAAACATCTTCGAAGACGTTTGTCATCCCGAGCGGAGCCGAGGGGAAAAGCGAAAGCCTCTCCATCCGGAAAGGCCCTGTTCTATTTTTGCAGCGATACAAACACAGATTGCCTTTCCTAACGGACAGGTTTCCCTCCGCGGCGGGCAAGCTTCATGTGCTTTTTCTTGCTGATCATTTTCACGGAGCAAATATCTGAAAATTCAACATACCGCCAAGCCCTTTTGTACAAATCATGAAAACCTGCGGATAACTGTTGCAACCTGTTGAATATATCCTCCTCCGAAAAGATTCACATGCACCAACAACGGGTAGAGATTGAAAACATCCGTTCGTTCTTCCCATCCCGGCGCCAACGGAAATGCAGTGTTGTACGCGCTGTAAAATTCCTCGTCAAATCCGCCGAACAGTCTGCTCATTGCAAGGTCCGATTCCCTGTGACCATAGTACACCGCGGGATCAATGATGCACGCCTTTCCTTCCGGGCCCACCAGGAAATTTCCGCTCCACAAATCGCCGTGCAGCAATGCCGATTTTTCTTCCGGAATTATTTCGGGCAGCCGCTTGAATAAACGTTCGAAGTAAGGCACCAGTTCGCGCATCGAAGGTTGATCCTGCACAGCCATTTCGAATTGAGGCTGCAACCTCTTTTCAATGAAGAAAGAAATAAAATCGCTCTTCATTGTATTTACCTGCGGCAATGATCCAATGTAATTGTCGTGATCCAATCCGAATGCGGCCTGTGTATGCGCATGCATCGCGGCTAACTGCATTCCGAAATCTTCCCAAAATTTTGCACCCATCTTTCCGCGATCGAGGAATTCGAGGATCAGGAAATCCTGCGTGTCCCATGTTCCGGCTGCAATAAATTCCGGCACACGCAAGGTGCGTGTTGAAGCGAGCAACCGCAGGCCACGCGCTTCGCGATCAAACATTCCCGGAAATTTTTTGGCGTCGTTGTACTTGATGAAGAAATCACGATCGCCGGTATGCAACCGGTATGCAGCGTTGATACTTCCTCCGCCCAGCGAAGTGCATCGTGCAATGCGTATTTCGCGACCGGAGTATTTGCTCAGAATCTCCTGAACATGATCGGGCATTTCTTTCTTCATCGCAATGCTGTAACGGATTATTTCCGAAGTTCATACACCCTGAATCCATCCAAGGAAAACAATCGGGTAATGCATGAAAGTTTTAATCCAAATTTAACCCTTTCCGCGGTCGCGGTACGGGCAATAATGTATCTTTATCCTTCATGCTTTCCGCAAAACGAACCCTCATTTTCCTGCTGACGCTTTTCGGTTTTTCCGGAATTGTTCACACGCAGGTGACCGATAATTTCGGCGATGGCGATTTCACCGCAAACCCAACCTGGTCCGGGGACAATGCCGATTTTATTGTGAACGCTTCGTTCCAGCTTCAGCTGAATGCGCTCGCTGCAGATACTTCTTCGCTTTCATTCTCCAATCCGTTTGCAACAAACTGCGAATGGCAATTCTGGAGCCGCATGAATTTTTCTCCGTCGGACAATAACAACCTGCGCTACTATCTCACATCCGATGTAGCAAACCTCGAAGGTCCCGTAAACGGTTACTACATCCGCATGGGAGAAAACGGTTCATTCGACAGTGTTGATCTCTGGGAACAATCGGGAAGTACGCACACGAAAATCATTGACGGTTTGCCCGGACGCGTTGCATTGTCGAATAACATTGTGCGTGTGAAAGTAACGCGCACCGCCGCAGGACTGTGGACTGTATTCTCCGACACCACCGGCAACACCAATTGGGTGCAGGAAGGAACGATCACAAACAACATACACACCACATCGAACTTTGCGGGATTGTTCTGCAAGTACACGGTTTCAAACATCAATGATTTTTTCCTCGATGATGTGTATTGTGGCCCGATGATCGTTGACCTCACGGCGCCGCAACTGGTTTCCCTGAATGTCATTTCAGCCACACAGCTTGATGTTACATTCGATGAACCTGTTGAACAAACCAGCGCGGAAACGGAAATCAATTACGCCGTGAGTAACGGATTTGGAAATCCTTCTTCCGCGCTTCGCGATGGAAGTAACACGGCCGTTGTGCATCTTACTTTTCCAACCAACTTCACTTCGTCCTTCGCGTACCAGTTGTACGTGGCGAATGTGCAGGACAACGCATCGAATGCAATGACGATGGACAGTCTGCCGTTCCAGTATGTACCTGTGGCCGTACCGGTGTATCATGATGTAGTGATCAATGAGATCATGGCCGATCCTTCTCCGGTTGTTGGATTGCCGGGAGCAGAATTTGTTGAGTTGTACAATCGTTCTGCATCCAACTTCGATATTACCGGGTGGAAGTTCGGTGACGGATCAACAACAGGAACGATCGGAAGTTTTATTCTTTCCGCGGGAAGCTACGTGATCGTTTGCGCGAATGCCGACACGGCGCTCTTCTCTCCTTTCGGCGACGTGGTTGGAATCTCTTCTTTCCCATCGCTGAACAATGCCGGCGATAATCTTGATTTGTTTGATCCTTCCAGCAACCCGATTGATTCCGTCAATTACGATATCGCCTGGTACCAGGATGCGGTGAAAGAAGACGGAGGATGGACACTCGAACTCATCAATCCGGATGCAGGAAGCTTGTGCGCTTCAGCCGGCAACTGGATTGCATCGAACAACGCGGCTGGCGGAACACCCGGAGTACAAAACAGTGTGTTCAACAATTCGCCGGATGTAACAAGTCCTTCGCTGGTTTCCGTGTTTGCACTCGACAGCATGCACATTGAAATCTGTTTCAGCGAATCCATTGATCCGGCTTTGCTTGCGAATGTTTCTTCGTACCTTATTTCAAACGGCATCGGTGCGCCGGCCACGTTGACGTTCGACACAGCCACATTGGCCTGCGTAACGCTCGAAACATCCATTGCGCTCACAAGTTCTTCGAGCTACACTGTGTTCTTTACACCGCTTGCTGATTGCGCAGGAAACGTAGTTTCTCCCAACCAGGGAACATTCGTGTTTTATCTTCCCGGGCAATTCGATGTGGTGCTCAACGAAATCATGGCAGATCCTGATCCTGCAGTGGCATTGCCGAATGAAGAATACATCGAACTCAAAAACAACACAGCGTACCCGATCCGTCTCGAAGACTGGACGCTGAGTGTAGGCACAACAACACGCGCGTTGCCATTCTGTATTCTTCCTGCCGACAGTTTCATTGTGTTGACGTCGACTACGGCCGCTGCGTTATTTACCGGTGTCAACGTTGTTGGTGTAACCAGCTTTCAGTCGCTCACCAACACCAGCGGAAGCCTTGTTCTCCGCGATGCCAATGGCCAGTTGATACACACAGTGAGTTACACCGACGACTGGTACCGGAGTTCTGCGAAAGCAGAAGGTGGATGGTCGCTCGAGCAGATTGATCCGTTAAATCCGTGTGGCGGTTCAACCAACTGGATTGCATCTAATTCTTCTTCGGGCGGAACCCCGGGTTACACGAACAGTGTGGAAACCGTAGCGGGCGATGCAACGGCTCCGCAGATCGTTCGCGTATCGGTGTACAGTGCCGACAGTATCCGCGTCTGGTTTTCAGAATCGATGGATAGCACAACGATGAATGACGTGACGCGTTACACGATTGATAATTCCATTGGCAATCCGCTTGCTGTATATCCAAACGGTCCGGATTTTATGTCGTGCCAGCTGAAGCTTGCCTCCCCGATTTCTTCGGGCATAATGTATCACATCAGTGTTTCATCGCTGGTGAGCGATTGCGTTGGAAATCCACTGGGAAGTTCAACCGCTCCGTTTGCATTGCCTGAAGCAGTTGCCCAGGGTGATATCGTGATCAACGAAATACTTTTTGATCCGCTCGACGGCGGTTCCGACTTCATAGAGATTTACAACCGTTCGCAGAAAGTAATTGATCTCGCGAAAGTGGTGATCTGCACCAAGGACACACTCGCCAACGTACTCCAGGAAATTGCAGTGATTGCACCCGAAGGTTATTTGCTTTTCCCGGGAGAATACCTCGTGATCAGTGAAAACATTTACGATGTGCAGTTGCAGTATCCGGCGCAAACCGACATCAACCGTTGCCTGCAAATGGAGAGCATTCCTTCGATGAACGTGGATGGTGATGTGATCCTGCTTACCGATACCGCATTCAACACAGTAGACATGCTCGTGTATTCTTCCAGCTGGCATTTCCCGATGCTGCAGGAGACGAAAGGTGTTTCATTGGAGCGTATTGATTTCGATCGCACCACGCAGGATGCAACCAACTGGCATTCCGCTTCTGAAGATGCAGGATTTGCAACACCCACGCAGAAGAACTCGCAGTTCAACGCTGCAGGTACTGCAGACGATGGTGCGGTGACGATCACGAGTGAAGTTTTCTCTCCCGACAACGATAGCTACAACGACGTAGTGACGATCAACTATCTTTTTTCTACGCCAGGTCTTGTCGCCAACATTACCATTTACGATTCGCGCGGACGGTTGGTGCGCACACTCGTGAAAAGCGAATTGCTCGGAACAGAGAGCGGTGCTTTTTCGTGGGACGGAACGATGGACGACCGCAGCAAAGCGCGCGTAGGCACGTACGTGATCTTCTTCGAAGCGTTTACTGCCGATGGAACGGTGAAGCAGTATAAGCGGGTGTGTGTGCTCGCGGCGAAATTTTGATGGGCTCGTCAGACTTCAGCGAGCTTGTCCAAAGCGAAGCCGAAGGGCTCAGTCTGACAAGTAGTTTCAATCAACAGTTTTCCTGGACGACACGGGGAGTTGCGCCTGCGGCAGCAAGGAATTTCTTTTTTTTTATCCTTTCACTTCGTTCAAGGGACATGTGACTCCTCCGGAGTCAATCATCAGCTTGTTCATCGGCGATCCGCCGCGGTGGATCGTATGTCCCTTGAACGAAGTGAAAGGATTTTATTCCCGACCCTGAAGGGGTCGAATGTTATTAACCCCGGGTAATGATCCGAAGGATCGTAACCCGGGGTTAATAACGCAAACAAAAAAATTCTTTGCTGCCGCAGGCGCGCCCTGAGTCCTGAGCTTGCCGAAGGATCGAAGGGCAAATCATACATCCAAAATCGTACTTCGTACCCGTTTTCCCTCCTTTCGTCCAAATTGTTAATGAAACTGGTGAAAAACACACCAAAACCACTGATCAGCGGCTGATTCAGTGATTAACTTTGGCCAAACTGAAAAAAATAGTTGTGGAAACAGAGGTGCTAAATTTCATTGAAAACGGGACAACGAACATGACTTTCACGAACCTGCTTACATCGCTGGAAGGCGGAATTTATACGGTGACGATTAACCGTCCGGACAAGCTGAATGCGTTGAACCAGCAAACGCTTAAAGAGATTCGCGAGGCGTTTAATTACGCTGTGGAGAATCCGGAAATCAAGGGAGTCATTCTCACCGGGGCAGGCCCAAAGTCGTTTGTAGCAGGCGCAGATATTTCCGAATTCGCGGGACTTTCCGCTGAAGGCGGACGCAAATTCGCTGCAAACGGACAGGAAATATTCAAACAGATTGAGCTATGCCCGAAACCGGTTATTGCAGCCGTAAACGGATTTGCCCTCGGTGGTGGATGTGAGCTGGCTATGGCCTGTCACATGCGCATCGCTTCGGAAAATGCAAAGTTCGGTCAACCGGAAGTAAGTCTTGGCCTGATTCCGGGCTATGGCGGAACGCAGCGTTTAACGATGCACATCGGGCGCGGACGTGCAACCGAATTGCTGATGACCGGCGATATCGTGAATGCACAGGATGCATACCGCGTTGGTCTTTGCAATTATCTCGTGAAGCCGGAAGAGTTAATTCCAAAGTGCACGGAAATCCTTAACCGGATTATCAGCAAAGCTCCGCTGGCTGTAGCCGAAATTGTGAAATGTGTTGATGCACATTACGCAGACGGTGTTGATGGATACACCTACGAGGTTGATTCATTCGGACGCTGCTGCGGAACAGAAGATTTCAAAGAAGGGGCGACGGCGTTTCTTGAGAAGAGAAAGCCGGTGTTTAAGGGGGAGTAAAATGGCCGCAGAGGCGCAGTGACGCAAAGAAATAAACATAAAACGCAGGGGATAACCTCTGCGTTTTTTATTTGGCTCAACGGTGGTGTTTCGCCCCGATGGGGCTCTGATAACCGCTTGCATCCGTAACCCGATGCTTACGCATCGGGCTACGGATATTCCGCTCCTACGGAGCTCTGTTAATTGGCGGGCACGATTTCACCTGGTGGGGCTCTGTTAACCGTTCGCATCCGTAACCCAATGGGGCTTGTGGAGAGATAGCTCCGTAGGAGCGGAATATTGCTAGCCGGTTGCGTAAGCGACCGGGCTAGCAATTCACAATAACACCCGAGCGCCATCGGCGCGAAACAAAATTCCGGCACAAAAAAACCACGAGTGAATTGGGCGCAGCTCCGTAGGAGCGAAATATTGCCAGCCGGTTGCGTAAGCGACCGGGCTGGCAATTCGCGATAACACCCGAGCGCCATCGGCGCGAAACAAATTCCGGCACAAAAAAACCGCGAGTGGCTCGCGGTTCTTTGTTCATTCAAAAAGACAGACTACTAGTCTTCTTCTTTGTAGAAGGTCTTCTCGTCGTCTTTGTTGTAGAAGAAGCTAAGTTCCATGTTCTTCTTAACGAATGTCTTGAACTCTTCTGAAGTTGTGAATTCTTCAGTTACGTTGTCAGTCATCGCCTGCAGTTTCCAGCGATCATCGCTTTTCTTGTTCACGCGGTAGATCATGTAGCTCTTCTCAGAAGAATAATCCTGCTCGTAAACGTTCAGGAAGGAAACACCACCTACATCAGAAAGGTGTCCGATGTAAATTGTTGGTTCGCCATCTTCGCCATCTGTGCTTTTCTTTTCAACACGGTACTGGTTTCCGTCGAGTGTAGACGTCCAGATGTTGTCGTCGTCACCTTTTTCGGTGTAGCGACCGGTCATGGCTTTGTCTGGCTTAGACTTTTCTGCTGTGTCAAGAGGAATTTTCGACTCATAAGGGCAGCCCATGAACACAAGGCTAAGAGCTCCAAAAAGGGCCACTAATTTTACTGATTTCATTTGCGTTGGTTTAGGTTAATTGTTTACAAATATAACTTTTTACACTCCGGTTAGGCCAGCATTGCGCCACTTTTTTGGCTGTTTTTAACCAGTTTGCCAGAAGCTGCGATGAACAAAACAAAAACGAAGCCAAACTCATTTTCAGCGGCTATGAACAATGAAACCCGGGTGAGCCGATCATTGGTGATAAATGTAAATCCGCCGTTCCATTGATGCAATAAGCCGTTCGCCGTAAGTATTCAACCGCTGGGATGTTAACCTCACTAAGTGCATAAAAAAACGCTGAGAGGTGCCCTGTTATTTTGAATTGTAGGACTTTCGTGAGCATATACCGATTAGTTAATGGCCGATTAGTTAATAAATCAATGATCCGGGTACGTCAACAGAGCGCCCATTAACTAATCGGTCATCAACTAATCACCTAATTGACCTTGTGAGCGCAATCAGAAAACTGGCCGGACAAACTGCTGTGTATGGTGTTAGTACCATCATGGGCCGCCTGCTGAATTTTGCCCTCGTCCCACTTTTCTCCTACATTTTTGGTGAGCCGCAGGAACTGGGATTGAATACCGAGTTCTACGCATACATCGCCTTCCTGAATGTGGTTTTTACATTCGGAATGGAGACCGCACTTTTCAATTTTCTCTCCAGCGAAGAGAACAAGCCGATGGTTTACAGCACCGCTTTGCGCACCATGCTTGTAAGCACCGTGGTCCTCACCATTCCATTCATTTTCCTTTCGCAAACGCTTGCCAACCTGATGCGGTATCCCGATCACCCGGAGTTCATCACCTGGTCCATTCTCATTGTAGCCACCGATGCACTCATGGCACTTCCGTTTGCCAAGCTCCGGGAAGAAAACAAGGCGAAACGTTTCGCAGCCATTAAGCTGCTCTACATCCTGGTGAATATTGTTGTGACGCTCTTTTTCGTTGGCCTGTGCAAACACTATCATGACCTCGATCCTTCGTCTTTCTGGGGATCGATGTACAATCCGGAAATAGGAATCGGGTATGCGTTCATTGCCAATCTCGTGGCGAGTTCGGTATGTCTGCTGCTGCTGTCGAAGGAATATCTCAAAATCAGGTTAGGCTTCGATGCTCATTTGCTCCGCCGCATGCTGGTTTATGCGCTTCCGTTACTCGTTGTCGGCCTCGCGGGAATGACCAATGAAGTACTCGATAAAATCCTGCTGAAGTATTTGCTCCCTCCCGGAATCGGTGAAGCGCAGGTGGGTATTTACGGCACGTGTTACAAAATTGCCATTCTCATGACCATTTTCTGGCAGGCATTCCGTTACGCCGCCGAGCCTTTTTTCTTCTCGCGGCAGAAAGAAGAAAATTCGCGTGAAATGTATTCCACAGTCATGACGTATTTCGTAGTCTTCTGCCTGGCCATTTTCCTCGGAACCACCATGAACCTTTCCTGGATCCAGTACATGATCGGGGAAAGTTACCGTGGCGGAATGGAGGTGGTACCCATCCTGCTTTTTGCCAACATGTGTCTCGGTATTTATTTCAATTTGTCCATCTGGTACAAACTCACCGCACGCACACAGTTCGGTATGTGGCTTACGCTGGCCGGCGCTATTGTAACGTTAACGCTCAACTTCATCTGGATTCCTTCAACAGGATATTTCGCCGGGTACATGGGATCAGCGTGGGCTACGCTCATCTGCTATACGCTGATGATGATCTTGTCGTACTTCATTGGGCAGAAATACTTTCCCGTTCCGTACCAAACCGCACGGATACTCGGGTACATCGGACTGGCACTCGCGCTTTATTTCGCAGGGAAATATACCAGCACAGGATCAGACGCCGCCGATCTCGTGTTCCGCAACCTGATTTTTGGATTATTTGTGACAATAGTTGTGCTCGTTGAGAAACCGTTTAAAGTGTTGAGGAGTAGGAAAAAGTAGGCAGGGTAAAAAGAAGTAGGCAGGTGGTCAGGTGGCAGGGAAGCAGGTGGCAGGTGGCAGGTGGCAGGTGGCAGGACGCGGTGCATAAAAATACATTTATGAAAATCAATATTTTTTTCCATACCGATATTTACGGATGCACCTACCTGCCTCCTGAACTCCTGTCTCCTGATCTCCTGCCACCCTGCCTCCTGAACTCCTGCCCCCTGATCCCCCTGCCCTCCTACTTCCCTACTAATTCAGTAACTTCGCTCTATGCTTTCAGTCAGGGTAATTAACAAGTCGGAACACGCTTTACCGGAGTATGCAACACCGCATGCGGCCGGCCTTGACCTGCGTGCAAGCCTCGATGCTCCCGTGGTTTTGAAACCGCTCGAACGCGCTTTAATTCCAACCGGACTTTTCATCGAACTTCCTGTTGGATACGAAGCGCAGGTGCGTCCGCGAAGTGGCCTCGCTGCCAAGCACGGGGTTACTGTGTTAAACAGTCCGGGCACGATTGATGCCGATTACCGTGGCGAGATCAAAGTGATTGCAGTGAATCTTTCAAATACAGATTTCACGATCGGGAACGGGGAGCGCATTGCACAGCTGGTTGTTGCAAAACACGAGCAGGTGGAATGGGTTCCGGCAGAAGAGTTGGGAGAAACTGTACGCGGCGAAGGTGGGTTTGGGCATACGGGAACGAAATAATACTACCAGATTCAAAAACCACATAGGAACATAGGGAACATAGGTTTCACGTAGCTTGAGGGAATACAAAAGATCACAATAGATTCGCTTCGCTCATGCTATCGTAACCGGTAATTGAGAATTGAAATTCGGAAATTGAAAATTATTTTATGAAGATTATTATCCCGATGGCGGGCATGGGCAAAAGGATGCGCCCGCACACACTCACAGTACCTAAACCGCTTTTGCCTGTGGCCGGAAAAGCCATCGTGCAAAAACTGGCTGAAGACATCACCCGCGTGTGCAATGAGCAGCCCGAAGAAATTGCGTTCATCATTGGACCTTCATTCGGGAAAGAAGTGGAAACCATGCTCAAGCAGGTCGCCGCCAATCTCAATGCCAAAGGAACGATCTGGTACCAGGAAGAAGCATTGGGAACCGCTCACGCCATTATGTGCGCGAAGGAATGTCTCGACGGAAAAGTAGTTGTGGCTTTTGCTGATACGCTCTTCAAGGCCGATTTTAAAATGGACACGGCGCAGGAAGGAATTATCTGGGTACAGAAAATTGAAGACCCGCGTGCGTTTGGTGTGGTGAAAGTGAACAATGAAGGTTTCATCACCGACTTCGTTGAAAAGCCGCAGACTTTTGTCAGCGACCTGGCCATCATCGGTATTTACTATTTCCGCGATGGGGCCAACCTGCGTAAAGAACTGCAATACCTGCTCGACAACAACATCCGCGATAAAGGTGAATTCCAGCTGACCAATGCGCTGGAGAACATGAAGAATAAAGGCGTGAAATTTGCTCCGGGGAAAGTCACAGAATGGCTCGACTGCGGAAATAAAGATGCTACCGTGTACACCAACCAGCGCGTGCTGGAATTCATGAAGGGCGACAAATCGCTTCGTGCTGCTTCTGCAAAATTTGAGAATGCAACAGTGATCGAACCGTGTTATTTTGGCCAGAATGTGGTTGTAACCAATTCGGTAGTTGGGCCCTATGTTTCCCTGGGGGATAATACGCGGGTCACAAATACCGTTATCTCAAACAGCATTGTTCAGCAGAATACCAAAATTGAAAACAAAATAATGACCGGTTCCATGATTGGAAATTATGCAGAAGTCACTGGTCGTGCATCTGACTTAAGTGTCGGAGATTATAACATCATTAAAGATTGAGGAATGAAAAAGACCCTAAAGCTTGCCTCAGTTGCTGTACTTCTTGTTGTTTTTGCTTTTTCGTGTAAGACACAGAAAACCGCAACAACCAACACGAACAACAGCAATCCGCCAAACAGCAACCAGTCGAGTGCTGAATACGAAGCGCCCCCTTCCGGTCAACGGAACGATCCGATTTCGGAAAAGAAAGCGCTCGAAGAAGCCACATTTGTGGATGGTTGCATTTACAAACTCATCGACAACAAGCGCGCGGCCCTTGGTGAATTCCAGGAATGCCTGAACATGAACCCGGAAAACGATGCGGCGAATTACGAAGTAGCCGGATTGTATCACGCGCTGGGCCAGTCGGACCGTGGATTGAAATATGCCGCGGAAGCCGTGCGACTTGATCCATCGAACATATGGTACAAATTCCGTTATGCGGAAATTCTCCAGGCCGTTCACCGCGATGATGAAGCCATCACTATCTACAAGGATATGATTGCGGCTGATCCAACGAACATCGACTTCCGTTACCGCCTCGCCGATTCGCAGCGCAAAGCAGAACGCTTTGATGATGCGCTTGCCACATACAGCGAGATCGAAAAAATGGATGGCAATTCAGACACGCTCGGAAAATGTCGGATCCATGTGTACGAACAGAAAAAAGACGATGCCGGAATTGAACGGACCATGAACGGGCTTGTTGCTTCTTTCCCGTCCAACGAAGCGTACTACTACGACCTGGCAGGATTTTACGAATCGCATGAGCAGCAGGATAAGGCCAACGAACTCTACCGCAAAATGGCGGCGAAGTTTCCTTTCTCTGCAACGCCTCACCTGAAACTGGCCGAAGTATATAAATCCAAAGGCCAGGAAACGGAAGCGTTCAAAGAAGCGGTAGCCGGGTTTACTATTCCGGAACAGCTCGACAACAAAATTGCATACCTCGGCAAATGGTACCCGATTGGTGATACCGCTGCTGTGCTTTCCCCGGCGAAAAAGAAAGAAGCAGATTCGCTTTGCCGCGTATTGCGCCGCACACACAAGGATGACCCGAAATCGTTTACGGTAAGCGGAGATTACCTGATGAAGGACAACCGCATGAAAGAAGCGCGTGTGCAATACCGCAAGGCCATTGAAATGAGCAAAGAGTTTTACATGCCGTGGAAGCAATTGCTGAAGATCAACGCCGAGACGAAAGACGATGTTCAGCAGGAAAAAGATTGCAAAGAAGTTCTCGAGCTTTTCCCGACACAACCGCATGCGTATTTCTATCTCGGGTCTATCCAGTTCCGCAAGAAAAAATACGCAGAGGCGTTGCTGAACCTTCAGACCGCTACGGATTACAATTTCGATGAGCCCGCGATGGACCGCGAAATCCGGCTGATGATGATTGAGTGTTACCGCTCTTTGGGCGATCATGCTTCTGCGGATAAGATCGTGGAGAAAATGATCAAGATGGAGCCGAATAATCTTTCGCTGCAAGCCGACCTCGCTACATCGCTCGTGAACCAGGGCAAAGAATTTTACCGTGCCGAGCAGATGATGCTGAAAGTGGTGGAGAAAGAACCAACGAACGCCGATTATCTCGCTACGCTGGCCTGGATCGAATTCAACATGGCCGATTACAAACTGGCTGATGAGTGGATGAGAAAAGCGCTTGCCATTGCACCGAACAATGCGAAAATGAACGAGCGGATGGGTGATATTCAATTCCGTCTCAAGAACACGGATGAAGCCGTGAAATACTGGAACAAAGCAAAATCATTGGGAGGAGGAAACCCTGATCTCGATGAGAAAATCAAGAACCGCGCACTGAAGGATGACTATTAAAATCCGATCGAAGAATTTTTCGGCATATGTTTTCGCATGTGTAATGATTTTGTCGGCCCCTGTTTTTCTTTCTTCCTGCAAGAAGAAAAAGAAAAAAAATAACACGGTCGATACCACATCAGCAAACACAGGCCCGTGTAAACTGGATCACCGCGCACCACGTCCGCTCATTGCCGACATGCGCAAAAATGAATTCAAGTTCGAATGGATCACGGGAAAAATGACCTGCGAAGCGTTCGACGACAGTTCCCGTGTAAATTTCGACGTGCATCTCCGCATGCGGAAAGACAGCGTGATCTGGCTGAACGTACTCGGCCCACTCAACATTAAAATTGCGCGGATCCTCATCACCAAAGATTCCGTGAAATTCATCCAGTTCCAGGACGGAACGTTGGGCGCACAACCGAAATGTTTCCAGGGCGATTTTGTTTTACTCAGCCAGATGCTGCAAACGGATGTTGACTTCGACATGATGCAGTCGCTGCTCGTAGGCAACAGCGTGAGTTTTTACGAAGAAGATGAAAAACTCCGCTCGTCTATCAATCAGGGCGAATGCCGGTATTCACTGAGCACGGTGCGCAAACGGAAAATGAAAAAAGTACTCGAAGGACAAAAACCTCCGCAGGACCCTTTTCAAACCATCAGTCTTGATCCTACAACGTACAAGATCCTGAACATTCTTTTCCTCGATGAACAGAGCCGGACGTTCAAGGCCAATTACTCCGCCTTTGCTCCGCTCGATTCGATGCAGTTTCCGTACAAAGCCGAATTTTTTGCACGAGGTTTAACGAGATCTGCGGGGATTATTATCGAGTACGTGAAGATCACACTCAATAAACCCACGGATTTCCCGTTTTCTATACCAGATGATTGTGTTCCAATCGTAATCCCTGCCAATGAACCAGCTCCGCATTAAATTCGTTGTGCCTGTCCTGATGGCCGTAATTTTCGCGATTACAGCCCCGGTTGTTTACGCGCAAAAGGATAAGAAGAAAACTACTACGAAGAAAAAACCGAAGACCGAGAAAAAGGAAGACAAGGCCACGCTCGAATCAAAAAAGCAGAACCTCCAGTCGGAAATTGATCTCACGAACAGGCTCATCGCGGAAACCCGCCGCAACAAAACATTATCGCTCAGCCAGCTTGTTGCACTCAATAAAAAGATCGAAGTCCGCCAGGAATTGATCCGTACGATCAACGAAGAAATTGCGAACCTCAACCAGCAGATTGCCGACAAGCAAAATGAAATTGCCGTGCTGGATGCGGAAGTGGCCAAAATGAAAAGCGACTACGCGAAGATGATCGTGTTTGCTTACCGCAACCGGAATTCGTCGAACAACATGATGTTTCTTTTTGCTGCCGACAATTTCAACCAGGCGTACATGCGTTTGAAATATCTTCAGTTGATCAGCACGAGCAGAAAATTGCAAGGCCTGAAGATTGCTGAGAAGCAACAGGAACTCAACAGCCAGCTTACAGAACTCGAGCAGAACAAAGCAGAAAAGAAAGGCCTGCTCGGTAACGAAGAAGAAGAAAACGGAACGCTTGCGAAAGAGAAAGACGAGAAGGATGCAACGTTCCGCGGGCTTCAGACCAAAGAGGCTAACCTGAAAGCCGATCTCAAGAAGAAAGAAGAAAGCAAGCTGGCTACCGATCTCGCCATTCAGAAAATCATCCAGGACGAAGCAAACCGCCTTGCAGCAGCAGCGGCCGCAGCAGCCACGCCACCGGTAGTCACACCAACGAACCCGACAAATCCACCGGTTCCGGTAGTGAAGCCCCCGGTTAAACCGCCAGTGAATACGCCACCATCGAATACACCACCAGCAATTGTTTTAACGCCCGAAGCAAAAACACTGAGCGCAAGTTTTGCCGCCAACATGGGCAAGCTTCCATGGCCCGTAGAGAAAGGCACGATCACGGGGCATTTCGGAAAACATGCACACCCGGTTTTGAAAGGCGTAACACTGCAGAACAACGGTATCGATATTCTCACCAGTTCGGGAAGCATGGCGCGCGCTGTATTCGAAGGTGATGTAACCGGTCTTACCAACATTCCCGGATCAGGATGGCTGGTGATAGTGCGTCACGGCGAATACTTGACCGTGTATGCGAACCTCGAAGAAGTTTCTGTGAAGCAAGGCGATAAAGTGAAAACGAAACAAGCCATCGGAAAAATTGCAACCGATCAGCAGGAAGGAACTACCGAGCTGCATTTTGAAGTGTGGAAGAGTGGTGGCGGAAAGCTGGACCCGGAGTTGTGGCTGGCTAAACAGTAGGCAGTCTGGTAATAGTTGAGTAGGCACTCCGAATCCGGTAACACCTTATCATATTTTATTCAGTGCAGTAGTGGTGAATTTATTCCCCATGCCAGACTGCCTACTTAATCACTCCTTTTACTGCCTACTGTTTTGTAACTTTAGGCGTATGAAAAACCTCTGGCTCATCCGTCACGCAAAATCATCGTGGGGTCATGTCGATTTGCATGATTCATTCCGGCCGTTGAATGAGCGCGGCTACCGCGATGCACAGGAAATGTGTGCCCGTATTAAAAAGTCCGGGGTATCTCCCGATCTCTTTGTTTCGAGTTTTGCTATCCGCGCCTACTCTACCGCTGTGATATTCGCGCACGGAATGAAATACCCGCAGGGCAACATCCGCCTTACCGAACAGTTCTATGAATCGACGGCGGCGAATTACGTGAAAGTCATCCAGGCGTTGCCCGACCAGGCAGAAACCATTTTCCTGTTCGGACACAATCCAACAATCTCACAAGCGCTCGAACTGCTTGCCGGCTTAGAGCACCAGGAACTTCCTACATCGGGTGCAGCACACATTGTGTTCAACAAAGATTCGTGGGCCGAATGCGCAGCGCGATCCGGAAAGCTTGTGCTGCTCGACTATCCCAAAAACGGGCTGGACTGAACGTTAAGATTGTGTTATTTCCATGTTTTGGCGGCGGTTCGCCGATATTTTTGTGCGATTATTAATGCGTGATTATGAAGAGTAAGAAGATTCCTTTGGTGAACCGCGAATTAAGCTGGTTGTCGTTCAACGATCGCGTGTTACAGGAAGCCGAGGATGAAAACAATCCGCTGATCGAACGTCTCCGCTTCCTGGGAATTTACTCGAACAACCGCGATGAATTTTTCCGTGTGCGTGTGGCCACATTGAAACGCATGACCAAGCTGGGAAAACGCGCCATCGCAGTGGTGGGCGAAGATCCTGAAGTGCTGCTTGAACAGATTCAGAAAAGATATTTCGGCGCATCACAACGTTTTGACCGCGCGTACCAGATCATCATCCGCGACCTGGAAAAACACAACATTCACATTGTAGACGAAGATCATCTCAATGCTGACCAGGGCGCGTGGGTGCTGAATTATTTCCGCCAGCAGGTATTGCCTTCGCTGTTCCCGATCATGCTCGACAGCGCTCCTTCGTTTCCATACCTCAAAGACAAATCGGTTTACCTCGCGATCAAACTTGTGCGTAGAATCCGCGGGAAGAAAAACCGGTATGGGCTCATGGAAATTCCCACCGAGTCGGTGTCGCGCTTCGTGGTGCTGCCTGTGCAGGGTGGGAAACAATATGTTATCCTGCTCGAAGACGTGATCCGTTTTTGTCTCGATGAAATTTTTCCGAAACACGAGTACAGCCGGATTTCAGCATACACCGTAAAACTCACGCGCGATGCTGAACTCGATATCGACAACGACATTTCGAAAAGCCTTGTCGAGAAAATTTCAGGAAGCCTGAAGAAACGGAAAAAGGGTGCCCCGGTCCGTTTTGTGTACGACCGCCGCATCTCTTCGGACATGCTCGAATTTCTCAAGAAGAAATTGAAAATGCTGGACACCGATAACATGATCGCAGGTTCACGGTACCACAACTTCAAGGATTTTATCGCATTCCCCGACCTCGGTCACCGTGAACTGGTGTGGGAACCCGTTGAGCCTATTCCGCATCCGCGTTTTTCTCCCGGGAAAAATATTTTCGGTGTGATCCGGAGAAAAGACGTGATGCTGCATTACCCGTACCAGTCGTTTCACCACATCATTGATTTGTTGCGCGAAGCATCCATTGATCCGCGGGTAGACATGATCCAGATCACCATTTACCGCGTGTCCAAACAATCGAACGTGTGCAATGCGCTGATCAATGCGGTTAAGAATGGTAAAATTGTTGTGGTGGTGATGGAGTTACAGGCGCGGTTTGATGAAGAGAATAATATTTACTGGGCCAACAAACTCCAGGAAGAAGGGGCCATCGTGATTTTCGGTGTGCCGGGCATCAAGGTCCACTCCAAACTGTTCCTCATTTCCCGCAAGGAAGAAGGACGTGTGGTAAATTATGCACATGTGGGCACCGGGAACATGAACGAGTCGACAGCAAAAATTTATACCGACAAGGCTTTGCTCACGGCTGATCCGCGGATCACGTCGGAAGTTGCCAAAGTGTTTGAGTTCTACCACGACAATCTCCGGCACGGTGAATACAAACACCTGCTCGTGTCGCCGTTTACCATGCGCAAGCGGTTGGTTGGGCTTATTGATAAAGAAATCAACAACGCGAAGAAGGGAAAAGAGGCGTGGATGATCCTCAAACTCAACAATCTTGTTGACAAAGCCATGATCACGAAGCTCTACCAGGCCAGCGAAGCCGGTGTTAAAATCCAGCTGATCGTGAGAGGAATCTGCTCACTGATCCCGGGTGTGCATGGCTTCAGTTCAAACATCAAGGGCATCAGCATTGTTGGGCGATACCTCGAACACACGCGGGTGTTCATATTTTGCGGCGGAGGCGAAGAAAAGTATTTTATATCTTCGGCTGATTGGATGACCCGCAACCTTGATTTCCGTTCTGAAGTTGCAGTACCGGTGTATGACAAAGAAATTCAGCTGGAGATCATCAGTTTGATCAACCTGCAATTGAAAGACAACACGAAGGCGAGGGTTATCGGAGGGAAACAGGAGAATGAATATGTTGTCATGGGTAAAGCTTCGCTCAACGCACAACAGGAAATTCGAAAATATCTCTCCAGGTCACCAGGTAAAAAAACCATTGGTAAGAGGAGAAATTGAAATTCGCAGCTATTGATATAGGTTCCAATGCCGTTCGTCTTTTGCTTGCCCACGTGTACGAAGGCAAAGGAGAAGCGAACTTTAAAAAAGCCGACCTCGTTCGTGTACCACTGCGTTTAGGGGAAGACGCATTTCTTCACAAAAGAATTTCTGATCAGAAAATCGCCAAGCTTGTGATGGCGATGAAAGCGTTCCGGCAACTCATCGATTTTTATGAAGTAGAAGATTACAAAGCGTGCGCAACATCCGCGATGCGTGAAGCCACGAATGCGAAAGAGGTGATTGAAATCGTGCGACGTGAATCGGGCATCACGATCGAAGTGATCGATGGAAAAACGGAAGCGCAGATCATTTATTCCAATCACATTGCCGAACTCATGGACTCCACCAACAACTATCTCTACATCGATGTAGGTGGTGGCAGTACGGAGCTCACGATTTTTTCGAAAGGGAAAATTATTTCTTCGCGTTCATTCAATGTGGGGACCATTCGTTTACTCAATGGCATTGTTACCAAAGAACAATGGAACGAAGTAAAAGAATGGATCGCGCGGAAGACTCCGGGCCTCGAGCCGCTCGTGGCCATTGGCAGCGGCGGAAATATCAATAAGATATTCAAGATGTCGCGGAAGAAACAGAACCGCCCGATGTCTTTTGCAAAGCTGAAAGAACTGCACGAGTTCCTTTCCTCCTATTCGCTCGAGGACCGTATTGAAGTGCTGGGGCTCAATCCCGATCGTGCCGATGTAATTGTTCCGGCAGGCCGGGTTTTTCTCATGGTGATGAAAACAGCGGCCATCGATAAATTGTTTGTTCCTCAAATCGGAATGGCCGATGGATTGATTCACCTCTTGTACGAAAATTACAAAGCCCGCAACAAGAAGGGCCTTGTATTCGCGCAGCAATAAACGTAATTTGTTCCATGAACAAATTTCTCTCAACACTTCTGCTTCTTTTTTCTTCGGGCGTTCTTTTTGCGCAATACCCGGAGGTTCTCTCTTACGATAAAAATGCGTGCGCGCTGAGAAAAAAACAGAAAACAGAAAGCACTGTTTTTTTACGCGAGTGGTACGATAACGCTTCTTCATCGTTCCCCGATAAGGGACGCCGGGACACTTTGCGCGTTGAGAAATATGACCGCGAAGGCCGGATGATCGAACAATTGCTGTACGACAAAAAAGAAGAGCACCCGCATAGTTATTACTGGTACGATGAAAAGGGCCGTATCGTGCGAACGCTTTTCTGCGCGGGTGATTCCTCTAACGGATTGTATCGTGAATATTATTACGAAGACTGGGGAGACTTTCTCTTTGAAGAATTGGAATATGAACGCACCGATGGAGAAGACGGACTTTTCTACCTGGGAAAATTTGAATACGATGCAGGACACCGGCTCATCGGACACCGCAAGTATTTTGCCTGGGTGCAACTGGGCATGGCCATGATCGAAGAGATTTTCAAATACCGTTACGAACAAAACGGAGCGCTGATCATCACGTTGCATCTCGACGGAAGAAAAGAAGACACGATCCAGGTCGACAGCACATTTCTTGATCTCAATGGCTTGCAGTACCGCCGTGTCGAATATGCGTATTACCGCGACCTGAAAACCGGGATACTGGCAGCTGATTCTTTGCCTGAAGTCTTCACTACCGAAACGTTTATTGCAGTCAGCAAAACGACGAAGATCTCAAAAAACACCGGCTACAACTGGATGAAGAAAGTTGTGGTGACCTGGGAATACGACAGCTGCATAATGGATGCTGACGGACGCACGATCGAATGTCTTTTCCGTACCGACTACGTGTATGAGCATGCTGTATACTTCTATTCGGACAAGGATGAATACAGCCACACCATTGTATACGATCCGAAGCGCAGTCCCGTATACCGGACGAGGCAAGTAAGCACGTTCCGCAAATAATTCCGGGAGAGTTTGTAACTTGTTTTCATTCCTGATCACTAAAATCAATCACGTTTGGAGAATAATTTTACCTGTCGCTATGATTTGTTTTCGTCACATTTTTATTGCCACGCTCGTCCTGCTCCTGCAGGCAGAGCTGCTGTACGCACAGGTTCCGTATCAAACGCAAATAGATACTGTAGCAATTAACAAGCACAAACGGGCCAAAGAAAAATGCGTGTACATCGTTGAGCAGAAATACGACAGCGTTACCGGTAAGATTCCGTCGAGTGCATCGTTCGATACGATTATTTATACGCGATACGATAAGTTGGGACGCGAAACCGAATTCTGTTATTATGATGAAGACGGCACTTCGAATCATACGTGGTTGTTTTACGATAAGTTCGGCCGGGTTGTACGTCAACTATCTGCCAATGCAGATTCCACGGATGGATTCGAAGAGCGATGGTATTACGGTGATGGCTACCAGGTAGTGAGGGAAGACCGGTTTACGAGAACAGGAAGTAAAAGTGAGTTGTACCACTATACGACGTTCACCTACAATTTGCGGGGGCAGCTTACCTCGCAATGGGAATACTACGTGGATGGTGACTCCCCGGAGCCCCGACCCGACCATTTCATCGCATTCACTTACAATCCGGCCGGAATGGAAATTCTTCAGGTCACGCGTAACGGTTCCGGCGATACGGTGTATGTTGATTCTACCTTTTACCTGGGCAACACGGAAACCTACTACGAAAATCGTTATGCACTGATCAAAGATGAGCAGAACGGTAAAGCCACAAGGGTCCGACGCAGTTACTACGCAGTGAGCTGCGACACAGCAAATGGTGTGATCACCAACACGTACGATCAGCGGTTTTACGATTACCGGACCGGCACTGAACGTTCACGCGGATGCGATACATTGATTTCAAATCTGGCGGGGAACGTAGTCGAAACCCGCGGAGAAAGGTATGTTGAGAAAATATCGTTCAACGAAAAGAACGAATACCTGTACACGATCAGGTATAACCGTGCAGGCCAGCCGATAACCAGGCGCACAGCATACACTACTTACTATTAGATTTGCACGAATGACCCGGCTGCTCCGAAATTTTTTCCTGATTTTATCTGTCGTCTTTGCAACGCAAGTCGTGGTGGCACAGGTTCCTTATGAAACCAAAATCGACAGCGCTTCACTGCTCAGGCATAAACGCGAGAAGGTGCTGGTCAGCTATTGGCTCGAACAGAAATACGACAGCGTAGCCGGAACAATACCCGACAATGCACCAGTGGATACTGTAGGTTATCATCGTTACGACCGCGAAGGCAGACACGTTGAATCGTGGACGTATGATGATGAACACATTCAGCGTTACTGGCGGTGGTATTACGACAGCCTGGGACGGGTAATTAAACGCGTGCGCACCAACGCGGACTCCACGGATGGTCACGTTTATCGCTGGTATTACAATGACGCGGGACAGGTTGTGCGGGAAGATATTTTCAGAATCAAAGAAAAGACTACCGAGCAACTCTTTTACCGCACCTTCGCGTACGATTCGGCAGGCAGGCTTACTATTGAAAAAACATTTTTCATAGAGGAGCAGGGAGGTGGCGCCTGGCACGAGCAATCGGATTATTATTACAACGATTCCGGCCTGGAAATTCTGAACATTGTTACGCACAGAAACAGGGATACATTGACCGTTGACTCTACTTTCTATTTTGGCAACCGGAACAATTATACCAAACGCGGGTATTTTGTGCGGAAGGACGAGTCCGGTCAGAATGTATCGACTCCGTTCAGTTTGAACAAGGCTACCCGCGATACGATGAACGGTCTCGAGACCAGCACGTACTATTTTTGCATGTACGACCTGGGGACAGGAGAACCCGAAAAAATATATGCCGATACCGTGGTGTGTTATTCCGACCGACGCACGGTTGAAGAACGCGGTTCACTCATTCTCAAATACACCTACACTAAAAAAGACAAGCTGCTTCATTGGATCGTATATAACCGGCGAAATCAACCGTTGAAAAAATGTACAATTTCAATTATCCGTTACAAGTAATTTCACACACATGATCCGCCTGCTCAGAACTCTTTTTGGTATTTACGCGCTGCTGATGTTCCCGGTAACATTGATCATCACTACCATTCTGTACGTGATCATCTTCACGGTGTTCTCTGAAAAACGGTCGCCACACATTGCGCATGGATTATCACGCATCTGGGCGCGTGTACTCACAATTATTTTTTTCGTCCCGGAACGCATAGCCAACAAACACCTCATCGATCCCAAGAAGACGTACGTGTTTGTGGCCAACCACCAGTCGCAGCTCGATATTCCGGTGTATGCGCTTGCGTGTAAAAACACAATCCGGTTTCTCGCGAAAGCAGAGCTCACAAAAATTCCGCTGATGGGTTACATCATCCGGAAACTGTATCTCACGGTAAACCGCACCGACCGTCACGACCGCAACCGCAGCATCGAGATCATGCGCAAATCGCTCGACGAAGGTATTTCTGTTTTTCTCTGCCCGGAAGGAACGCGTAACCGTCACGAAGAACCCGCGCTACTTGATTTCCGCGACGGTGCTTTTCGTTTGGCCATTGCTACAAAAACTCCCATCGCGGCATTGACGTTGCTCAACACCGGGAGAAAATTATCGCCATTACATCCCATTGCACTTGCACCGGGAATTATTCATGGTGTGTGGGATGAACCGATTGATACATCGGGGATGACGATGGAGGATGTGCCGACGTTGAAGGAAAAAGTGAGAGCGTCGATGGAAAAACATTTAAGAGAGTACCGGGAGAAATCGCCGCGCGCGCGTTAAATACCATGAGCAGTATAGACGCAGCAAGCCCCACCCTGGTATGGAGTGGGGCTTCTGCTCTCAAACTGACCAATTCTACATCCGTACTACTGTAATTACGGATGATCCTTGGGTACCACCTGTTACGCGAATAAAATATATTCCACTTTCAAAACCTGACATGTTCAATTCTACTTTGGAGCTTGTTCCGTTTTGCGAGAACAGCAACTGGCCGCTCGCGCTGTATACATCAACCCTTTCGATCGTTGATGACGAAATGATGGTCAACTGGTCACTGAATGGATTTGGATATGCATTAACAGTTGAAACCATTTCGCTCTCAATTCCGGTGCATACATCAACAACGATTGTGCTGTTTGCTGTATCGCTGCACCCGTTTGCGTCTGTGTACACATAGTCAATCGTATTCACGCCCATTGGCGCGGTAGACGGAGTGAATGTATTTCCTGCAACGCTATTGCCGATGTACGTTCCGCCGGATGGTGCTCCCATGAGGTTAACGGATCCGTCGTTCGAACATGCAGTATCTGTTGCTGTGGTCAATGATGCAACAGGATTCGCATTCACGGTTACATTCACCATCGCTGAATCCATGCAGCCGTTAGCGCCGGTTCCGGTTACTGTATATGTTGCGCTCGACGCAGGTTGCACCGTGATGCTTGTTCCGGTTGATGATCCCGGCATCCACACATACGACGCTGCACCTGTTACACCAAGCGTTGTCGACGTTCCTTCACAGATGGATGTTTGTCCGCTTGTAGTCAGCGCAGGTGATGGATTAACCGTAACAGCAACTGTAGAGGTGTGCGTACAGCCGTTTGTTCCGTAACCGGTAAGCGTATACGTTGTTGTTGCCGATGGAACTGTTGTTACATTCTGTCCTGATAACAATCCCGGGAACCAGATGTAATTCACTGCACCTGAACCAGCGCCTTGCAGCGTAGTTGGATTTCCGCTGCACACGGTGTTGTTAGAAACTGTTGCAGTTACCGTTGGCGTCGGAAGCACAGCGATGGCGATCGACGCTGTGTTCGTGCAACCGTTCGCGGCTGTACCTGTTACTACGTAAGTTGTAGTTGCAGTTGGTGTAACCGAAACCGATGATCCGTTTACGTTAACCGGTTGCCAGTTGTATGTGGCCGCACCGGAAGTATTCAGTGTTGTTGAATTTCCGTTGCATACCTGGTTAGCGGTTGTGCTTGCAGTTACCGTAGGACGTGTAAGCACGTTGATGGTTACTGTAGCAGTATCCGAACATCCTGCGGTTGTTCCGGTCACGGTATAGGTTGTATTTGCCGATGGCGTTACCGCAACAGAAGTTCCTGTGAGGTTACCCGGCATCCAGTTGTACGTGGTTGCGCCTGATCCGGTAAGTGTTGTTGCTGTTCCGTTACACACCGTTGAAGCGGTTGCTGAAGAACCAACAACCGGAATTGGGGCAATCACCACATCAACCAGCGATGTTTTTCCGGAACATGCATTCGTTGAGTTTGTGATCATGAGCTGGTAATCACCTGATGTTGTTACTTCAAGTGTTGTTCCTGTTTCACCAACAACATTCGATCCGTTCATCATCCACTGGTACGTGGTGTTGGCAACCGTGTTTGCAGTGAGTGTGATTGTATCGCCCACGCAAGCGGAAGCAGAAGATGGTGTAACTACCACACCAGCATGCTGTGCACAGGTATTAACCTGGAAGATCGAAAGTGTGCTCGACACTTCGTTCGCAACAATCACAATCGCGTTTCCATTCGGAGAAAGTGAATCCGGAATGAAAATGATTCCTTCTGCACCGCGGTCAGGTCCGCCGGTTACGGTGCGGTGGTTGTAATAACCGGTGTATGTTGGCGCAGCCGGATTGCTCACGTTGTACATGATCACACCACCCACGCGCTCGAGACACAGGAACAGAAAATTGTCGCCGTTCATGTTGGCTACAGCGGTTCCCTCCGGCTCAGGTCCTTTATCATCGCTTCTGTTTTTCGCAACTCCTGCGCCTGTTCCATTGCTCATGTTGAACAAGGGCGCATACACAGGGTGCGTAGATGTTACGCGCTCCAGGTTATCACCGCTGTCGTACACCTGCGAGCCGGTTGTTCCATTCCAGATGGAGAATGAACGTCCGCCGAATGTGTACAGCTGATCGAAATCGCCGTCATTGTCTGTATCACCGGTTTCGTTGGTCACGTTCAAACGACCGAGGTATGCATTCTGTTTCATTTGCGTTCCGTACGGGAATGCCACCGGATCAAGTGTGAGACTGCTTACACGCACCGGTTCGTTCACCGGAGTGTATTCGCGCGAGTCACCTTCATTTGCGGTGATCAGGTAAATCTGGTTGTTCACCGTGTAGTGACTGATCGCATCGGGTTGATACATGCCATACACCGGAGCATTCATGAGATTAATGCTTCCGTTGTTGTCAGATGCATCAAGTGCAGCAGGACCGGTCATGTAATTTTTATACCCGAGTGGCATGAGCTGAATCACGGTGTTCGTGATCAGGTCAACTTTTGCAATGGCGTTGTTCTCCTGCAAAGTCACCCAGCCAATGGAATCGTTATCGGCAATGGTGATGTACTCCGGTTCAAAATCTTTAGACGTCATGTCAAACGGTCCATAGATGCGGATGCCTTGCGAGCGCAGGGAAGCTTCCTGTCCGTTGAACGACGTGAATGTGATGAAGTCAACATTCGCTGATGTTACCGAAGCAACACCGGCTGAAATATCGACGATCGCTACGCATCCGTCCGGATCATTGGTATACGTTGCATTCGGTTCACCTTCGCAAACAGTGATCACCTTTGTGCCTGCGTGATTGAACGTGATCATATCCGGCATAGCGCCAACTTTCACCTGTGAAATGAAAACGCCGGTGTAGGTGAGGAAAACAATTTTTCCGGAATCCTGCGGGCTCACAGTGCTTTCGATCGCAAGTGCAACAACACTGTCGTGCACGGCCACGCTGTTGATGTTTCCGTACGTAGGTGTCATGTTGATCGTTGTGATCAAAGTCGGAGCGGCCGGATTGGTGAAGTCAACAATGTCCAGTTTTGCACCGATGCTGTTTGCAATGTAGAGACGTTGCGTCGAAGGATCGTGTGCGACAATTTCAGCAGAGTTTGATCCGGAAGCGCCATTGGAGAAAGTGGAAAGTGAATCAAGGAAAAGTTCGTTAGTCGCAACGGGCGCCGGCGCATCGTTATCCTTGATGTAGAGATAGTACACCGCGGTTGCTGAAGAAGTGCAATTGTACTTCGCGGTGAAAGCCAGTGCGATGTACTCGTCTTTTTCAGCGAGCACGTCGTTGCTGATTGGAATGGTGATTACCTGCGCGCCTGAAACTCCTGCGGCAACAACCACTGTCTGTTCCGTATAATCTGAACCGGCAGTTGCAGTTGAATACGGCAATGCGCCCAGCGTAAATACCAGCTGACCGTTATTTGGAGAAGCCACGTTTACAGTAACCGTTGCTGTTCCTGCGCTTTCATTCACCTGCGCATGTGTGCCGGAAATAGTCAACACCGCCGAAGCTACCACGCTGTTGATGGCAACACTTGTTGTTATGTTGGTAAATGCGGCAACGGCTGTCCACGTTCTGCCGGTTGTAAATGCGCCGGTTGTTGGATTGAATGCGCCCGTTGCCACGAGATAATTCGCATTGGGATCCGGCGCACAGTATGAAGATGACTGAAGCTTTCCACCCGGATAGATGTCGTTCACCGGAAGCTGGTATCCGTCTGCACCCGCATTCACAATTGCAGTTCCGATTGCGGTTCCGTAAAAGATTGCATCCACCGGAACAGTTGAAGGAGTAATTGCGGCAATTGCTGAAGCAAAAACACCTACGGCATCCGCGTTTGCTCCGCCATTGCCAAATACTCCTGATGTGCTGGGAGTGCCAAATCCATCTCCTGCGGTTGTGCCTGTATTGATTGAACGCAGGATCGGACCAGTTGCAGCCATGCTGCTTCCTCCTACGTAAACTACATCACCCGCGTTTACTGTGCCGGTTGTAATTTCAAAACCGTAGCCCAGTGAGCCACCGGCAATCCAGCCCTGTGCAGTTGCGTTACCATTGTTGGCAACAATCACCGAATAAGGTGTTGAAGAAAAATTGATGGTGCGGGTAGCAACGAGCTCCACGAATTCAAACGGAGAATCATTTCCCGGTGGATTGATATACACTTCGGAAATGATCAGGCCCGGTCCAAGCTGTGCCGATAACCCTGTTGTTAATGCCAATGAAAGCAGTGTAAAAAGTTTGCGCATAAGGAGTCCTGTTTTAGAGTCCCCAAAATTGAGAAGTAGCCGTCATGCAGTCTTTAGCTTAACATTATGCGAATGTGACCTTACATGTGCGCCTTAACACAAACGCAAAGTGTTCGGGTAGTTGAATTAACATCAGGTTGGAGGAAAACGATTGAAACCGTTCAGCAACAGTGCAGGTTCCATTGCCGGGGACTTAAGCCCCCGGCAATGAACCAGGATGGATACCAACCGCTTCAGCGGTTTTTGAAGCACTTATTTCGTATGTTAGAACGATGTTAACCCGCCTGCTTATTCTTTTTCAGTTACTCCCGGTTTTTATTTCCGCGCAGGAAAAAGATACTGTGCCTTTATTGCGCTCGTTTGGAATTGCTTATGAAAATGATCTGCTTGTCATTGCGATAAAAAACAATCCAACGGATTATTATTACACAGGCGGTTCTTTTATTGAGTTTAATTTGCCCTGCTTAATAAAAAATCCGCTTTCGAAAATCCTGGTGAAGCTTCCTCACGGAAGGAATGAGTCGTTTGGAATTTCGGCAAGCAATCTCGGATTTACTCCAACAAGTATTCAATCGGATAGCATCTTAACCGGCGATCGTCCGTTTTCAGGAACACTTTATTTAGGATTCAATCGTGTTTCCTGTAACGGCGAGAAACAGGTACGGTTAACTTCCCGGTTAGATCTTGGTGTAATTGGTCCGGGTGCGTTTGGTTATGAAACGCAGAAATTTATTCATGCGCATACCAACAATCCGGAACCACACGGTTGGCAATTCCAGGTGGCGAATGATGTGTATGTCAATTATTCGCTCAAACTTGAAAAAGGATTACTAGCGAAGAAACATGCACTTGATCTTACCGGGTATGGAATTGTAAATGCGGGAACCGTTTACACGAATGCGGGGCTTGGTTTAAAAATCCGTGCCGGAAGAATGAATCCCTATTTTACAGCGCCGGGTTATTCTAATCGCTTGCAGGTTTGGGTGTATGCCAGTGCAGAAAGTAAAGTCATTGCACGTGACGCAACCTTGCAGGGCGGATTGTTTAATACGAGCAGTGCATATTTCATTGCGCCCGAAAATATGAAACGCATCCTGTTTTCCGGATCAGCGGGAATTGTTTTTGCGTTTCACCGTCTACGTGTTGAATATTACAACACGTTTATCAGCCCGGAATTCGTAGCCGGCAAGGCTCATGCGTGGGGACACCTGGGAATGCATTATGTTTTTGGGACATAAAATAACCACGGCGGCACGGCGCTTAATGCTTGATAACCACAACCCGCGTCGGCATCCTTCCTGCGTCAGGACAGGCTCCGCTGGTAAATATCACTTCGTGATATTATTACACAAACACATTTGGGGTAATACATTAAATCGCGAAGCGAATTGTTCCGTACCGACCCGGGAAACAGATAAGCAATGCGCCGTGCCGCCGTGGTTACTTACATTTCAGTTCCTCCCATCCGGAAGTATTCGTATCTTTCTACCTCCAAAACACTTTTCATGTTCACACGCATTTCGCTTTTCCTCGCCTGCGCAACACTTGCATTGATTTCCTGCAAAAAAGATCCCGATCCGGTTGACCCGGTTACGCCAGTGCCTGCTGCACGCATTTATTTCACGTTCAAATTCGACAGTACGCAAGCGCGTCTCGATAATTTCGGAAACCCGGAAACGGTTCCTGCAGGTAACGGTGCACAGTCGCCAGTGTTTCATTTTATGTCGACACATTATATCGAAATGACTGCAGATATGTGGACGGCGCTTGGCTCAGGCACGGTGGTGTACACCGGCCCTTCGACAACTGCTGGCGGACCGAACGCAATTAATTTCGACAGCGCCATTGTTGTTGGAGAAAACCAGGAAATTGTTTCCATGCCGCTTTCTGCATTCACTCCCGGAACGTACAATTACATCCGCGTGTCGTTGTCGTACCAGAACTACGATGTAAAAGTGCGCGCAAACAGCATCGACTTCACCGGACGACTTGCTTCGTTTATCGGGTACAACACGTACATCAGTTCGTTTACGCCCAACGCTGTGCCGGTGGCAGTAAATGACGACAAGCTGCAAGGCTTCTGGGCGTTTGAAGCATTCTCACAGGTTACGCTGGGACAAGCGCCTCCCGGAGCAACAACAGTTCCCAATCCGCTTTTCGCGACCTCTCCTATTCCGCAAGGATCATGCGTGGTTACCGGACAATTTGCCGCGCCACTCACGATCACCGGAAACGAAACACAGGATATTCACGTGGTCATTTCCCTTTCCACGAACAACAGTTTCGAATGGGTGGAACACAGCACGCCGGGCATCTACGAACCGTTGAATGGAGATACGGTGGTGGATATGGGGGTGAGAGGGTTGGTCCCAATTGTTCAGTAAGTTAGTAGGGAGTAGTTTACCAGGGAGTCGCGACTAGCCTACTAAACTACTCCCTACTATTTCCTACCTTAGTCCCCGCAAACACCGATCCACCGGGTCCGAATAAATTGGTATGAGAACCTTAGTTGCAATCACGTTGCTCGTGTTTCTTTTCTCCTGTGGAAATGAAAAAGGCAATACTCCCCCTGATTCTGTTGTCAATGATTCTTCAGCTGTAAAAACCAGCGCTGAATCGGGATGGAAAGAGTTAACGGAAAGCTGGAATGCTTCGCTCAATCTGCGTAACGCGTCCATCATGAAATCGTTTTACGCAGATTCTGTGCAGTACTACGGCGATCATCTTTCATCGGATGATGTTGTTCGTCGCCAGCAGGAATATTTCGACCTGAACGAAGATTACAAACAGAAGATCGAAGAATACATCGACGTGATCCAGCAGCCGGATGGAAGCTGGCTTGTGAAAATCATGAAGCAGGTAACGGCCAATGGAAAAACGGCGAACTACCCGGCTTCCCTGGTGTATGCGAAAACCAACGGCATCTGGAAAATTGTTGCGGAGAGTGATGACATCACCGACCTGAACAATGCGAAAAGCCTGCAGGTAAAATATGCGCCGGAAATTTCCACGATTGAAGGCTTGCTCGAAGAGAACACAACGTTCGGCCGTGTAACAGGTGGCGACCCGAAAAGTGATGCGAAGATCCCGTACTACGTGGTGTGGACGAAACATCCGCTTGACGTGATCGCATCAACCGACGACGAAAAAAAAGGCTGGTTCACTGAAGTGAATGTTGAGCGCATCCAGTTGAACGGTGATTTGGAAACGATCAAAAAATTGCTGAACCACAAAGTGCGGATTACCGGAAAACTGGAACACGCTACAACAGAAGATCATTACACGAAAGTGTTCATGAACGTTGACCTGATCGAAGAGGCGTTGTAATTACCGCGAACCTTTCAACAGGTTCAGCGCACTTCCCACCAGCAGAACAAGCAGCGAAGCCATCCACACATACGTTCCTACGCTGGCCACCACAGGTTCTGACGTTCCTCCATCGATATGCTTCATGATAGTCAACGCGCCGAACGAGCACACAAAAGCCAGCGCAGCGAGCACCGTAGCGCGTGTAAACGTTGATTGCTTGCGGCCAAACAGAAACATCAGGTAGCCGACAAAAAACAAGAAGTTTCCGCACCACGCGAAAAAGCCCAATAGGTTATCCATTAAGAGCGTGAGCCATCCTCCCAGCAAAGCCATGATTCCCGGTGTTCCGTCGGCGTACGCTTCGAGGAACAATGCAAGAACCCACAACGCAGCAGCAACAGTTCCGAATACGGCTTTGATTGCTTTTCGCCGGGAAGTCTGTTGTTGGGTGGCGGTGGAATCCATCGGTGCGAAGATAGCAACCACATGACACAGGCAACATAGACGAAAGGTTGCATGAGATCACATAGATCGCTCTGCGATTTCCGTAATGTGCGCTATACCCTTTCCTATGCCTATGTTCACTAATGTTCCTATGTGGTTTATTTTATATGAATTGGCAAATGCATTGTTCAGCCTTTATCTGAATCGTGATTCTCAAAACTAATCACATAAGGCAAAAGCGCCAGCGACCCACCAAAACTTTCCCTATATTTAGCCTGCTAAAAATCGCCTCTCATGAAAAGACTTTTTACCTGCTTCGGAATACTGGTTTCACTGACCACATTTGCACAATCATTTTCTTCGCCGGAAAGTGTAGAATATGATGTTGCCGGCAATCGCTGGTTTGTGGGACAAAACGGTTCAGGTCAGATCCATGTGTATTCTCCGGGATCGTCAACGCTTCTTCCGTTTGCAACGGGATTGGGTTCCGGTCCGCACGGAATGGAAGTGATGGGTTCGCGGTTGTACGTATGCGATGGCGGATACATCCGCGGGTACGATCTTTCCACGGGTACGCAAACATTCAGCATCAACTGCAATGCTTCGTTCCTGAATGGATTGACAACAGATGGCACCACGTATTTGTTCGCGACTGATTTTTCCGGGAAGAAAATTTACCGCATCTGTCCTTCGACCAACACATTCAACATCATGTGTACAACGATAAAAACTCCGAACGGAATTTATTACGACGGTGCAAATAACCGTTGCGTTTTTGTTACGTGGGGATCCAATGCACCTGTTCAGGCCATGAGTCTTGCCGATTCAACCGTATCGACATTGCTTCCAACGACCATGGGCAACTGCGATGGTCTTACACGTGATGCAGCAGGATATTGGTACGTTACCGCGTGGACCGGCAACCAGCTCTGGAGAATTGATCCGGTGTTTGCAGCCGCGCCGGTTTCGGTGATGACCGGATTGAGCAGTCCTGCAGATATCGATATCAACTCTGCGAATGATTCGATTGGCATTTCGAATAACGGAAGCCTGAACAACGTGGTGTTCTATACGAACATCACCACAGGAATCAATGCTCCTTCCCTGATCAGCGCGGAAGTTTTCCCGACGCCTGCAACCAGCGAAGTAACGATCCGTTTTGCAGAAAATATTTCGGATGCAACAGCGGAGCTTTACGACATGAGCGGAAAAGTAATCCGCAGTGAAGCATTTGCTGGCCAGCAGTACATTGTAAAAAGAGATGCGCTTGCAGCGGGAACTTATCTTTTGATTTTCCGCAACGATCAAGGTGTGACTATTGCCAGCGAAGAGATTCTCTTCGAGTAGTTCGTTTCCTGATCTTCCAGTGACAAATCTGAAACCGGCCTGCGGGACGTTTTTTCAATAATCCTTTGCCCGTTTTTTCCCGAGACCAATGGCGACCCGAAAGGAAATGTGCAATGGTTTAAGATTATGCCCTCCATCCAATGCGCGATTCTGATAGACAAGGTATGCGTTGTCTTTTACAGGAGCATTTCCCATTTGCGTAATGAAAATGCCAATACCTGTGTTGTGTTTTTCACCCACAAAATATTCGATTCCGATAATTGCTCCGACCTGTACCGGGGCGAGGTGCCATGCTCCTGTATTCATATCTCCGTAATAGTTGCGCAATGGAAATGGAAATGGAGACCCGCTCCATGCTACTCCATGGACCAGCGGAACGAAACTTTTGAGTCCTCCATGCAGTCTCAACTGATCCGTTATTTTCACAAACCCCGTAACTGCAACTGCAACCATAATTTGCCGGTGCCGGACAAAAAGCTCTGGTGAAATGGTGTACCTGTAATTTACCAGTGTCAGGCCGACCGTCGATTCAAGTCCGAATTTTGCGTCTCTCGAAGGCCAGTTATAGCTTGCGGAAACTTCGGTTTGTCGGCCCCGAAAAGGAATTTCATTGCGGGAAAGCGGACCGGGCAACAGGCCGCTTACGGCAAAATCCACAGTGATGTTTTGCCGGATAGATTGCCCGGTGAGTTGCGGAGAAACCATTAAATGGAAAAGCAGTACGATGGAAAAACGCCTTATCATATCCAGAAGACGATGTTACAGCGCTTTGGTTGCTATTAACATTTATTATCTGCGATTCTTCACCCATCTTCCGCATTCGCCTGCGGCAGCAAGGAATTTTTTCTTTGCGTTATTAACCGCGGATTGCGATCCTTCGGATCTTATCCGGGGTTAATAACATTCGATCCGCCGCGGCGGATCGTGCGTTTCAAAACCCTTTCACTTCGTTCAAGGAACATGCGACTTTTCCGAAGTCGTCTCATTCGAAGCAGGATTGATCCCGGAGGGATCACATGTCCCTTGAACGAAGTGAAAGGGGAAAAAGAAAAAATTCCTTGCTGCCGGCAGGCCTGTTCCCGAACCTGTCGAGGATGCATTAACATTTATTGTCTGGCTTGCTTCTCTCATCTTCCGCATTGCGCATACATTCGTAAACAATCCTGCGTTAATGCTGAAATGCTGATTGCTGCGAATGAACACAACGCTCACCTACGCAAAATCGTTTGGCCGGTTCACTTACCGCACGCTGGAAATCATTCTCTGGCTGCTTGCACTGTGGGCGATTTGTTCTCAATTGCTTCCGGCAATCCGCGTGAACACCGGCTACAAACCAGCAGCAAACGGCGTTGAGATCTTCATCCGTTCCAATGGCGTTCACACCGATTTTGTTCTGCCCGTGCGCCACAGCATCTACTCCTGGGATTCCGTGTTCCGTCCCGGAGACTTCAACGCAGATTCAACTTACCGATACGTTGCGCTCGGCTGGGGCGATAAAGGTTTCTTCCTGAATACACCGACGTGGGATGATCTTACTTTCTCCACGGCGTTTGTCGCCGCGAGCGGTATCGGAGAATCTGCGATGCACGTAGATTTCGTGGCAACCGTTCCGAAGAACAATCCGCACATCCGGCAATTTGTACTCAGCGAAGAGCAATACCGGAACCTGATCAGTTACATCACCGGTTCGTTTCAGCGCATGAACCGTTCCGTGCGGATGATCGATCACGCGGGTTACGGTAAACACGATAAATTCTTCGAAGCGAACGGGCAGTACAGTTTGTTTATGACCTGCAACGAATGGACCGGAGATGGGATGGAAGCGTGCGGATTACCGGTTGGGGTTTGGACGCCGCTGGAGCACGGGATCATGAAATAGTTGCGCGTTAAAAAGTTCCGGGTTTCGGGTTGTGCGTTTGTCAGTCGTGCACTTCCATGAATCAGGAGAGGCCTCGTCGGGGATCAAACGCACAACCCGGAACTAATTAACCCGAAACTATTTTAACTTGTCTTTAAACACCTTCTTAAACTTCTCCACCTTCGGTTTCACCACAAACTGGCAATAGCCTTGGCTTCCGTTCTGGTTGTAATAGTTCTGGTGATAATCTTCCGCCTTGTAGAATTCAGTGAACGGAGAAATTTCTGTGACGATTGGACCGCCCCAGGTATTCTGATCGGTGAGTTCTTTTTTGTAATGTTCTGCGCGCTGTTTCTGGTAATCGCTGTGATAATAAATCACCGAGCGGTATTGCGTGCCTACGTCAGCGCCTTGCCGGTTCAGTTGTGTGGGGTCATGACTTTGCCAGAATGCAGCGAGCATTTCATCGTACGAAAGTTTTGTGGTGTCGAAAACAATCTGCACCACTTCGGCATGACCGGTTGTTCCGGTGCACACCATATCGTACGAAGGGTTTTTCACTTTTCCTCCGCTGTAACCTGAAGCAACAGAAATCACTCCGTCGAGCAATTGAAACTGTGCTTCCACGCACCAGAAACATCCTGCACCAAAAGTTGCAGTATCATAAACCGGGTTCATAATGGTCATATCCTTGTCCTTCGTTGTATCGGCCGGGGCAATCGTGTCACGCACCGATGGTGTTGTTTGTCCGCATGCCGTGAATGAACCGGCAATGAGGGCGAGCGTTATGATTGACGAAAATTTTTTCATGTAATCAACTACGTAAATGTCAAATTTTAGTTCATCACATCCAACACTTTTTAACAATCAGCCCGAAATAGCCGCAAAGACGCTGAGTTCGCAAAGAAAAACGCAGAGATTTAAAGTTAGAAACTTAAAGGGGACTTAAAATGGATCTCCGCGCAGTGCTGTAGTGATTCTTTGCGGAAACCTTTGCGTTCTCTGCGGCTTTGCGGCTATCCATGTATCTTTAATCAATGAATATCCTGCACATCATTATCGTTTGGCTTGTTCTTTTTGCCGGTTTCCTCATCTGGACCAAGCTTCGCGGGAATATCCGTCAGGGTAAGAAGCTATTGAACTTCGACAATTTCAATTTCCTCGTTGGTTCATTGGTTTTCTTCTTCGTGTTGTGGGCAGTGATTTTTGTTGTTCGCCCCGAACCGGAATTTTCTTCGCCGCGCGTGCAGGCAGAATACGGCAAGCAAACTGATCAGCCCTGGCTGGTGACTGATGCGCTGATGAAAATGGTGAATGAAAACGAAGACAGTATCGATCTGCACTACGATCTCGTCAAGTATCATTTTCTCCGCCGCGATCCTGATCTCACTCCACCCGACCCGATCAGTTACGAACGGGAAGACTCCCGCATTTTCACGCTCTACACGGACTTGAGCCAAAGTCCGGAAAAAAAACTGCACGACATCGGTCATGTGATGCTCGCGAAATATTCCCTCTCGCAAACCATTCCGGATTATTCCACGGCATCATTTCATCTCCGGCTCGTCGACGATCCCACAACGAAATACGTGAATTATCTCGCCGGAAAAATAATGCTGCTTGGTGCGGGTTCATCGCAAGCCGAAGATCATTTCTTTTCCGAGATCCGGAACAAGGGCTACAAAGAAGGCGCTTACGAATATCTCGCCGTGCTGTACGATCTGCAGGGTCGCGATACATCGTTGCGGGCGCTCGTTTATTCGGGAGCTGATAAATTTGTTCCCGACGAATTACGCTCACGCATTTATTACCAGGAAAAAGACCTCGGCAATTTCTATTTGCTGAAATTTCAATCGATGTTCCGCGGAATAAATTCCTGGGGCGTTGCCGGCGGGGCAGCCATTCTTATTGCGTGGTTGTTTTTTCTCTGGCGGCTCACGTTTCTCTCGAAAATAAAAATCAGGCATTTGCTTGTTCCGGTTTTCATCGGGGCCTTGCTCGCCATGAGTTCCTGGTGGCTGTACGCCTATTACAAACACGGACTCGGTTTCTGGATGGACGGAAACATCCTCAACGATCTCCTGTTTTGTTTTGCGGGAATCGGTTTCATCGAAGAGCTCGTGAAACTCATTCCATTCCTGATCATTCTGCGTTTCACCGGCATCATCAAAAAACCGATCGACTATCTCGTTGTCGCTTCTGCCTGCGGACTCGGTTTTGCTTTTTTTGAAAACCTGATGTACATCGCGAATTACGGTCTCGATGTTATTCATTCGCGCGCCTTAACTTCTTCCGTTTCACACATGGCCTGCAGTGCAATGGTTGCTTACGGATTTGTCCTGTACAAATTCCGTTGGCCCACCCGCTGGTGGCTGATTCCGCTGTTCTTCCTGTTTGCAACTGCGGCTCACGGATTTTATGATTTCTGGTTGCTCAACGAAAAGGTGCAGTCGCTCGGTATCATTACACTGTTCTTCTACCTTTCGTTAATTCTCATTTACATTTCGTTTCTCAACAACGCACTCAATCAATCAGCGGAATCAGAACCGCAAGAGGCGATTGCATTCAATTCGCAAAGGCTCACGTCAACACTGGCCGGATCATTGATCCTGCTGTTTGCGTTTGAATATCTTGCTTCGTGTTTCGTGTATGGAACAGCTTACGGAAATGCGTCGATGACGAGCGCGTTTCTTTCGGGTGGTTATCTTGTTTTCTTTCTCTCGGTGCGCATGTCGCAGATCAAAGTGGAGCCGGGAGTATGGAACCCGATTGATTTTCTTTCGGGGTTGTTGCCATCGCAGTTGCTGGAAGGACGGAAACGAACTGCGGATGATGACGAGGAATTGAGTGACGAGGATGAAAAAGGTGAACATGTGACTCCTCCGAAGCCTTGAATCGCGAAGCGATCTAATGTGCGCTCATCCCAATCTTAATAACTATGTCAACTATGTTGCTTATGTGGTTAAATTAAAAACAACATAGTAACATAGTAACA
>Ga0193752_1000249_pt1 | contig 60051 bp, 48 predicted proteins | sample H1c1metaG_FD_144924 | JGI IMG/M metagenome (GOLD analysis project Ga0193752, IMG submission 144924) | Soil microbial communities from a riparian zone of the East river system, Colorado, United States - H1c1 | ecosystem: Environmental > Terrestrial > Soil > Riparian zone | place: USA: East River...
TGAATCCGCCGGGCCCCGAGAATGGAACCGCCGTTCGCCGTGGTGTGAAACCGCACGACCACCGTAAGGACAGTGCCTGGCGACAGGTCCCCGAAATGGCAAATTACCGTGGCCGGCGCGTTGACCGCTGGGCACGTGCCTGCGCTCGGTACCACGGAATCCAGAGTTCCGTTCCACGGCGGCGACACCCAGAACTCGGCATCGACGACCGGAATTCGACCGATCGCCGTGATGGTGAACGTGACCTGCTGGATCGTTCCCGGAACGAAGCGCAGCGAGTCCTGCGACGCGGTGATGGGCAGGTCGTTCTCGGATATCACGAGCACGGAATCCGTGGCGTAGTTATTGCTGCTGTCGCCATCACCCGCAACCTGTACCTGGGCGCTGACCGTCGTGCTGCCACGCGTTTCGCCGTGAACGTGCAGAACTATGCGCGTCGTCGCGCCCGAGAGGACGTCCGCGAGATCGCAACGAAGTCCGCCGAACGGGCCGTTCTCGGTCGTGTTCGTGCATATGTGTGCGCCGGCGGTCGCGGAGTCGAATTTGAGTGAGCCCAGAGTCACCCAGATCTGACCACCATGCGCCGCCTGCGACCGCAGAGAAGTCACGTCCAGTGTGACTTCGAACGGGTCAGTCGCATAAGCCGACTCAGGCGTCACCGACATCGCAAGCTTGAGATCCACGGCTGAACTGAACCTGACGTTTGTCTGCGCCACCGAGTTCGATCGCAGATGGTCGTTCGTCGCGCTCACGGATGTCTCGAGAGTGATACTGACGGTCCGCGTGCTCACGAGTTTCAGTTCGACTACCCGATCGGTCGCGGCCGGAATGTCGCCGAGCGAGCATTCCACGAGATTGTCGGTCACGGCGCAGGCGCCATTCGACAGCACCGCACCCCGGAAGGTTATCTCGCTGGTGGGAAGGTACATCCGAAGCTTTGCATCGCGCGCCGCGATGTTGCCCAGCGACCGCACGGTCACCGGCAGCGTGAATTCGACATTGGTGTTCGCATCGATCACCGCCGGCGCCGCCACGCTCAGGTCCGCGTAGATAGGCGCCGAGATGCAAATGCCGCGCGCACGCGCGACCGATTGCAGCATGGAGCTGCGGCTGCATTGGGAGAAGGTCGAGCTGCCATTGAACGTGGGCCACATCACGTAGCCGTATTCGGTTGCAGCGCATGCGCCACCCGCTGAACCGTCATGCTCGGCGCCAAAGTTGTGGCCGATCTCGTGCGCCATGACCAACGCGGAATTCAGGAAGCCGAGCTCGATATCGCTCAGGGAAACGCCTCTGCGTGGATCGCACAGGGAATCCAGATACGCGATGCCGATGGTGTCGCCATCGAGATCCTTGTTGGTGAACAGGTGCGTGAGGCCGGCCGTGCGCAGTTCGGGCCTCTGTTCGCGCTACGTCGCGAGTTGCTCGAGCAGGCGGCTTGCGTCAGTTGCCGTGAAGGGATCGCTGTCGCTCGATACCAGGCGAAACTCGGTCGGCGACAGCAACACGTGTATCTGCTCCGCGAAGATGCCATCCACGATGTTCAGGCTGAATAGCATGGTCTCGCGCGGGGTCGTGCTCGCTTGCTGGAAAGAGGTGTCGGCAACCAGCGCGATTTCGAGCTGGTCAGAGGGCACGACAGTCGCGGCGAGTTGAGCGACAAGGGCCTGATACTGCTTGAGGCCTGAGACACCAGATTTTGGCTCGGCGTCGCTGCGGTCCTCGAGCCCGCAGAATGCCTCGGGCAGGCTGTTCAGGGTGTCCGACAGCCGATACACGACGGTTTGACCCGGCGCGGCATCGATGATCGGCGTGGTCAGGTTTTTCGCGATGCGCGCAAGGCTCGACACGACGTATAGATCGTGACCATCCCAGATCGCACCTTCGAGGCTCGCACCCATTTGCGTCAGGCGCACCCAGGACCCTGGCGCGCCATCGAGTTTTCCGCGCATGAGCTCCGTCCCGGCGAGTTGCGTCCGCTGGATCTCGGGCAGAATCGCGAGGAGTCGGTCGTTGGGTTCGAGTTCCAGGGAGAAGCGTCGGCCGTATGCGTCGAATTCGCTGTGTCCCGAGGTGGCCTTCAGCTGCACCTTTTCGGCAAACTGGATCTGCATCTGCTTTTGTTGCGCGGACGCCGACACCGCGCCGAGCGCGAGCACGACCCAGAAGAGCCTTTTCGCAGCACCCACCCTGTGCTCCCCCGCCTGAAGGCGGTGTTCTATTAGTTCGATCCGATGATACGAGTGTTGGTCCCGCACGGCCACCTGCACTGCGACATAAATGCACACGCGGTTCGATCGGAGATGCGGGCTGGCTTGAAAATTCGGTTTCCGGGGAACCCTGGAGCGTTCTGCAGTAACTCACCGGCGTGTGACCTTCGTGGATCGACCGGACCCGCGCCCGAAACAGCACCATTGCGACGCCGAACGTGAGCAGTCTGTGCGCCGGCAAGAGGTAGTTGAGACGGAATTCAGACTTCGGCGCGGTCTCCAGCGGTTCGCGAAGGCGTCATACACCGGGCCTGGCCCAGGCCCGGCTTGCCCTTCCAACATCCAGTTCAGGGGAAAAAGTCATGAGAAGTCGACTGATGAAAGCCGGTCTCGTTGGCGTCGTCGCCGCGATGCTCGGCGCAAGTAGTTTGATGGCGCATGATCGAGACGATAACGACCGCGGACGCGACCGCGACGGACGTTTCCGGGTGAGCGCCGAGCTCATCGGCTACCAGGAAGTCCCGGCCCTTTCGACCACGGCCCACGGCCGCTTCAGCGCGGTGGTCGACGCCAAGGCCAATACGATCACCTGGCGGTTGAGTTACGACGCACTGGAAGGCACGGTCGCGCAATCGCACGTGCACTTCGGCCAGATGAGCGTGAACGGCGGCATCAGCTTCTTTCTGTGCAGCAACCTGGGAAATGGCCCGCCCGGCACTCAAGCCTGCCCGCCGGGACCTGCCGAGTTGACCGGTGTCATCACGCCGGACCTGGTGGTTGGACCCGGACCCACGGGCACTCCGCCCGCCGGTGGCCAGGGTATCGAGGCTGGTGCATTCGCCGAAATCGCGGCCGCCATCAAAGACGGTGTGGCGTACGCGAACGTGCACTCGAGCAAATGGCCGGGCGGAGAAATACGCGGTCAGTTGCATTAATAGAAGAGTCGAATGGCTTTGGCCCGTGCCCCGGAAGGGGGCGGGCCGGAGTCTCGGCGGCAATTTCGATTCGAACCAGTCGCGTAGCGCGAATCTTTCCTGTACCGTCGCCAGCGGCTTGCTAATACCTCGTCGACTCGACCCCGTACTCACGGAGTCGCCTCTCAAAGTATTCCGCGATCCAGCAGACAGGGCTCGATCTGTCACCGTGTCAATTTTCTGTGAGTTTTTCTGTGACTAAACTTTACGTTGGTAATCTTCCTTTCTCCGCCACCGAAGATCAGGTGCGCGCCCTCTTCGCAACCCATGGCACCGTCGACAAGGTGTCCCTCGTGAACGATCGCGAGACCGGCCGGCCGCGTGGCTTCGGTTTCGTCGAAATGCCGAACGCCGATGCCACCCGCGCCATGCAGGCGCTCGATGGCAAGGATTTCGGCGGTCGTCCGCTCAAGGTCAATGAGGCGCAGGAGCGCGAGCGCGGTGCTCCGCGTGGCAACTTCGGTGGTGGTGGTGGCGGCGGCCGCGGCCGCTTCTAAACATCGAAGCAATCGAATTGAGCGGCGCCTTCGGGCGCCGCTTTTTTTTGTGAGTGGTGCCGGGAAGGGGTTTCCGGCAACTCACTCCGCCAGCAACGCCTTCGCGATTCCGACGCTGGCCTCGGCAGAAGCATCGTAAAGCTCGGCGCGCAGCCGCCCCTGTTTGTCGAGCGCGTAGACGCGCGTCGAATGCTGCACGATGTACCCGCCGTCCTTCGGCGGATCCTTGAAAAACGGCGCGGACAGGCTCAGCGCGAGCTTGCGAACCTCCTCGGGGGGCGCGGTCAGCCCCGTGAAATCCTTTGAGAACGTCTGCAGATATTCCTTGATCACGGGCGGCGTATCGCGCTCGCCATCGACGCTGATGAACACCACGCGCAGGCCGGCGAGTTCCTTCGCACGCGACGCCTTGATCAGCGCAAGTTTCCGCAGTGTCGTCGGGCACGCATCCGGGCAGTGGGTGAAGCCGAAGAATACGAAGGTCGGCGCACCGGCGAGGTCGCTGACGCGCTGCCGCACCCCGTTCTGATCGGTGAGCGACACGTCTTCCAGGCTGCGCGGCGCGCTCAACGTCATCACGCGCTCGAACTGCGGCAGTTGCTTGGGCGCGGCGACGGCCGCCGTGCCCGGGAACGCGCCAGCGAGCGTACAAACCAGCAGTACGCCACGCATCGTCATTGCGACCGGATCGTCACGAGCGCCGAGCGCGCGCTCACGTTGCCCGCCGCGTCATAGGCGAGCACGTTGTAGGTGTAGTTCTTCCCGGCGACTGCGCTCGTGTCTCGCCACTCGCGCGAGCTGGTGCGCGCGATCTCCGAGCCCGATCCGCCACTCGTGCTGCGCCGGATGATGTAGCCCGCGACTGCCACGTTGTCCGTCGCGGCCGTCCATGTCAGGCGCGGCTTGCGGGAGGACAGCGCGACGCTGAGCACCACCGGCGTCGGCGCCTGCGACGCCGTCACGGATTTGAATGCGGACAGCGGGCTCAGATTTCCCGCCGCATCGAAGGCTTTCACGGAGTATGTGTATTTCACCTTCTCCTGGAACGCGGCATCGACCCACTGACGCACGCCGGCGGTGGTCCGGCCGACCTCCGAGCCCTGCGTGCCGTTCGTCGAGCGATAGAGGATGTACCCCGCGACACCCACGTTGTCCGTCGATGCGCTCCACGTGAGCGCCGGGCGGCCGCTCGCGGCCGACGCAGAGAAGTTGCCCGGCTTCGTGGGAGGCGCCGTATCGCGCACGGTGAGCTTCCAGGTGAACGCTTGCGATGCGCTGGCGAGCGCGTCGCGCACGGTCACCGTCACGTTGTAGTTGCCCGCGACACCCGGCGTGCCCGTGATGCGACCGGTCGAACTACCGATCGTGAGACCGCCCGGCAATCCCGTGGCGCTGAAGATCAATGCGTCACCGTCCGCATCACTCGCGGTGAGCGCGAGGCTGACGGCCGTGCCGGTGAATCCGGTCTGGTTGCCAGGATTTGCCAACAGCGGCATCTTGTTAGGCACGGGTGCGGCGACTTCCTGCGCACCGATCTGTTCGACATAGGCCACGAGATTGCCGAGATCCGCAGCGTTCAGGCTCATGCCGGAATGCGCCAGCACCGCGGCTGCGATGCTTGGCGCCGAGCCATCGTGCAGATACGGCGCCGTTGCCCAGACGTCGCGCAGCGTCGGCACATCGATGCCAGTCAGCGGGCCGCCGAGGCGCTTGCCGCTGGCGGGCTTGATCGTGCCGACATTGCGCAGATTCGCCGCCGCACTATCGGTGAAATTCACGCCGCCGTGGCAACTGGCGCAATTTTTCGCGCGGAACACTTCGCGACCCGCAACCGCCGCGGCGGTGAGCGAACCATTCGCATTACGATGCGGGCTTGCGGCGAAGGTAGATAGTGAAGCGACATACGCGGCGAGCGCGTCGAGATCCGCGCTCACGCCGGCCTTCGCATCGCCGAGTGTCGACGCACGCGTGCCGGTGTTGAACTGGGCATCGCTCATGAGGCCGGTGCCACCCGCCAGCGTGCGAATCTGTCCTTCGAAGTCCTGGACTTCGTCGAAGTTGCCCGACCAGTGCAGGAAGCCGTGCGCGACCGACCGGCCGCGCAGGTTCACCGTGTTGCGCAGGCCTTCGCCCATGCCGGTGAGATCCCAGGTGCGGCCGTCGTCGCCGCCGTCGTTATGGCACGACGCGCAGCTCATGTACGCATCGCGCGCCAGGCGCGTGTCGCGCGCGTCGTAGAAGAATTGTTTGCCCTTCAGGACCTGCGCGCTCAACGCTTCCGTTGATACCGCCGACAAGGTCGCGACCGGCACCACGTTCGATTCGCCGAGCTCAAGGAGGCGCGACAGATCGAACACACCGACGGTGCGATCCATGAAGTTGTTCACGTACAGGCGCTTGCCATCGTTCGAGATGGCGAGACCCTGCGGCGCGCGTCCGACGCCGAAACGGAACACTTCGTACCGGCCCTGCACGTCGACCAGCGCCACTTCACGGCTGGTTTCGAGCGCGACGAACAGATAGTTGCCGAAAGGATCGAAGGCCGCGGCGCTCGCGACGCTGGCGTTATCGAGGTCGACCCGTGCGTTGAGGTCTTCCGCGCCGCTGCCGAGATCGATACGCGACGAGATGGCACGCACCGTATTCTGGAAATTGAGGTTCGAGCCGTTACGCAGGCTGCCACGCAGCACGTTGTCCTGCTTCGACGGCACCCAGGCATCCAACCCATCCGGCGACAATGCGACGGCGCCCAGGTAGTTCGGCACGCCGCTGCCCTGGATCTCGAAATCGGGCTCGTCGCTGTGCGCGAGCGTGATGGTCTTCGTCAACGACATGCTGGCCGCGGACACCACCACCACTTCTGCACCGGCGGTTCCCGGCTGCACGGCGGCCGTGCTTTCACCCGGCAGCGGCGGCGTGACGAAGCGCGCGACGTACACGATCGTACCGTCCGAGCTCACCGAGACATGCCGCGGGCTCTTGCCGACGGCGAGTGTTGCGACGATTGCACCAGTCGTTGCGTCGAGCTTGAGCAACTGCCCTTTCGCTTCGAGCACGACGAACGCGAATCCGCCGGTCGGCGCAAACGCGATGCCGAAAGGCTGCGAGGCATACGGCAGCGGCAGCGTCTGCGTGACGCTCATGGCCGCAGGATCAATGACACTGATCGTCCCCGCGTGTTTGTTGGTGACCCAGACCGACCCGTTCGGCGCCACGGCCAGCGTGCGCGGCCCCGCGCCCACGGCGATTTCGCCGAGTTTGGCGTTGTTAGCCGCGCTGAACGCCGAGACGGAGTTGTTGTCCTGGTTGGCGACCCAGACGCGTCCCCCAGAATTTCCATCGAACACGATGTTGCTCGAGTTGGACGCGCGATTCGCCGTCAGCGGCCCATGGATGACCTGCGTGACCGTCTGCGACTGCGCCGGATTGCCATCGGAGGTCGCTGTCACGGTGACGTAGTAGATGCCGGGGCGCGCGAAGGTGTGCGTGACGGCGGCCGAACTCGCGTACGGCGTCGCGGGCGTGCCGTCATCGAAGAACCAGCTGAACTGCGCGTTCGCGCCGTTGCGCACGGTGGCCGTGTAGCTCACCGACTCTCCGGTGATCCTGGGTGTCGTCGGCGCGAGCGGATCGAGCTCGAATGGCGGCCGGGAGGTGATCGTCCAAGAAAACGTGACCGACGTGCTGGCGGTGCCGTCGAATGCCGTGAGTCCGACGGTGTAGTCGCCGGCGGTGGTCGGCGTACCCGTGATGCGACCCGTGGCCGCGTTGACATCGAGACCGGGCGGCAGCCCGATGGCGCTGAACGTCAGCGCGTTGGCATCGGGATCCGAGGCGGTGATGCCCAAATCCACGGCCGTGTCGGCGGTGGTCGCCTGGTTGCCGGGATTTGCGAGAGTGGGTGGCGAGTTGACGAACGTGGTCATCGCCTGGCGGCATTGCACGCCGAAATTGTCCATCCAGCTGCCCGAGCGCCCGTAGAGCGCGTAGCCGGGATTGCCGGTATCGCAGCGCCATGGACCCTGCGCGGCTCCCGTGTCGGGACCCACGGCGCCGAGGAATGTGCCGGCACCCGTGAGCTTGCCGCCCGCAGTGAGCGCCCGGCATTCGAAGTCGAGCTGATTGACGTACTGGCTGAAACGGCCACGGAATCCGCTGACTGCAGCATTGACCGGGCACATCTTCGAGTAGCTAGTCACGCCGGCGCTGCCCGTGATGCCGCGCGCGACGGGCGAGCCGATCCACTGGCCGCTCTGGTTCACGCGCACGCACAGGGGAGACACCTGCTGCACGTAGGTCGTGGTCGTGCCGCCGACGCCGACCAGCACCTCGTTCACGTCGCAGGCCAGCGTGAATGGGCCGCCGCCAGCGCCGCCGGCCACGGGAGTGAAGTCCAGGGCGGGAGGTTCCTGGGTCGTGATGCCCACGCGGATGGTGCGCGCCACGGACGGCACACCCTGATCGTTCAACACGAACAACAGGTAGTAACCCGGCGGCAGATCGCCGGCGCGCGAAGGCAGCTGCACGTCGAGCAAGGCGCCGTTCGCGCTGAACGGCAACTGGATCTGGCGCTGATCCATGTTGACGCTATGCGTGATCGAGCCGGTCTTGATGAACGAAACGCGGCTGATGCCGCCAGCGCCTGCATACCCGACCTGGAACGTCGCGCCGGGCACGACAGTGTCGGGAGCCGAAATGATCGTCGGGCGCGCGGCGCGCGCGCCGGCGGCGTCGAACAGGTACGGCGGGTAGTAGATCTCGGCATTGAGGTTCTTCAGCGGGTCCGGCGCGCCGCCGCCGAGGATCAACACGGAGGCATCCGCCAACAGCAGCGCGCCCGAGTGATAGAGACGCGCATTCACCGCGGACGCGCCTTGCGTCCAGGTGCCGGTCGCCGGGTTCCAGATCTCGGCGATGTTGTTGACGCCCGAGAGCTGGTTCTCGACCACGCTGCCGCCGGTGCCGAGCACCTTGCCATCCGGTAATACGGTCGCCGAAACCCATTGCCGCTGGGTCGACATCGATTGCGTGGTCGTGACCACGGGCGCGCCGCCATTGATGTCGATGGTCAGCGCCGCGCTTGAAGCGCCGCCTATCTGCAGGATGCGGCCCGGCTGATACATCGCCGCACTCGAAGTCCAGCTGGTGGCTCCCGGCAGCTGGCCGACCGGTGTGAGCAGCCCCGAGCCGCTCGGCGAGACGTAGTACATCTTGCCGCTGGTGTCGAAGCCGAAGACCCGGCCGTCGGGCGCGAGGAAGTTGCGCGGAAAGTTCGAGGCATATCCGCTGGTGTTCACGTTCGGCAGCAGGCGCAATGCACCGGTGGCGTCGCGGATTTCCGGCAGATCGCCGCCACCGCTGCCACCCTGGACGTAGATTTCGCCGTTGAGCAGCGTGGTCGAGCTGGAGTACCAGCGCGCCCGGTTCATATTGTTGCCGCGGGCCAGCGAGTTGGAAGACGGTGTGAAGACGTTGCTGTTGTTGTTGCCGGTATTCGTCGTACCGCCATTGACGTAGTTGTCCCCGCCGGCGATGAAGATATCGCCACTTCCGGCCATCACGACCTGCGAACTGCAGAAAATGTCCGTGCCGCTGATGTTGGGGAGCGTGAGGTGTGCGCCCGTGGGACCGGCGCTCGGATCCCAGATGTCATAGATGAAGAATCCGGTCTGATTGCCGTTGCCATCGGTGCCGTAGGTGAGCACGCGGCCGTCGGGCGTCATCACCGCATGCGCGGCGATCAGCGGCCAGGCGAACGGCGCCGACCAGGAGCCGCGAACGTTGTCTGCAAGAGTGGTCGACGAAATGGCAAACGCACAGATCGCCGCGACGAGGCGGATACGATTCGACATGGAGAGACCCCGAATCTTTTTATTTTCTGGTGGAGGCCTCTTCTTCGAGGCTCAATTTTCACAGAGCCTAACAGAGCCGCGCGCGTGCGCCATCCGCGCCGCGCGGAATTCTCGGGGAGACGTGGTGTTGAGCGGCGCCGCGCCATGCCGCGGCAATCCGCGTGTGACGCGGTTTGCAGTTACGTCACGCGCCTGCGCGGTGACGGATTGCAATCTGCTGGGTGCAGGGTGAGGAAAATTCGGACCGCCCTGGTTTCCTCGCCGCGCATCTCTTTCTAAGGCACAAGCACCAGCGTCGTCACGCTGTTCGCCGGCATCGAATACTGAAACGCGTTCGTCTGCGTTATGTTGATTGCCGCTCCCGCGACCGGCGCACCGGCCGAGCTCGCGCTGGTCAACGTGTAGACCTGCGCGGTGTGGAACTGCACGGTGTGGGTGACGGCGATCCCGGTGGTCTTCGCGGTTGCGTTCTTGTTGATGGCCACGAGCACCATGCGCGCCGGGTTCGCCGCATCGACGCTGGCGTACACCGATGTCGATGTCATGTCGGTGTTGGTTGCGCGAATGCTGGTATCGCCGAATCTGCCGTTAGTGCCGTTGTAGTTGCGGAAGGCCTCAAAGCCGCCGTAGATGAAATCGTTGTTCGACTCGAGGCGCCACAGCGTCGCGGCGTACAACCCTTCGCGGCCGAAGATGCCGAGCACGTCGGCCTGTGCAATAGCGCCGGAGATGTGCATGGCGCCGCCGTAGTTGTATTCGGTGATCGCAAGCTTCGTGCCCGGATAGTTATTCGCAATCTTGTCTTTCAGCCGCGGCAGCAGGTTGATTCCATTGTTGCCGAGCGAGCTCTGGATCCAGCTGCTCTCGCGATAGGCGGAATCCCAAAGCGAACGCGGCGCGGCGATGCGCGCGGCGACGACACCTGCATCGTTGGCGTTTTCAGTGATACGGCAGCCGTCCATCGGATTGCTCGCGCAGACGCCGCGCGCTTCCGAATACCAATGCACGTCGAGTACGTCGAGCAGACGCCGTCCCGCCGTGGTCCCCGCGGCGGACATCTCCTGCAGGTAGAAATTGAGGAAGTCGCGATTCATGTGATCGGCCGCGTCCTGGAACCGCACGTACCCCTGCCAGCCATAGCTCACCGGCCCCAGGATCTGCACCGCGTCATTCACGTCTTTGGCGGCATTGGCGTATTCAACGGTGCGCTGAATCATTTCCGCGTAGGTGGCCGTGGTGCCCGCCTGTGTCGCCGGGTTGGCGTCCCCGCGCAGTCGCGCGTGCGTGTGCTGCCACAGATCGGGTTCGTTATCGAGGTTCACCATGATCGGCGTGTCCGTGCTGGCGAACGCGCCCGGATAGGTCTGGTCGAGGAAGTTGAGGTATTCGTCCTGGTAGACGAACGCATCGGTGGTATTCGGCGTCAACGTGAACGCCGACGGCTTCTTCGCCACGCTCTGGCGGAAGCGCGTCGTGAGATAGTTAGGCGTGTTGGCCACGTCACCGCCGCCATTGTGATCGGCGGAGACATACCCGATGAGCGGCATGGTCACGATCATGCCGGCGCCCGCGCCGCGCGCGTCCTCGAGCCCCTTCTTCACCGCGCCATTTGGCGCCGTCCCGCCGCCGAGGAAGTTGTCGTTCTGATTGACGAAATCCGCGCCGGCGTTGCTGTCGTTCGTCTCCCAGTTGTACGCCGTCATGCGGTTGCCGCCCGAGCGCGACAACGTGAGATTCTTCGGCCGACCCGCCGGATCCCAGCCGTTCATGCCGTAGATGAAGCGCGAGATCGCATGCACGTCCTGCGTGCTGTCCACCGCGAAGGTCACATCGCTCGCGGGTGGCGTTGACGGCGGGATCACGGCGCCAGTCGCCGCGACCGTGAAATTGGCGCTGTTGACCGCGTTCACGCCGGTCGCGGTGAACTGCAGTTGATAGTCGGATCCGGCGAGATTGATAGCCAGGTTCGTAAATGTGGCGACGCCGGCCACCGCGGTCGCGGTCGTCGTCCCACCAAGCACCACCCCCGCGGCGCCGGTGCCCGCAACGATTGATGCGCTCACAACGGTGGTGTTGTCGGTGGCATCGAGCACCGCATTCCTGCGCACGTTCACGACGGGCTGCGTGCCGAGCGCGGCCGCCGGCACCGCGCCCGCGGGCTGCGTGGCGATCGCCAGAGTGCGTATCACGGGTGACGTCATGGAGAACGCGGCGCTCGTCGCCTCCGTGATCCCGGGCGCAGTGAACCGCAGTTGATAGTCTCCGCCGGCGAGATCCACACCGAGATTGGTAAACGTGGCGACACCCGCCACGGCGGTCGCGGTCGCGGTTCCAACCAGCATCGCCCCGAAGGTACCGGTGCCCGCAACGATCGACGCCGTGACGACGCTCGAGTTGTCGGTGGTGTCGGTCGCGCCATTCGCCCGCACATTCACGACGGGCTGCGTGACAAACACATTGCCCACCAACTGCCCGGCGGGTTGCGTCGCGACGAACAGGGATTTCTGGACTGGCGGTGGCGGGTTGACACCGCCGCTACTGCCGCCTCCTCCACCACCGCCGCCGCCGCAGGAAGCCAATGCCAGCAACGCAGTAAACATCGCCAAACGCAGACCGGAGAATGAACGCATGCAACCCCCTTGCAGAGGCGCCAACCATAACTGCGCGCACGCGCAAAAGCAGTCGAATTTGTCAGTCGCGCACGAAACGTGCCGCGTTTAGAGGCTGATTTTTATTGGCGAAAGCCCGGGCGGGTAGTGTCCGCGAGCCAGCGAGCCGTCGCGCGCGCCGACGCGCCGAATCACCGGTAGCCGCGCGCCTGCAACGTGAACAGTTTCGCGTAGATACCGTCGTCCTTCATCAACGCATCGTGATTGCCCCGCTCGACGATGCGACCTCCGTCGAGCACCACGATCTGATCGGCCATGCGCACGGTCGAGAAACGATGCGAGATGACGATCGCGATGCGCTTGCCCATCAGCGAACGGAAGTGCTCGAACACTTCGGCTTCGGCGGCCGCATCCATCGCCGCGGTCGGCTCGTCGAGCACGAGAATGTCGGCGTCGTGGCGCATGAAGGCCCGCGACAGCGCAATCTTCTGCCACTGTCCGCCGGATAGTTCGCGGCCGTCCTTGAACCACTTGCCGAGCTGCGTTTCGTATTTCGCCGGCATCTCGTTGATGAACGGCGCGGCCTTGCCCGCTGCGGCGGCCTCGGTCCAGCGTTCGCGATTCTCGAATTCGCGCACGTCGCCCGCGCCGATGTTCTCGCCCACCATGAGCTGGTAGCGCACGAAATCCTGGAAGATCACGCCGACGCGCCGGCGCAGGATGACCGGGTCCCATTCCTGCAGGTCGCGGCCGTCGAGCAGCACGCGGCCATAAGTAGGCTTGTAGAGCCGCGTCAGTAGTTTGATCAACGTGGTCTTGCCCGAGCCGTTCTCGCCGACCAGCGCGAGAGACTCGCCGCGCTTGATCTGCAGGTTGATACCGGTGATCGCCACCTTGTCGGAGCCGGGATAACGGAACTCGACGTCCTCGAACTGCACACCGGCTTCGGGGTCGGGGCCACTCACCGCCGTCCCCGTCATTTCGTCGACGGGCTGCTCCAGATATTCGTACAAGGTCGACAGATACAGGTTGTCTTCGTACATGCCGCCGATGGCGCCGAGGCTTGCGGTCACCGCGGCCTGGCCCTGGCGGAACAGCATGATGTACATCGTCATGTCGCCGAGCGTGATCGTGCCGCGCACGGCTTCAACTGCGCACCACGCGTACGCGGCGTACAGCGAGGCGATGCTGACCAGCGTGAACGTAAAGCCCCACACGTCCCGGCGGATGGTGAGATTGCGGTCCTTCTGATAGAGGCCTTCGTAGATCGCAACGTACCGGCCTAACAACAGTCGGCCGAGGTCAAAAAGCTTGACTTCCTTGGCGTGGTCCTCGCGCGCCAGCGCCGTCTCGAGATAGGTCTGCATGCGCGTCTCGGGGGCGCGCCAGCGGAACAGCCGGAAAGCATCGCCGGAGAACTTGGTTTCCGCGAAAAAGGCGGGCAGACCGCCAAAGATCAACACGACCACGGCCCAGGGCGAGAAATTCGCGAGCAACACCGAGAAGCTCGCGATGGCGATGGCGTTCTGCAGCAGGCCCGAGGTGCGCGTCACCAGCGACAGCGGGCGGCTCGATGCTTCGCGCCGTGCGCGCGTGAGCTTGTCGTAAAACTCGGAATCTTCGAAATGTATGAGCTCGAGCGTGAGCGCCTTCTCGAGGATCATCACGTTCACGCGATGGGCCAGCTTGGCCTTGAGCAGCGAGGTGCACATCGTGATGCCGCGATGGCAGGCGGTGATGAACACCAGGATCACCGCCTCCGCCATGACCCACCAGAGCGCCGGCATGATGTCGACGTCGCCCGTGACAGCGTGATTGCGGGTGGCCGCGAGGACGCTGTCGACGATGCGCGCGCCCACCCAGGCGACGCCCGAGGGCAAGGCGCCAGCCAGCACGGTGAAAAAGCCGAGCAGGATGGCGAGTTTGCGGCTCGTGGCCCAGACCAGATCGAGCGCGCGCTTGCTGTACTTGAACACGCCGAAGAACTGGCGTGGAGAGTTCAGGGCTTCGCCGTGGATATCGGTTTGTTTGGCTTTTCGGGGCGTGTCGACCATGTCTGCACGCGAAGGTTACCGTGAATCGCGAGGTGTGTGCGTCATCGTCCGGCGACAGTTGGCGAAGATTTTCCGCCGTCCGAGGGACATGAGGGCCGGTGCCCAGATTCCGCGTGGGACCGTTTCCAGTTTCATGACGCCGTACTCCTGCGCGCAACGCCGGACCCGCCTGTGATAGCAAGCACCACGCCGCTCAAGACTATTGCTTTCATGAGTCCTCCCCGGCCGGCGCATTGAATGCCGTCGCCTGCCCCCAAGCAAGGCTTAACCCGGAATCAGATATCGTCGTCTCTCTACCCATATGGGGTCATTGAGAAGCGCCCGCTCTACCGATAACGTAGCGCTCATGTCCGTGCTCACAGTCTCGGGTCTGTCAAAGACCTACGCATCGGGTTTCCACGCCCTGAAAAACGTCGATCTCGAGATCCGCCGCGGCGAGATCTTCGCGCTGCTCGGCCCCAACGGCGCCGGCAAGACCACGCTCATCAACATCGTGTGCGGCATCGTCACCGCGTCCACCGGCACGGTCGTCGCCGACGGCCACGACATCGTGCGCGACTTCCGCGCGGCGCGCGCCAAGATCGGACTGGTGCCGCAGGAACTGACCACCGACATGTTCGAAACCGTGTGGAACACTTTGTCCTTCAGCCGCGGGTTGTTTGGCAAGCCGAAGAATCCGGCGGTGATCGAAAAAGTCCTGCGCGACCTGTCGCTGTGGGACAAGAAGGATTCGAAGATCATGACGCTGTCGGGCGGCATGAAGCGGCGCGTGCTGATCGGCAAGGCGCTCTCGCACGAGCCCAACATCCTCTTTCTCGACGAGCCCTCGGCCGGCGTCGACGTCGAGCTGCGCCGTGACATGTGGCAGATGGTGCGGGCCCTGCGTGACAGCGGCGTCACCATCATCCTCACCACCCACTACATCGAAGAAGCCGAGGAGATGGCCGATCGCATCGGCGTCATCAGCAAGGGCGAACTCGTGGTGGTCGAAGAGAAAACCGCGCTGATGCGCAAGTTGGGCAAGAAGCAGCTCACGTTGCAGCTGCAGTCGCCACTGACCGCGATTCCGGCGGGCCTGGCAGGCCTGGCGCTCGAACTCGCGAAAGAAGGGAACGAGTTGATCTACAGCTTCGATACCCAGGCCAGCGAGACCGGCATCGCCGGGTTGCTGCGCAAGCTCAACGATCTGGGCATCGAGTTCAAGGACCTGCACACCGCGGAGAGCTCGCTCGAAGACATCTTCGTGAACCTGGTGAGGGCCCGCCCATGAATCTGCATGCCGTCCAGGCCATCTACAAGTTCGAGCTGTCGCGCACCTGGCGCACCTTGTTCCAGAGCATCGCCACGCCGGTCATCACCACTTCGCTGTATTTCGTGGTGTTCGGCTCGGCCATCGGTTCGCGCATGATGAGCATCGACGGCGTGAGCTACGGCGCGTACATCGTGCCCGGCCTCATCATGCTGACCGTGCTCATGGAGAGCGTGTCGAACGCCTCCTTCGGCATCTACATGCCGAAGTTCGCCGGCACCATCTACGAGTTGCTGTCTGCGCCCGTGTCGATCACCGAGACGTTGTTAGGCTACGTGGGTGCCGCCGCGACCAAGTCGGTGATCCTCGGCACCATCATCCTGATCACCGCCCGCCTGTTCGTGCCGTTCGAGATCCTGCATCCGTTCTGGATGATCGCGTTCCTCGTGCTGACGTCGGTCACTTTCTCGCTGCTCGGCTTCCTGATCGGCATCTGGGCCGACAGCTGGGAGAAGATCCAGATCGTGCCGATGATGGTAGTCACACCGCTCACGTTTCTCGGCGGCAGTTTCTATTCCATCTCGATGCTGCCGCCGCTGTGGCAGAAGATCACGCTGTTCAATCCCGTGGTCTATCTAGTCAACGGTTTCCGCTGGAGCTTCTACGGCGTGTCCGACGTGAAGGTCGGCTTGAGTGTCGGCATGACGCTCGGTTTCATGTTCCTGTGCCTCGCCGTGATCCACTGGATGTTCCGCACGGGATATAAGCTGAAGAACTAGTGTGTGCGCTTGCGCGCGCGTGAGCGTATGGATTCACGAGGCTTTGCGACGCCCGGAGCGGGCGCCCTTCGGGGTCCCAGCGGCGCTCGGGCCGAGTGCGAACATTAGTCAGCGCACGGCGAGACACAATGATTCGTGAGAATCACTCGACTCGGCTGATCCTCGCGCCGCTGGCGCCCGCTACGGGCGTCGCAAAGCCTCGTGAATCCATACGCTCACGCGTCCCCACCCGCACCGCACTCGTTCTCGTCGCCGAGACCCTGACCGCGGTTCGTTGGCTCTCTATCTTTTGAGCTCTCAGCGCAAGGACACCCGACCGGAGAGGTCCAGCGCGATTGTGGCGCAGGCGCGCGCGGCCGCGTCGGCATTCAAAGGTGTCTTGCGAGCTCATGAGGGCGCCAGCGGCGCGAGGATCAGCCGAGTCGAGTGATTCCTAGGAATCATTGTGTCTCGCCCTGCGCTGACTAATGTTCGCACTCGGCCCGAGCGCCGCTGGGAACCCGAAGGGCGCCCGCCTGAGCTCGCAAGACACCTTTGAATGCCGACGCGGCCACACCCGCATACCCCACAAATAATTTGGGGGCGGGTCCGCACCACAAGGCGGATCCACCCCCTTACTCACCTGGATTCATCGGATAGCGAAGCTATTCCCGACAATCCCTTCCCGGCCGCCGCTCAGATCTTGCGGCCGCCGGCCAACAGAAGTCCCGCGCCGACCACGATGGCGCCGATGCCGGCCCACATCGGGATGTTCACGGTTTCCTTGTCCTTCACTGAAAGTTCAATGGGCCCGACCTTCGCGTCGTGCGTCTCTTTGGTGTACGTGAATTTGCCGTACGCCAGGCCGAGTACTCCGGCGATGATCAATACGAGAGCGATGATCTTGGTCGAACTCATTGTCTATCCCTTTTCCGATTTACCCGGTTCCTAGTTAGAAGGGCCGCCCAGAAGGTAGGCCAGCGCTGACTGAGGTGAAGAGTGCGCCGCGCGTGAAACTGCGACCATCGTCGCGGGTCGTGAATGAAAGCAGGAAAAATCCTACAGCTTCACCGTCAGCGCAGCCACGACTCCAGGCGTTCGCGCACCTGCTGGTTCGCGAAGTAGTTGTGATGATGAACATCGGAACCGCCGAGCGTCAGCATCTCGACCGGCTGCACGCCCGGCTCGTGACAGCCAGCCGACGGCACCACGAGATCGTTTGGTTCCGCCGTGAATTCATCGTCGGCCGCAGTATTGGTCGAATGTCCGACGGGCCGCGTGTATTGCGCACCGATCGTGAACCACTGCTGCTGCACAGGATGCGACATATTCAGCGAGCGCAGCGACAGACTGCCGGGGGTCATGGCGGCAAGTCCTGGTAGTTCGACGGGCAGGCCCATGCCGACAAAGCGCGCCATGCACAGCGCGCCTTCGAGCACCGATTCGGCCAACGGCTGAGGCGCGCGTGCCAGCAACGCCACATGGGCGTCGAGGAAGCGCGCCAGATTCGATGTGCGCGCCAGCGCCGTCCCATTGTTAGGCGCGCCGACCTGGCATACGCGGCGCAGCGAAATGCGTCCGTCGGTCGCCAGCGCGCGCGCCAGCAGAGCGCCGCGTCCATGCGCCACCACATCGATGGGCGCGGAGATCGCCAGCAGGTGCGCTGTCAGCCAGCCGGCGTTTTCCTCGACACTTGCACCGAGCGTGGGATGCGCAAATGCCAGGCACCGACCCTCGTACTTCCGCAGCACCGCCAGAAATGATTCGTCCCCGATCCAATCGACGAACGTGCCATGTGGCGTCCCGAACGTCCCATGCAACAGCAGCAGCACCGCGCCACGCCGCAGTTGCTCCCAGTCGGGCACCTGCCAGCCGCGCAACCCGAGCTGCTGCAACTGATTCGGGCGGCGCAACCGCTCCCAGCGACTCGCCGCGGCCAAGACACCGGGGCCGGCGACGTGCTGCGCGGGCCACATGAGCACTCGCATCGTGCGATGCATCGCACCGCCGGCGGAGATCGTGAGGGGAAACACCGCTTCGGTGGACTCGCGCGATTCGGGCCGCACGAAACTCGAGAAACCCTGCTCGTCGGTCTGCAGCAGCGCGTAGGCGACACCGTTGCGCTTGGGCACGATGAGGCGTGGAGATCCGGCAACCGCGCTGCGCGTGCGCAAGCCCGCTCTGTCTTCGGGTGGCCGCGCCTCGAGGCGCATCGACAGTTGCGCGGCGATCATGACCTCCGCGCCGCTCGCAGCACGGGCAAATGGCAAAGCGCTGACTCCCGTCGGCGTCTCGTTCGCGCCGAGTTGCGTCATCGCGCCCCGAAATCCCGGCGCGAGCAGTGTGATGCTGGTACCGGGAACCTGTTCGCGGGCGCGGGATCCCAGGATCCGCACCGTGGTCGTCATCGCGATCGAGGCTAGACCAAAGCGCGGATGGTAGATAGTCGTGAATGACGCAGGGATGGCCTGCGCAGCGCGGCTCGATGCGAGTCCGTACTAGGAAAGTCGCTCGCGACTCAGCGCGGCGCGCCGAAGCGATCGAGCTCGACGTGCCGCTCGAACACTCCATCGCCATCCATGTCGAAATCCGTCGATGTGTGCCACCTACGCGTGAAATTCTGGCGCGCGACGAGGTGTTCGCCGGCCGTATCGTAGATTTCCAGGTCCTGGGGCACACCATTGATGTAGTGCGTGACCAAGTCGAAACGGCCGTTGCCGTCCTCATCGAGCGTCGAGGCAAGCATCCAGCCATCCTCGTAAACGCTGCGCCGTTCGAAACGGCCATCGAAATCTGCGTCTTCCTCGACGAGCTTCGGGCTACCGCGTAGATCGTAACTCCAGCGCGTATCCACTTTGCCGTCGGCGTTGCTGTCGATATCGACCGAACTTACCCTCTCGCCCACGTAGTGATATGTCTCCTCGTCGTGGCCGTCGCCGTCGTAGTCGGTGCCGGAGATGCTGGTCTCGATGGTGAGCACTAGATAGAGAGCAGCGCCGCCCACGAGCAAACCGGCAAAAAACCACAATCCCGAATGCCAGGGCGGCCGTTTGACCGGCTGTATGGGATCGGGCGGCTGCAGACTTTCCCAGTGCGCGATGATTTCGCGCGCCTCGGCCGCATGCGCCGGATCGACGCGCACTTTCACGGTGTTGCCGAGCGGCAGGTCGCCGCCGGCGCCGGCCAGAAATTCGCCGTCGACTCGCGCGGACACTCCGCCGCGCGCAAGCAGGTCACAGATCATGTGCGCCTCGACGGCGAGAGTGCATTCGTAGACTTTTTCGCTCAAGTTTTCCATGCGCGAAATAGTACCGGACTCGTTAGCGCAAAGCAGAAGCTCACGCCCGCAACGGGCCGCACGTTCGCCGTGCCGGTGGGCGGCACGGGGACGGTACATTCGAGCGCGGGTGATTCCTACCTGGTGAACTACACCCCAGGTGGATAGAACTTCTCGTTGAATGGCAACTTCTGATTGGCCAAGTGTGTCGCCGCTGGCTTCAGCCTCGCGGTGGCGCGCTGGCTGCCGCGTCGCCGGGAGTCGCGATAGGCGGCGGTGCCGATGCTGGTTGGCCGGCTCCGCCCGTATTCGGCGGCGGTGAATCGTTCGGCATTGGCGGCGAACTTTCGGGCGGCGGCGCAGCAGGAGGAGCGGCATTGCCGGGCGGCGGTGTCGGCGGCGGGAGGGCGTTTCCCGGCGCCGTGTTCGGAGCCGGCGCGGTCTGCGGCGGCGTCGCTGGCACCGCTTGTTCTGGCACCGTCGGCGGCGCGGCCGCTGCCACGCTTTGCACCACGACTCGCAGATTCTCGACGTCGGAGTCCAGCAGCTCGAGTGAGAAGTTAGGCTTGCCGCGCGGATCGGTCACCAGCACGTTGGCACCCTCGCCGAGCTGCACGTTGAATTGATCGCGACGCAGTTGGGCGCTCAGGGCCTGGCGGATGTCGCGCGCCACCCCAATGTCGTTGGTACCCGTGTGCACGGTCACGGTGACTTCGACCGGGTCGCTGCCGTCCCCTGGCGTCATGCGGAACACCAATTCACCGGTCGACGCGGCGCTGCCGCTCGGTGCAATGTTCCAGGCGCCAGACAGCGGAGTATTGTTGGCCGCGATGGCGCCAGCGCACAGTGTGAGTGCGGCGACCAGGGCGTAGGCGCGTTTCATGGGAACTCCGGCCGGCGAGCGCCCCGGCGGATTCCGGGGCGCATGTTTGTAGACGAACTATTCGCCTTCGATCTTGATGCTGACGTTCTGCACGTTCGAATCGAGCAACTCGAGCGCGAAGTCCGGCTGACCTTCCTTCTTCTTGATGAGGATGTCCTCTCCATCGTCCACTTCGACGCTGAAGCGCTTGGGGTCCAGTTTGGCGGCGAACGCGTCGCGCACGTCCTTGGCCACGTTGTTCTCTGCGCGGCCGCTGCGAATGCTGACGGTGACGTCGGTGGGCTCGCCCTGGCGCGGAGTCACGCGGAATTGAATGTCCCCCGTCTTGAGGGCCTGGCCATCGAGCTCGATGCGCCACTTATTGGCGGTCGGCGCGGCATCGGCGAACGCGATGGCTGCCAGCAGCAGCGACGAAACGATCGCCGTCGAAATTGCACCCAGTTTCATGAACCGCACTCCTGGAATTGGTTGGTGACGCGATTGTCAGGCGCGGTGGCCGGCGCGCATGCAGGACGTTCTGACCTCTGCGCGTAAGACCCGCGCCCGCAAGAAGTGGCCGGTCTCCCCACCGCCGTGTCCGACGGCGGCCAGAACGTACCGCTCGCGTGACGACGTTCTCAGTCCGGCCCGCGTACCTGTAGCAAAACCCTGACGCGCCGTTATTGCGGTGTTGGAGATGGGCGTTGGAGAGGGAGCGAGTGCGATGTCGAAACGACCGGAGAACGAGATTGACGGCGGCAGCACCCGCATTCGGCTGAGCGCGGAACTGCAGGCCGCCCGCTCCGCGCGGCACGACCTGGCGACTGCGCTGGCGCATGAGCGCACGCTGCTGCGCACGATGATCGATCTCATCCCGGCATTCATCTACGCCAAGGACACCGAGAGCCGCTTCGTCGCAATCAATGCGCACCTGGCCCGTACGATGGGGACCACTTCGTCCGAGGCTTTGGGAAAGACCGATTTCGATTTCTTTCCGCGCGAGCTCGCGGAGAAATTCTTCAATGACGAGCAGGCGCTCATCAAGTCAGGAACGGCGATCCTCGAATTGGAAGAACCGGGACTCGACAAGGTGACCGGCGAAGAACGCATCGTGGTCACGTCCAAGGTACCGCTGCGCGATGAAAACGGCATGGTGATCGGCATCATCGGCTTAGGGTTCGACATCACCGAACGCAAGCGCGCGGAGCAACGCCTGGCAGCCGGCGAGCGGCTCGAATCCATCGGCCGCCTGGCCGCCGGCGTCGCGCACGAGATCAACACGCCTATCCAGTACCTCAACGACAGCGTGTTCTTCATCCGCGAGGCGATGCAGGACCTGATGGTGCACAACCAGAAGTTGCAGGCCGCCCTGCCAGCGCAACCCGCGCCCGATGCAGACATCGAGGATCTGAAACAGGAATTGCCGCCCGCGCTCGATCGCGTGGTCGACGGCCTGGGTCGTATCGCCGAGATCGTTCGCTCCATGAAGGAGTTCTCGCACGTCGATCAGCGCGAGATGGCGCAGGTGGATCTGAACCGCGCGCTCAACAGCACGCTGGTCATCGCGCGCAGCGAATACAAGTACGTCGCCGATCTCAAGACCGAGTTCGGCGAGCTGCCGCTCATCACCTGCCACGGCGGGCAGATCAACCAGGTGATTCTCAATCTCGTGGTGAACGCCGCACACGCGATCGGCGATGCGGTAAAGGGCACCAGCAACAAGGGCCTGATCACCGTGCGGACTTACGTGGACGACACGTTTGCGGTCATCAGCATCACCGACACCGGCGGCGGTATTCCCGAGGCGATCCAGAAGCGGATCTTCGAGCCGTTCTTCACGACCAAGGAAGTCGGCCGCGGCACGGGCCAGGGACTATCTATTGCCCACAAGGTGATGAAAGCGCACGGGGGTTCGCTGCATTTCGAGACCGTGGTGGGCAGGGGCACGACGTTCTACGTGCGGCTGCCGGTCGAGGCGAAGCAAAGCGAAACCGCCGCGGCGTGAGTGCAGGATCCGCCGAAAAACAAGGCAGTCTCCCGACTGCCTTGTAAAGCGCGCATCACTTGTCCCGCAAGGAGCCGGAAGGCAGGCGGGGAATCCGCCGACGATGCGCGATCCTGGAGTCTGAACCTCCCCTATCTACTCAGCCGCACTTCGAATCGCCGCAATTCAGGCAGGTCTTGCAGCCGTCCATCATGACGACGGCGGCGGTACTGCACTTGGCGCACAGCTGCGCGCCATCCGGAAAATGCGACTTGGCGAATGCGTCCGTCTGCTTGGTGCGTTCGACGAACTCTGCTTTTTTCTCGGCAATCAGCTTCTTCTCGTTGTCATCGAGTTCCACCTTCTTGAGCAGACCGATCGTCTGCAGGTGTTTTTCGATGACATAGCCCAGCTCGGCGATGATCGACGGCATGAACTTGCCGCCCGCCTGCCAGTATCCCCCTCGCGGATCGAAAACGGCCTTGAGCTCATCGACCAGGAACGTGACATCGCCGCCCTTGCGGAACACGGCGGAGATGATGCGCGTGAGCGCCACGATCCACTGGAAGTGATCCAGGTTCTTCGAATTGATGAACACCTCGAACGGCCGGCGCTGCTCGTACGGCGTGTCCTCGTTCAGGATGATGTCGTTGATGGTCACGTACATCGCGTGGTCGGACACCGGCGTCTTGATCTTGTAGGTGGAGCCCACGAGCATTTCGGGGCGCTGCACCTCTTCGGTCATGCGCACGACCTTCGACGAACGACCCTGACGGTCGTGGGTCATCTCGACCGCGGGCTCGAACCTCACCGGCACGACGGGCACGGGCGCGGCGGCAGCCTCGGCGGACTTGTCGTCCGGCTTCTGCACGCGGTACTTGGATATCTTCTTGTCGATCTTGATGGCGGCCATGTTCACTCCTCGCGCAAGTTCGTTCAGAACTTGCCGTAGTAACCTTCCTTGAGTGCGTCGTAGAGATTCGCGGCGCTGTGCTTCTCGCCGTCGTATTCGATCTCTTCGTCACCTTTCACGGAGATCTCGGACCCGTCTTCGAGCGTGAACACGTAGGTGGTGTTCTTGAGATCCTCTTCCTTCACGAGCACACCCTGGAATGCCTCGGGGTTGAAGCGGAAGGTGGTGCAGCCCTTCAGATCCTTCTCGTGGGCGTACAGATAGATGTCTTTGAAGCTCTCGTATTTGTAATCCGTAGGCACGTTCGCAGTCTTGGAAATGGAGCTATCGACCCACCTCTGCGCCGCCGCCTGGATGTCGACATGTTCTCGAGGCGAGATGTCATCTGCCGTCGTGAAATAATCAGGCAGTTGTTCGGCCGGGTTCGTTGAGTTCGGCATCGCACGCGGATTGATGAGCTCGCGATAGGCGAGAAGCTCGAATGAGAAGACATCTACTTTCTCCTTGCTCTTCTTGCCGGGGCGGATGACGTTGCGGAAATAGTGATGCGCGAATGAAGGCTCGATGCCGTTCGACGCATTGTTGGCGAGCGACAGGGAGATCGTGCCGGTCGGCGCGATCGAGCTGTGGTGCGTGAAGCGCCCGCCGACGTTGGACAGCTGATCCACCAGCCATGGCGCGGTTTCGGCGACGCGCTGCATGTAACGGCTGTAACGCGCGTGAAGGATGCGGCCGGGGATGAGGTCGCCGATTTTCCAGCCGTCCTTGCTCATCTCCGGACGCTTGCGCAGCATCTCGGCGGTGACGGTGAATTCCTCCTTCATGATGGGCGCCGGGCCCTTTTCCTTGGCCAGCTCGAGCGCGGCTTCCCAGCCGGCAACCGCCATCTCACGCGAGACGTCTTCGGTGAACTTGACGGAATCTTCGGCGCCGTACTTCATGCCAAGGCAGGTGATCGTGCTTCCCAAACCCAGAAAGCCCATGCCGTGGCGACGCTTGCGCAGGAGTTCCTCGCGCTGCTGCGCAAGCGGCAGGCCATTGATCTCGCAGACGTTGTCGAGCATGCGCGTGAACACTTTCACGACTTCGCGATATTCGTTCCAGTCGAATTCCGCGAAATCGGTGAATGCGTTCTTCACGAAGCGCGTGAGGTTCACGGAGCCCAGCAGGCACGAGCCGTACGGCGGCAGCGGCTGCTCGCCGCAGTTGTGCGCGTGCAGGCCGTTGGCGTCGAATTCGTTGATGCCGGGAATCTGCACGTCGTACACGTCTTCGCTGCCATCGATGCGCACGTTGTCGATGGTGGCCACGAAGCGCTCGCGATTGAGCGTGCGTTTGTAACTTCCCAGCAGGCCCGCCAGACGCGCGCGCTTGACGGTGTCGTTGAAGCCGATGGTGTCGGAGAACCGCGCCACGTTTTCGCCCGTGACCACGAGGCCCGGCTGCGCACGGTTGCGGTAGATAGTCGAGGCGATGCCGAGACGCAGCAGCATGCGCTGCACGCCTTCGAGCATGCTGACATCCGACTGCGCGAGGCGAATCGACACGCCTTTCATCTGCGTGCCCTGCACACTGCCGTCGGTGTCGAACAGGCCGCGCAGAAAGCCGCGATAGAACTCGCTCGAACCGCGCTCGATGGCCGGGGTCACGGTCTGCCGGCCCGGACGCAGGCCGAGCTCGCGCGCGAGTTCGGTGATCGCGCCCAATCCCAGGCGAAATTCGCCGCGTCGGCCGACCTCGTGCCAACCCGCGAAATCGCCGGAGTTGTCGCAGCGGCGCGCGGCATCGAGCGCCGCGGCCATGACGGAATTCGGGCCGCCCACCCCTAAGTCGCTATTGCCGACCGCGGGCCGCGCCCACACCGACAATTGCGCGCCGGACTCGCTGACGGTGCCGTCACCGACCAGCAGGCCCATCAAGTAGCCCTCGTTGCGGCCCAACTCTTTCGCGCCCGATTCATTCGAAGCAGTCGCGCCGACCCACCCGGCTGCGCGGCGGTGATCGTGCAGCAGCACCTTGTCGCCCGTGGCGAGGTCGCCGGCGGCGCACCACTCGGTGGCCATGCGCCAGCGCGTGAGCGTCGAGATGCGGCGGACTTTGTGATCAGCCGTGAGGCGCAGCGAATACCCTTCGCTGGTCGTCAGGTTCACGAGCGGCTTGAGCGCCGTGCGGAAGAAGCCTTCCGGCGCGCTGGCATGATCCACGCCGTCGACGCGCGCGTTGAACTGCTTGCCGATCAACTCGGCGACCTGGCGCGGGCCCTCGCTCGTCTGCACCCAGGTGTCCGCGGTGACGCAGGGGTTGGTCGCGCGAATGTTCTCGCACCACCAGTTGTTGTTCATCTCATTGACGCGGTCGATGAGGATGAAGCCCGGCTCCGCGAAATCGTACGTGGACGTCATGATGACGTCCCACATGCGGCGCGCGGGCAGTGTCTTGTAGATCTTGCAGCACACCAGGCCGTCTTCGCGGGTGACGTAATTCTTGGTGATGGGCCACTCGCGCCACACGAATTTAGTCGCATCGTCGAGCTGGTGCTCGGCCGGATCGTATTCCTTGGTGAGCAGCGGGAAGGCGAGATTCCAGTCCTTGTCCTGACGCACCGCATGCATGAATTCGTCGGTGATCAGCAGCGACAGGTTGAACTGGCGCAGGCGGCCGGCCTCGCGCTTCGCGCGGATGAATTCCATTGCGTCGGGATGGCCGACATCGAACGTGCCCATCTGCGCACCGCGACGGCCACCGGCCGATGACACGGTGAAACACATCTTGTCGTAGATATCCATGAACGAGAGCGGGCCCGAGGTGTAGGCACCCGCGCCGGAGACATACGCGCCGCGCGGACGCAGCGTCGAGAATTCGTAGCCGATGCCGCAGCCCGCTTTGAGCGTGAGCCCGGCCTCGTGCACCTTGTTCAGGATGTCGTCCATCGAGTCGCCGATGATTCCCGACACGGTGCAGTTGATGGTGGAGGTGGCCGGCTTGTGCTCGAGCGCGCCGGCATTGCTGGTGACCCGGCCGGCCGGAATGGCGCCGCGGCGCAGTGCCCAGACGAAACGCTCGTACCACAGATCGCGCACGGGTTCGGTCTCCACGTCGGCCAACGCACGCGCGACACGCTTGTAGGTGTCGTCCATGGTTTTGTCGATGGGAGTGCCGTCTTTGGCGGACAAGCGATATTTCTTGTCCCAGATGTCGAGCGACGCTTCCTGGAAAGGAATGGCATCGACGTCTTTGTGCTCGAGTTTGACCACGCTATTCATGGATGGGTACCTGTTCCCCGTAGTTCCGGACCCGTTCTTTCGAACGATATTCTCTGAGTGTCCGAACCGGGAAAAAGCAAAGACCCATACCCCCAGTTCTTGGAGGTTTCGCGCGTCTTTATGTGTAGCGACTGCTGTCAGACAGCCGCCGTTCCTCTCCCCGGCTCCCCAACCACCAAGATGTCGCGACACAACATCTTGTGTTGGGGTCGGAAGAGTAGAGACGTGAAAACGGCACGTCAAGAAACATCGTTGTCATAATTGGGGTTAGTTATTCTCATGCAATAACAATAGCTTGCAGCGTTTTGTGCCGCAGGAATCGCCTGTCAACAAGAGACTTTTTGACAGATGCAGGAATCGGGCCCGACACAAGATTTTGTGTCCACCTCCTGCCCACCGTTTACGAACAACTCATCCACAGGTTGTTGAAAACGGGCGCGGAGAATCGTTCCAAACAGTGCGATTTCAAGCCACTTGATACGCGATTTACCGGGGCCAAAAAGGGTGCCATGCAAAGCCCCGGGATGGTCCCGGTAGTTAGCGAAAGGAGTTTCAGACATGACTGTTGTGCGTTACGAGCCCTGGGCGCTGTTCAACCGGCTGCATCGCGAGCTCGATCAGACTTTCGAAACCGCAGCCCGCGACGCGTCCTGGACGCCGGCGGTCGATATCCATGAAGAGGCCGGCCGATTCGTCGTGCGCGCCGATCTGCCAGGCGTCAAACCCGCGGATATCAATGTGACGGCGGAGAAAGGCGTACTCACCCTGCGCGGTTTACGCAGCATCGAGAAGAAGGAAGTCGACGGCCACTACTCGCGTGTCGAGCGCGTGAGCGGCAAGTTCGTGCGGACCTTCACGTTGCCTGAGAACGTCTCGACCGATCAGATCACGGCGCAGTTCAAGGACGGCGTCCTCGAGCTGGCGATCCCGAAAGTGGCGAAGGTCGAGCCGCGCCGCATCGAGGTTCTCGCGGCCTAGCCGGAAATGGGGTCAGGCCCCATTTGCTAGCAAAAGGGGCCGGACCTGAGAGGGTCTGGCCCTTTTGTTTGGGCCCTTCTGTTTGGGTAAGTGACAGGTCCATCATCTGCGCGCCGCCGCGCTCCCGCGGATGCGGCGAGGGGATGGGTCCAATGAAAATAACGAGCACGCTTGGCGCTATGGTCCTGGCGACGCTGCTGTGTGCGGGCGGCGCAAGAGCTGAAACCTGCGACAACTCGAACGGCGGCAAGGTTGAACCGATACTCGCCGCGGTCGCGGAACTGCATGCGGCGCTGACGGCACCGCAACGCGCGCTGCTCGAACGGCCGCTCACACGCGAATCCGCGACGCGCTGGTCCAACCTGCCCGTCGGCGTCGTGCCGCGTACGGGCCTGCGTCTCGGCGATCTCGACACTGCGCAGGCCGCGGTCGCGCGGCGCGTATTCGCCGCGGCGCTGTCCGCCTGCGGATTGAAACTGCTCGATGACGTGCGCCACGCCGACGATTTCCTGATCCCGCTCGACCAGCGTCCGATCGGTTGGGACGGCCGCAACTACTACCTCAGTGTCCTCGGTGAGCCCGCGGCGCGCACGCCGTGGATGTTGCAGCTCGGCGGACATCACCTCGCTTACAACTTCGTGTTCAACGGCCGCCAACCCGGCGCGACGCCGCTGTTCTTCGGCACCGAGCCCATTCGCTTCGAACTTCAAGGTGTCGCCTACGAACCCCTCGACGTGCAAAGCACGGCCATGCGCAACCTCGCTACCGCGATCGCCACGCACCCCAAAGCGAAGCTCTCCGGCACGTTCACGGACGTCGTCAAAGGCGTGGAAGTGACGATGGTGCCGGGGCAACTGCCCACCGGCGGCACCGACACGGGATTCCCACACACCTATCCAACCGGCACCAACGACCGCGGCGTCCCTTACTCGGCGCTGACCCCGGTCCAACAGGCCCTGGTCCGTACGGCGCTGCGCAGCTACGCGTCGCTGCCGGGCGCGGCGATTTCGCAGCCCCTGGTCGCGGCCTATGAGTCCGCGGCCGCGCTGCGCGAAACCTACGTCGGCTACGCGGGCGCACCTGCCTTGAGCGAGAAGGGTTCCTACGTGCGCATCGACGGACCGCGCCTCTGGATGGAGTTCGTCGTGCAACCGGCCGTGGCCAAGCCAACCGAGAATCACTACCACGCACTGTGGCGCGACAAGCAATCCGACTACGGCGGCGAAGTGGCCCCCTGATGAATCGTTCGCGGGCCTTCCTGCTGGTGGCTCTGGTGGCGTTCACGACGCCAGCCACGGCGCACGACGCGCCGAACTCGTTTGTCCGTTTCGATTTTCGGGCGCATTCGGTATGGGCCGAATTGATGATCCCGCAGTCGGAGCTGGTGTACGCCATGAACGGGGCGCCAACGGCCGGCGCCCTGCCCGCCTATCTACTGAAGCACGTCGGCGCGGCCACGCCGCAGGGCGAAGCCTTTCGCGTGAGGGTCACGGCGGTCCGCGCGACGACCTACCTGGCACAGCCCTACTTCGTCGCCGAGCTCGAATTGGTGCCGCCGGCAGGCGGCTCAGCGCGCGATTTTCTGTTCACCAACGACGCGATCACGCACGAAGTGCGCAACCACGTCGTCTTCGTAGTGGCCAAACGTGACTATGCGGACGCCGCGCTCGAAGCCCAGCCTGGGTTCCTGGGAGCGCTGCAATACCCGGCGCGGCAGCTCGCCATTCGCCGTCCGGACGAGGCTAGTTTCGCGCCTGCCCGCCGCCAAGCACGCGGGCGGGGAAGGTGATGATGGCGCGCAGCAGACCGAACACGCCGTCCACCGCGATCCCGAGTAGCCGGAACGGCAGCGAAATCAGCCACACCAGCGGCCATAGCAACAACGCCAGGATTGCGAGCGGCCAACAAACCACCAGCAGCAGGCACCACAAGAGAAACTTGAGCATCGTTTGAGTATCCTCTTCGACATGTCCAATCGTCCAAACACCTTGTCACGCGCGTTCGCCGCAGGCTTTGCCATGCTGGCTCTCGCCACCCATGCCGCATTGCCACAGGGGGTCGGCGATGCACCGGTCCCGACGCTTGCGCCCATGATCAAGCGCGTCTCGCCGGCCGTCGTGAACATTGCCACCCGCGGCACCATCCGCGAGCGCTCTCCGCAAAATCCGCTCCTCGAGGATCCCTTCTTCCGCCGGTTCTTCGATATCCCCGACATGGGTCCCCGCGAGCGCCAGTTCCAGAGCGCAGGTTCCGGCGTCATCTTTGATGCACAAAACGGGTACATCGTTACAAACGCACATGTGGTTGATAACGCGACCGAAATCACCGTCACCCTGCAGGACGGCCGTGATTTGACCGCGACGGTGGTCGGCAGCGACGTTCCCTCGGACGTCGCCGTGCTCAAAGTGCCCTCCGAAACATTGATCCAGGTGGCGCTCGGCGATTCGACCAGGCTCGAGGTCGGCGACTTCGTGGTCGCGATCGGCAATCCCTTCGGGCTGCAGCACACAGTGACCTCCGGCATCGTGAGCGGGCTGGGCCGTTCGGGCATCAACCCCGACGGCTATGAAGATTTCATCCAGACGGACGCATCGATCAATCCGGGCAACTCCGGCGGCGCGCTGGTGAACCTGCGCGGCGAACTGGTCGGCATCAACAGCGCCATCCTGTCGCGCTCGGGCGGCAACATCGGCATCGGCTTCGCGATCCCGGTGAACATGGCTCGCAGCATCATGGACCAGCTGATCAAGTTCGGCTCGGTCAAGCGCGGATTGTTAGGGGTGAACATCTATTCGCTGACGCCCGACATGGCCAAGTCACTGAACATTCCCAACACCCAGGGCGTGCTCGTGTCGCAGGTGACGGAAGGCTCGGCGGCCGAGAAGGCCGGCATCAAGCCGGGCGACGTCATCACCAGCATCAACGGGCAGGTCATCAAGTCGAACAGCGAGCTGCGCAATGCGATCGGACTCGCGCGCGTCGGCGACAAGCTCGACGTCGCCCTCATTCGCGATCGCAAGCCCCTGCACATCACGGCGGTGATAAACGAATTGCCGCAGACCACCGCTGGCGCCACGAAAACCGGCGCGACGCCGTCCACCGACGCGAGCGCCGTGCATCCGGGCCTCGACGGCGCAACGCTCGCCGACGCGCCGGACGGCGGCGTGCTGGTGCGCGCGGTCGAGCCGCGCAGCACGGCGTCGCAGCTGTTCCGCACCGGCGATCGTATCGAGGGCGCCAACCGCCAGACGATCGGGAGCGTCAAGGAGCTGCGCGAAGTCGCCAAGCGCGGCGGCGCGCTGGTGCTCAAGATCCGCCGCGGCAATGCCGTGGTGCTCGTGCCGTTGCGTGCGCCATGAGCGCACGCAACAATCGAACCACCGTGCGCCTTGACTGACGTCCTGGTGATCGGGGCCGGGCCGGCCGGCTCGATGGCCTCAGCGCTGCTCGCCCGTCGCGGGATCAAGGTGCTGGTGCTCGAGCGCCAGAAATTCCCGCGCTTCTCCATCGGCGAGAGTCTGCTTGCCTGCACTGCCCAGCTCCTCAGCGATGCCGGCATGCTGGATGCCGTCATGAAGCAGAGCTTCCAGTACAAGAACGGCGCGGTGTTCGACCGCGACGGCCGCACCTCCGAATTCAATTTCGCCGACAAGTCGAGTGCGGGCTACGGATTCACCTTCCAGGTGCAGCGCGCGGCCTTCGACGACACGCTGGCGCGCGAAGCGGCGGCCGCCGGTGCCGAGATCCGCTTCGAAGTCGAAATTACCGCGGTGGACTTCAGCGGCGATAAACCCAAGGTGACGGCCCGCCTGGCCGACGGCTCGACCGAGGTCCACGAGCCGCGCTTCGTGCTCGACGCCTCCGGCTTCGGCCGGATCCTGCCCAAACTACTCGACCTGCATCGCCCGTCGGCCTTCCCGCCGCGCGCCGCGATCTTCTGCCACGTGCAGGACAACATCGTCGCCGGCGCCTTCGACCGCCAGAAAATCCGCGCCGGTATTCATCCCGACGACCACGAGATCTGGTCGTGGCTCATTCCGTTCTCGAATGGCAACGCCTCGGTGGGCGTGGTGTCGACGATCGAAGCGCACCAGGCACGCAGCGGCACGCTCGAGGAGCGGTTCTGGCAGGCCCTCGCCGCCGAGCCGCGCCTGCGCGAGCTGCTGTCGAAGGCCAGGATCGTGCGGCCCGTGGGCGAGATGATCGGCTTCGCCGCGAGCATCTCGCGCCTGCACGGTAAACACTTTGCGTTGCTGGGCAACGCCGCGGAATTTCTCGATCCCATCTTCTCGTCGGGCATCACGATCGCGATGAAATCCGCAATCCTCGCGGCGGGCGTGCTCGAGCGGCAGTTGCAGGGCGAGAGTGTCGACTGGGAGCGCGAATTCGCCGATGAGCTCAACTACGGCGTCGAGACCTTCCGCAACTTCGTCGCCGGCTGGTACGACGGCAGCCTGCAGGACGTGATCTTCTTCCCGCGCCAGCAGCCCGCCATTCGCCGCATGATCTGCTCCGTGCTCGCGGGTTACGTGTGGGACAAGGACAACCCGTACACCGGACCGCAGTCCGCGCGCCGACTGCGCGCGCTCGCGGAGATCTGCCGCACGAGTTAGTGGGGTTCTCTGCTGCGCCCAAGCCGCCGCTGGATGGGCTCGAATACCTTGTTAGGGCCGCGCTTGAGTTCGTAGGGCTTGTCGGCCTCGATCGCCTGCCAGTATTGCCAGGGCAGCTTGTCCGTGCCGAGCTCGTAGTCCATGCCATCCCAGCTTTCGCGGAACGAATAGAACGCCCAGTGCACACCGTCGGCGTCGAGCGCGCTCAACACGTCTTCGAGGTAACGCGGGCAATCGCCCCACACCCGCACGCAGCCGAATTCAGCAGCCACCAGCCGGTTCACCGGCACCTGGTGCGCGCTCGCCCAATCGACCGGCTGCTGTAGATAGGCGGCGACCTGCGCCGCGTTCCAGCTCACGTCGCGCCCACCGAATGGAACGGTGCCGGGATATCGATACGGCACCTTGGCCTTGAGATTGGCCGTGCTGGTGGCGAGCCACGGTTCGTACATGTGGTACGCGTACAGGACGCGCGCGTCCGCCAGGGGCGCATCGATGGTGCCGAGCGCGTCCGCAGCGGCGTAGTAGCCCGCATCGAGCATCACCGGTGTCGTGGCGTCGACGGCTCGCACCTCGGTCATCAACAGTTGGTAGAACGCCCGCAGGTCGCGCGTGGTGCCGCGCATCTTCGAATACCAGGCCTGCATCTGTGCGGCGGATGAATGCTCGCCGAGGCCGCCCTGTTTCTCCGGCACGGGCTCGTTGATCAGGTTGTAGGCCACGATGGCCGGATGATCCTTGAGGGCGCCCGCCAGATCTCGCCAGAACACGGCCGACTGTTGCCAGTAGCGCCGGTCGCTCCACAACCGGTCGTCGAACTTGTTGTTGTTCTGCTGGATCCAGCGCGAGCCGGGCAGTTCGAGCGTAGTCAGGACGACCTTGATTCCCTCCGCATGCGCCGCGTCCAGCACCTTGCGCAGCGTTGCGAGGTCTTCAGGCACCAGCGTTTTGTAGTCGTCGAGGCTGCCGAAGAGGAAATCGCCCTCGCGGGCCGACTTCCACTTGCTGAAGGTGAGCCGTACCCAGGTCGCTCCATAGCCGCGCAGCGCGTGAAAATAGTCGGCCGTGGGCGGCGCTTCGTTGAAACAGTTGGCGCCGTACTGCGGGGTGTTCCAGAAGTCGATGCGATCGGCGGCCCGCGCATCCGTCAGCGCCGATATCAGCAGCACGATGACAATGGCCTGGCGCATGGCGGCTCAGTGTAGCAATGGATTGCCGCGGCATGACGCGCGCTTGCGCGCCGTCCTCGGTGTCACGGCGCCCCGCTGGCGCACAGCTGCGCGCGCCGCTCCTCGCGCGGTAGCTTGGCGAGCGCGCGTACGGCCGTGTAGAAACGCGGCAGGTCGTGGTCGTTCGCGGCGATCATGCGTTCGAAGCCGGGCACGCAGTCGTAGTACGTGGCCAGCGAGGCCAGGCGCGCGTTATTGGGCTTGCCCGCGAGCTCTGCGGCCAGGCCCGACTGAGTGCCGTAGCGCGCATCCAGCGCGGAAAGTTCGCGCACCAGCGCCGCGAAGACCTCGGCTTTGTGCGCGCGCATCGCCGCGGGCTCGAGCGCGGTGTGATACAGCGCATCCAGTTGTGTGCGGTAGCGCGCCACGACGTGCATCCCTTCCGCCTGCCACGCACGCCGCTTCAGATATTTGCCGAGGTCCGCCTCGCGCCCGCGGAATTTCAGCCAGCGCGCGAGCCCCTCGTGTTCGACCGCGACGGCGAACGCCTCGTTGAACGAACTGTCGTCGGGGATGTACACCATCTGGTGCGACAGCTCGTGGAACATGATCGATGCGAGTTCGTCGTCGCCGTAACTCATCATGGTGCTGAGGATCGGATCATTGAACTTGCCGAGCGTCGAGTAGGCCGGCACGCCACCGATCATGGTGTCGTAGCCCTCGGCCCGCAGGCGTCCGGCAAACTTCTGGGCGCTGCGCTCATGGAAGTAGCCGCGGTAGGCCACGCAGCCGACGATCGGAAAACACCACTCGTTCGGCTCCACCGAAAATTCGGGCGTCGCGACCACGCTCCACACGACGAACTCCCGCTTGAGGTCCGCATAGGTGGTGTAGCTCTTGTTGTTAGGCAGCGCCAGTTCGCGCGCGGCGAACTCGCGGGCCGCGCGCACCGATTCCAGGCGCGCCTTCAGGTCCACGGGTGCTTTCGGGTCCGCCAGCACACGATTGATGGGCTTGCGCGCGCCGAGAATCTGCAGTTGGCCCTTGGCGGCCTGGGCCACATAGAGGCTGCCGCAGCCTGTAAAGAAAAGGCATGCGGCGATCAGAAGCGTCGGTCTGACTTTGGTTAACATGCGCGGCATGCAAGTGTACTTGGTGGGCGGCGCGGTTCGGGACCGGTTGCTCGGGCGCGCGGTGTCCGAACGCGACTGGGTGGTCGTGGGCGCGACTCCCGCCGGGCTCGAGCGCGCCGGCTACATCCCCGTGGGCCGCGATTTCCCCGTGTTCCTGCATCCCAAGACGAAGGAAGAGCACGCGCTCGCGCGGCTCGAGCGCAAGGTGGCGCCCGGTTATCGCGGCTTTACCACGGAATTCTCGCCCGACGTTACGCTCGAGGACGATCTGCGCCGCCGCGACCTCACCATCAATGCGATGGCCGAGGACAGCGCAGGCAACATCGTCGATCCTTACGGCGGCCGGCGCGATCTCGACGCGCGACTGCTGCGGCATGTGTCCGACGCGTTCGTCGAAGATCCGGTGCGCATCCTGCGCGTGGCACGCTTCGCCGCACGCTACGCGCCGCTCGGGTTTCGCGTCGCCGATGACACCCTTGCGCTGATGCGCAAGATGGTCGAGGACGGCGAAGCGAATGCGCTGGTCGCCGAGCGGGTGTGGACGGAAACCGAGAAGGCGCTGGTAGAACCCTGCCCCGACGTGTTCGTCAGCGTGCTGCGCGACTGCGGCGCGTTGCGGGTGGTGTACCCGGAGATCGACGCGTTGTTCGGCGTGGCGCAGAACGCGAAGTGGCACCCGGAGATCGACACCGGCATCCATCAACTGCTGGCGCTGCGCGAGGCGGTGAAGCTCGGCGGCGGTCTCGCCGCGCGTTTCGCGGTGCTGATGCACGATCTCGGCAAGGGCGTGACCCCGGCGGAAATATTGCCCGCGCATCACGGCCATGAAGATGCGGGCGTCGCGCTGGTCGAGCAGCTGTGCACGCGCGTGCGCGTGCCCAACCACCTGCGCGAACTGGCCGTCCTGATGTCGCGTTATCACACGCATGTGCATCGCGCCTTCGAGTTGCGCGCGGACACCCTGTTGAAGACGCTTGAAAGCTGCGATGCGCTGCGCCGGCCCGAGCGCTTCGCGGATTTCCTGCTGGCCTGCGAGGCCGACAAGCGCGGGCGCACCGGCCTCGAAAACGTGCCCTATCCACAGCGCGAGTACTTCGAGAAAGCGCGCGCGGCCGCGGGCGCCGTGGCGCTCAAACCCGAAGAGCGTCGCGGGATGTCGGGCGAGGAGATCGGCCAGGAACTGCGCAAGCGGCGCATCGCGGCGCTCGAGGAATTGAAGGCGGGCATTCCGAAAGGTTGAGAGGGTATCGATGAAGACGACTCTGTGCGCGGCCCTGGCTCTCGGCCTGACCTTGTGCGCCGGCGCGCAGCAACCCGCCCCTGCTGCCAACACCGCCGCGGCTGCCTCGCGCGACCTGTGGCTGGCCGATGAAGGCCGCTACGCGCGGCAATGGCTTTTGTTGGGTCCGCTGCGCACCTCGCAGGCCGACGAGCTGGCGAAAGCCGGCGCCGCCGCGCAGTTCACGTCGCCCGCAAGTGGCGTCGAACAGCGCTTCGCAGACAGCAGAGTCGTCACGTGGCGCCAGCAGGGCACTTACGGCGACATCCTGGACGGCTTCAGCGGCATGCAGGATGGCGAGGCGGGATTTGCACTCGCGACGATCGAACGCGCGTCCGCGGGCGAGGCCATATTGCTGTTAGGCGGCAATGTGCGCGGCGTGTGGGTGAACGGCCAATGGAATGTAGGCGCGGACAGTTCGCCCGCCTTCGTCATCGATGGCACCGAGGTTGCGGCGAAACTCGTGGCCGGAACCAATCGGATCCTGTTGCGGGTCGAACGCCTCGACCGGCCGGTCTTGCTGTCGCTGCGCGTGGTGCAGCCGGGCTTCGTCGGCGATGTCGCCGGCGCAATCGCGCCGTACATCGTCTCCGATACCGCGGACACATTGATCGTCGCGTCCGGAACGCGACCCGGTGCGATCACGTCCGCCATTTCCTACGACGCCATTGCGCCCGGCGGGCGCGTGATGGCGAACCTCGGTCCGCCGCGCAGCACTCCCGCGAAGTTCAACACCGTCGGCTGGCCGGGGGGTCCCTATGAGATTCGGGTAGCTGCGAGGAATGAACTGAACGAGATGGCAATCGTTCACCTGCCCTGGTTCAAGGGTGACGCACAGGTCGCGGCCCAGCGCCTGCTCGACGCTGCCGCGGCGCCCGCCGCCGACGATCACGTGAAGATGCTGGCGGAGATGGTGCGCGATCGCTCCCCGGGCGAATGGCGCGACCTGCATTCGCCGCTCATGGAATACGCCGAGCTGCTGCTCGAACGCGCCGGGCAGACCGGCGGCGCGCGCAGCAGCGGTTTCGTGCGCCTCGCCTGGACCGACGACATCGACGGCTCGACCCAGTTCTGCCGTGCCTATCTACCCGACCGGTATGACGCGCACACGCCGCTGCCGGCCATGCTGTTCCTGCACGGCTACAACCCGCCGAATCCGCCCTACGTGCGCTGGTGGTCGATCGCCGATCGGCACAACGGCGTAGCCGAGCGGCACGACATGATCGTGCTCGAGCCCATGGGGCGCGGCAACGTGGACTATCGCTGGATGGGCGAGGCCGACGTGCTGCGCTGCCTGGCTGAAGCCAGGCGGCGCTTCGCTATCGATGCCGTTCGCGTGTACCTCAGCGGCGAATCCATGGGTGGCAACGGCACCTGGCTGATCGCTTCCCGCAATCCGCAGCTGTTTGCCGCGGCCGCGCCGGTTTACGGCGGCTGGGATTACCGCATCAATGTGAATGGCTACGCGTACACGAATCCCGAGGCGACGCGCCCGATGGAAAGATTCCTGCACGAGGCGCATGCGTCGTTCGCGGGCGCCGAGGGCCTGCGCAACGTGCCGTTGTTCGTCCTGCACGGCGACAGTGACACGGCCGTGCCGGTCGAGCAGTCGCGGCACGGCGTGCGCATGTTGCAGCGCTGGGGCTACGACATTCGTTATCGCGAGATTCCCGGGCGCGGGCATGAAGATCTGAAGGCGCGCGACGAGATCGCGGGCTGGTTGCTGGCGCATCGCCGTATTGAAGCGCCGCGCGAAGTGCGGCTACGCTCCTACGATCTGGCCGGCGCCGCGGCGCACTGGGTGCGCGTGACCGCGTACGACGACCCGTTCGAGATGATCGAAGCGCGCGCCCGGATCGTGGGCGACCTCACGATCCGGCTCGACACCCGCAATGTCAGCAGCGTTTCGCTTGCACCGCCCGATCTGCACGCGAGCGACCGTCCGCGCCGGGACGAATGGCAGGTGGTCTGGAACAACGTGCGGCAGCTGAGCGTCATGAAGGACGGGAAGCTGCAGCTGAGCCGCGCCGATGCAAAGCCTGCGCCGGGCGACAAATCTCCTGCGCTCGAGGGCCGGCTCTCCTATTTCTTCAATACGCCTTTCGCCATCGTCGTCGGCACCCGCTCGAAGGATGCCGACATGGTCGCGGGGCTCGCCGCCAAGGCCGACGCGCTGCGCAGTATCTGGGTGCGCTGGCAACATGTGCCGCCGCGGGTATACCTCGACCGCGACGTCACACCGGAGGTGCAGCGGCGCTATTCGCTGCTGTTGTTAGGAGGCGCGAGCGCCAACAGCGTGAGCGCGCGGTTGGCATCGAATCTGCCGATGAGGGTCGCGCGCGATTCCGTCACCATCGACGGCCGCAGATTCGCCGCGACTGACGCAGTCGCACAGATGCTCTATCGGCACCCGGACAATCCACAGCGCTACGTGTTGCTGGTCGAGCCCACCTCGCCCGCTGGCCTGCGCTACTGGAATCCACAGCAGTACTGGCATGCGCTCAACGGCTTTCCGATGAACTTCTGGGACTGGACCATCGTTGACGGCCGGCACGTCACGCAGTCATCCGGCCTCGCGCCGGATCGCGGCTGGGTTGCCGCGGGAGTGTTCGACCGCCACTGGCGCCGCAACGATGCTTTCACTGTGCTCGGCGACCCGGAACTGCGCTCGCGCGCGCACCTGCGCCATGCGCCGGCGCGCGGCTTCAAACTACCGGCCGGGGCGCTGGACGCGCTCGCCGGCAGCTACCAGATAAATACCGGACAGATTGGCGGTGGCGGCCTGATCAACGTCGCGCGTGCCGGCGACACGCTCACGGCCAGCGCGCCCGAGGGCGGGCGGGCGTTCACGCTCGAGGCCGAAACCGACAACGATTTCGCGATCGAGGGTTTGGGAACACCCGTGACCTTCCTGCGCAATGACGCCGGCCTCGTCACGGGCCTGCAGTACCACTACAACGGCCAGGAAATCATCGCCACGCGGGTTAACGGATCTTAAGGCGAGCGCTGTGCCCATCCCGTAAACTGCGCACCCCGAATGTGAAGAGACGCGCATGTCCTGGCTCGAAGCGATCATCCTTGGCCTGGTCGAAGGCATCACCGAGTTCCTGCCGATCTCGAGTACCGGCCACCTCATCATCACGCGCTCGTTGTTAGGCCTGCAGGGCGCGGCGGTCGACCGCCACATCCTCATCATCCAGGGCGCGGCCATCCTCGCCGTCATCTGGGAATTCCGTCAGAAGCTGTTCCATACCGCGTTCACGCTGCACAGCGACGCGGTCTCGCGCCGCTTCGTCATCAATCTGTTCATCGTGTCGGTGCCGCTCGCGGCCCTCGGCCTGCTGTTCGAGGACCGGATCAAGGCCGTGTTGTTCAATCCCGTGTCGGTCGCGATCGCGCTGGTGGTCGGTGGCGTCATCATTCTGTGGGCCGAGAAGCGCCAGCACACCGAACGCGTGCAGAACGTGGACCAGCTGACCGCACTCGACGCGGTGAAGCTCGGCCTGTTCCAGGCGCTGGCGCTGATTCCGGGCACCAGCCGCTCGGGCGCGACCATCATCGGCGGATTGCTGTGCGGACTGTCGCGTCGTACGGCAGCGGAATTCTCGTTCTTCGCCGCCCTGCCCGTGCTGCTCGCGGCCACCGCCCTCGAAATCTGGAAGGCACGCGCCGATTTTGAAACTGCCGAAGTGGAAATGCTGGTGATGAGCTGCGTGGTTTCGTTCATCAGTGCGCTGCTCGCGACGAAATTCCTGCTGCGCCTGGTGAGCAAGCATTCTTTCGCGGCGTTCGCCTGGTACCGCATTGCCTTCGGCGTGATCATCCTGATCACCGCCTATACGGGCGTGGTGCGCTGGTAGCCAGCCAAGCTGCCCGCGGCTCTCAGCTGCCAGCCGCCAGGGCCGCGCACAACGGGATATCCTTCTCTTCCTTCGTCCCGCACACGTCGGGTTGTGTGCCGGTCTGCTTCCAATAGGCGACGTAGCCTAACTTCTGCATCAGCGGCAGGAAGCGCGGATCGGCGCGCATCGCGCGCGTGGAGGGCATGAACCAAGGTGGGTAGTAGTAACGCAGCAGCAGGTGCGCTTTTTCGGAGGTGTCGATCATTTCGAAGGCTTTGTCGATGTCCCCCAGCATGGCTGCCGCCTGCACGACCATGTGCGGACTGTCGAACTCCGTGAGACAGGCTTCCGCCTTCTTCGCGGCCGCGAGCTTCGCTTGGGCGCCCGTCAGCTTCATCGACGCATGCAGATTGCGGTAGCAAGGAACGACGTACGCGGGCAGTGTTCCCGGGGCTTGCTGAAACAATCGTTCCGTGTCGCCGGTACCCGTGAAGATCGAGGCAGCGACCGCAAACTCCCAGGTCCACATGTCCGGCCGCGCCTGCATGAGCTTGTCGATGCGCTCATCCCAGCTAGTTTGTCCCGGGATGATCAGTCCCGACGCGGCAAGTGCCACTGCGTAGGCGGTGACATTGGACGCGGTAAGGGAGTCGACGTCGGTCGCAGACTTCAGATATCCGACGGCGTCGCGCACGCGGCCGACCGCGAGCATGCTGGCGCCCGCCGAGCGGTTGGCGCGCGCATACCAATACGCGTCGCTCGGCCTGGGAGCCTGCTCGAGGCTGCGTTCGATCGCCGGTATCCACGCCAGCGGCGCCGCATTCGTTGCCAGGGAAAGCCCCTGCTGGGCAGTGGCGGTTGCATACGCGCGCGGACGCAACTTCTGCGCCCGTGCGAGCGATTCACCGGACTCCCGCAGCATGGTGGTGCGCTGCGCCGGCGATGCGGGTGGTAACGCGTACACCAGAAAGAATGCGAACGACGCATCCCGGTCGGGACCGCCAAGGTCCCGCTGCACCATTTGCCGCAAGAGTCCGATGAATTTGGTGAGACCACCTTGCGTGTGAATCGCGCCGCAGGCCGGCGCCACCAGCGACAGTGTCTGTTCGTCGTGCGGTCCTTCTTCGCCCGTGTATGCGCTCGTGGTGATGCAGTCGGTCACTTCGACCACTCTGTCGGACGCGCTGAATCCGGTCGGCACCGGAGTAGCGATGGCTCCGTCCAGCGTGCCTTCCCACAATGTAATGCGCGAGGGCACGTCTTCCAGCCGCATCGTGAATCGAGCGCGGTCGCCATCGCGCCGCACGTCACCGCTCAAGGCGTACTTCGCGCCGAGTTCGCCGGCCCGATCCAGCCGAGGCTTGTCCGGCGCGCCGGAGACGTCGGCGCGCGCGATCGTTTTCACGCGTTGAGCGGCGAAGTTGACGAAGCTCTCGTCGGTCGCGAGCGCGGCGATGTTCTTCGTGGCCAGATCGCCGTCGGTGGCGGTGAAACCGAAAAACGCGACGCGTTGTGACTGGCCAGGATCGTCCGCTGCCTTCCCGGACGGGCCGAGCGCGAAGTAGGCGGAAGCCACGATCAGCGCAGCCAGTGCCAACGCGCCCACGACAAACGGCGTCCAGCGCCTTTGTCGAGCGACAACCGCGGCGAGCGCGCTGGATTCCCCCGCCGGCGGACTGACCGCCTGCCCGACCAACGCCGCGAGCTGCTCGGCGAGCACCGCCAGGCGGGTCTCGGTGTGCTCGTATGCCTCGAACCAGTTGCGGCTCGCGAGCTCGTATAGAAACGCACCTTCGGGGCGGATGTCCTCGAGGCGGACCGGGATCACGACCTTCTTCTGCATGGTCGCAGCCGAGAGCTCTTTGACGATCTCGTCAGACTGCGCTGCGCTCTTCGAGAACAGCAACACGAACACCGGCGCCTCGACCAGCGCCTTAGCGGTGCGGGCGCGCCAGTCTTCTCCCGCTGACAACAGCGCGTCGTACCAGGCATTGACGCCGCGTTCCGCGAGCAGGCGATGCAGCAGCTCGGCCTTGAGTTGATCCGAACGGCGGTAGCTGATGAAAACGTCGTGGGTACTACGCGGCATGGAGCATTGGTTGTTCTTCTGGTCGGAATATTACCTCAGCGATTCGCCGAAATTCCCGCTGTTTTCTCGTCGTGTGCGGGCAAGTGCCGCTTCCTGGGGTCTTTGCGTCCAGCGGTCGGGCGCGGGGGAGTGTCGAGGCCGCCGGGACGACGAAACACGCAACTCGCTTCTCCACCGCCCGCACATTTCCAACGCATTGGTGGAATCATTCTCGTCACGGCCTAAACGGCCGCGTGCGCCGGTAGTTAGATTCAAACGCCGCTGTAATTCTTGCAACGCGCGCATCCTGCCGGTCATGCGATGCGCTTGACTACAAGCCTGCGCGTCGCGGCTTAAGGGTAATGCGCGCGCCATGGCGACCCTCCAAACCAGCAGCCTCGATGTAAGTGCCCTCCCGCGCAGTTGGCGGACACTTGCCTTTCAGCCACTTGGATGACGCGCCCGGGCGTGGGTCGCCCGCGCGCCCTGTGCATTCGTTTGGCTGGCCTGCAACTTGCTCTTCTCCGCGCAGGCGCATCAGGATGATGCGCATGCGAGGGAGACGATCCATGCCTGCTTTTTCGAAGTTCGGCCGCCGGCTCGGCGGTCTCTTCGTGCTGCTCGGAGTGTTCGTGGCGAGCGCCGCGGCCGCACCACCCGCCGCCCCGATGGTCACGGCCGGCGCGGACATCAAGCAACTGCAGTTCGACTGGCAGATCGTGCCGCGGTCCAACTACTACGAACTGTGGTTCAAGGCGGACAACGGCTCCTCCCCGGCCCGCTTAAGCGAACAGGTCCCCTGGCGGCCGCGTGCACTCACGCGAGTGTCCGCACACCTGCTCGACTGGCAGCAGGCTCGCTATATCGTGAAGGCCTGCAATCCTTCAGGTTGTGGCCAGTCGGCGCCGCTCGCCGTCGAGGACCTGATGTTCGACGCAGTCGGCTATTTCAAGCCGAGCCAGACGCGTCCCCTGGGCGCATTTGGCGTCGCGATGACGCTATCCGAAGACGGCCAGACGATGGCCGTGGTCGCGAACGGCGATCCCTCGACCGGTGCGGATCAACACGGCACTGTGGCGGTGTACGTGTTTGCGAAATCCGGCAGCCAGTGGCGCCAGCAGGCGCGCCTGGTTCCCAATCCGTCCAATCTCAACAATGGCGAGACACCGGCGATTTCGCTGAGCGGCAACGGCAATGTACTCGCCCTCGGCTTGTTGGCCGCCGATCCGATTGGACCTGCGCCGTCCTCGGTGTCCGGTTCCGTGTATGTGTTTCGCCGCACGGGCACAACGTGGATCCAGCAACAGCGGATCGATCGGCGACCCGCGGATTCCTTTCTCGGCTACATCACCAGGCTCGATGAGGCTGGCAACACGTTGTTAGTCGTCAGCGCGAGCCAGGGCGGGACCGCGAAAGTCTACAAGTACGCGCTTGGCATATGGAACTTGTCAGGCAGCGTGCCGGGACCCGGCGGCGGAACCAATTGCAACGCCATCACGCTGAGCGGTGACGGCCTCACCATCGCGCGCACCTGCCGTTGGCCGCAGGGCACCGCGATGAAATTGCAATTGTTCACGGGCAGCGCCTGGACGATGAGCGAGGTACGGCCGCTCACCACGCACGCGCCGGACTACGAGATCTACGAGATCGCGACCAGCTACGACGCCGGGATCATCTCGGCTGCGGAGTTCCCGACCGGCAATGAGGCCGATCAGTTTCCGTCGGTGCACGTCATCGATCGGCTGCGCGGCACTTCGGATGCGTTGACTCCTTATTGGCCTTGCCTGGATCAATGGCGGAGCGCGTTCGGGAGAAACCTCGCGGTGAGCCGCGACGGCACCTTCATCGCGGTTTCTGATCCGGCCGACAAATGCGTCGCTACGGGATCGCATCGATTCAACTCGGGAACCGGGCCGCAAGCGACCGGCGCCGTCTACATCTTTCAGCATCACAGTTCCGGCAGCTGGCCGTATCGCCGCGTTCTCAAGGCCAACAATTCGCTGGTCGGCAACGAGAACTTCAGCGGCGCGCTCGCGTTCGCCGAAAACGGCAAGACCTTCGCGGTCGCGCAGGTGGGCGACAACAGTGCCGCCACGGGCATCAACGGCGACCGCACTGACAACTCGAAGGTGGCTGCCGGCGCCGTCTGGCTCTACTGAGGAACGTCATGAACTTTTATACGACGAAGGGATTCTTCGCATTCGCACTCACCTTGCTGGGTGCTTCGCCAGCATTCACCGCGCCGCCGGTGGCGCCGCAGGTCACCGTGGGCGCGGAGATCAAGCAGCTGCACTTCGACTGGAGCATCGTGCCGCGCTCGAACTACTACGAGTTCTGGTTCAAGGCAAACAACGGTGCGCCCTGGGTCAAGTTCTCCGAGCTTCAGCCGTGGCAACCGCACGCGGTCAACAACATTTCGGCGCATCTGCTCGACTGGGACCAGGCGCGTTACCAGATCAAGGCATGCAACTTCTCGGGCTGCACGCCCTCCCCCGAACTCGCGGTGCACGACCGCATGTTCGAGAGCATTGGCTACTTCAAGCCGAGTGGCAGCTACCGCGCCGCGAGATTCGGCTCAAGTGCTTCGATCTCGGAAGACGGGCAAACCATCGCGGCGTTCGCCGCCGATGAACCCGTTCCAGGCGGTCACGTCAGTACGCTTTACATCTTCGCCAAGGTGAACGGCTCCTGGCAGCAGCAGAAGCGCATCATCCCGTCCACCACTGTGCCGGATCGGCACAACGTCGGCGAATTCTTTGAGGGCCAGAACACGGTTGCCCTGAGTGCCGACGGCAACCGGCTCGTGACTTCGCTGCTCGTATGTGACGCGCCAGGCGGCACTTGTGATCACATGCTGTCGGTATGGCATCGGAGCGGCCCGACCTGGACGCGGGAGTACCAGGTCGTCGGCCAGAGCATTTACAGCTATTTGGATCCGGTGCAAATCAACGAAGCAGGCGATCGAATTCTGATCGGCGCCGGGAATGAGCTGGCGATTTTCGAGCGCACCGCGGCCGGCTGGACGAAGCACGCGCCGCTGCCAGCCGTGCCCGCTAACTACCTTTGCGACTACACCGGGCTGAGCGGTGACGGCATGACTCTCGCACATGCGTGCTATGTCGGCACCGGGGTGCACTTGTTGATCGCGAAAGCACCGGGATGGAACATTACCCAGGACTACGCGCTGTCGTGGCCCCTGCGCCACGCGTTCGGCGGCTTCGCGATCGACTATGCGGGCGCGACGGTAGCGCTCGCGACCAACAGTGAAACCATCGAGGCCCCGCCGCCCGATGCGCGCTCGCAGGTGCAGGTGCTCAGATTGGCAAATGGGTCCTTGTCGACCGCGATTATCCGCGCGGAAGGCTGGACGCCGAGCTACCGCAACTTCATCGGCGGCGCGCTCGCGCTGAGCCGGGATGGAAGTCTGCTCGCTGTCGGCGACTCTTCGGATCAGGGGCTGGGGCGCGGCGTGCTATCTCCACCCTTGCAGGCAGGCGATCCCGCCGCCGTCTTCCAGACGGGCGCGACGTCTATCTATGAGCTGCGCCCGGCCGGACCGCACTTGCGGCGGGTGATCAAACCGAACGATCTGGTCCCGCGCTATCGGTTCAACGACCAGCCGCTGGCGTTCGCGAACAACGGCAAGACCTTGCTGATCGCCGATTCGGAAGACTCGAGCAATGCAACCGGAATCAACGGCGACCGTGACGACACGTCATTTTCCTCTGCGGGCGCGCTGTGGCTGTATTGAGGTACACAATGAACGTTCACACGATGAAGAGAGTCGGCGCGCTCGTGCTCGGCTTGTTAGGCCCCCAGGTGTCGTTCGCCACGCCGCCTGCGGCCCCGCAGGTCACCGTCGGCGCGGACATAAAACAGCTGCATTTCGACTGGGACATCGTTCCCCGATCGAACTACTACGAGTTCTGGTTCAAGGCGAACGACGGCGCGCCGTACGTCAAGTTCAGCGAACTCGAGCCCTGGCAGCCGCAGGCGACCAACAACATCTCGGCCCATCTACTGGACTGGAGCCAGGCACGTTATCAGATCAAGGCATGCAACTTCTCGGGATGCACGCCCTCGCCCGAGCTCGCGGTGCACGATCGGATGTTCGAGAGCATTGGCTACTTCAAGCCGAGCGGGAGCTACCGCAACGGAAACTTCGGCAACTCCGCCGCAATCTCGGAAGACGGAAAGACCATCGCGGTTTTCGCCGGCAACGAGCCTGTCGCTGGCGGCAATGTCGCTTCGGTTTACTTGTTTACAAAAGTAAATGGCGCGTGGCACCAGCAGAAGCGGATCGTTCCGTCGACCACGGCGCCGGGACTTCACAACGTCGGACTAGTCTATCCGGCCTCGGGAGCGCTATCCCTGAGTGGCGATGGCAACCGACTCATGACTTCGATGCCCCTCTGCCTTTCTGCCGACAGCAGCTGCCGCCAGATGCTGTCCGTCTGGGTCCGAAGTGGAACGACATGGACGCGCGAGTATCAAGTCGTCGGACAGAGTCAATTTGTCGTGGCGACGGCGCAGATGAACGAAGCCGGCGATCGCATCGTTTACCGCGCCTCGAACTACAACCAACCACTGGAAATGCTCGAGCGCACGACAGCCGGCTGGACGAAACACGCTCCGATTCCGCAAGACCCGGATGGTTATGGCTGCGGGGTCTGGCTGAGCGGCGACGGGGCCACGATCGCACGCGCCTGCTCGTACAACCCCACGCCAAGCGAGGAATATCAGACACATCTGGTCATTGCGCGAGCGCCGGCCTGGAACATCGTCTACGACTTCAAACTCGAATGGCCGAGCGGTCATCCCTACGGAGGCTTCGCGATCGACTACGCGGGAACCACTGTGGCTTTTGCCTCGAGCATTTTGGTCGACTATCCGCTCGCAGACCAACGACCCCAGGTGCAGGTGCTCAGGATCGCGGACGGCGACCTCTCCACTTCTATTTTGCATGCCGGTAGTTGGGCGCCAGCCGAATACGGCACTTTCGGCCGTGCGCTCGCGCTGAGCCGCGATGGGGGACTGCTCGCAATCAGCAATGGGCACGACCGTGGCTTGGGGCGTGGAGTCCTTTCGCCACCGTTGCTTGCGGGCACCGTCAAAACCGGCGCGACTTCAATCTTTGAGCTCCGTCCGAACGGGCCGCGCCTGCGCAGGACGATCAAACCGGAAAGTGACAGGCCCGACGCACGTTTGAGGGATTCACTGTCGTTCGCCAACAACGGCAGGACTTTGCTGATCGCAGATCCCGACGACGCAAGTAGGGCGATGGGAATCAATGGCGATCGTGACGACACATCACTGCCTGGCGCTGGCGCTCTCTGGCTCTACTGAGGAAGCATCATGAGCAAACGTACAACCAACACGATGGCCGCCGCTCTGGCGCTTGGCCTGGCAGGCACCGCATCAGTGCTTGCCGCGCCGCCCGCGGCACCCCAAGTCACCGTCGGCGCGGACATCAAGCAGCTGCAGTTCGACTGGGACATCGTCCCACGATCTAACTACTACGAACTGTGGTTCAAGGCGAACAACGCGGCGCCGTACGTGAAGTTCAGCGAATCGGAGCCGTGGCGGCCGCGCATCCTGAGCAGCGTGTCCGCTCACCTGCTCGACTGGAACCAGGCGCGTTACCAGGTGCGGGCCTGCAACCCATCGGGCTGCGGAGTTTCACCGGACATCGCGGTGACCGATCTGCAGCAGCAGACGCTCGGCTATTTCAAATCCTCGCACCCGGCGCAGAATGGCAGTTACGGACACACACTGTTGCTGTCGGAGGACGGGCAGACGCTCGTGGTGAGCGCGCCGTTCGAGGCCGATGTACCGGCCGCTTACATCTATCGCAAGGTGCAAGGGCAATGGCGCGAGGAAGCGCGCATCGAGCCCGGTAACTACACCGGCTTCGGCCACGGCATCGAGTTCTCGTTGAGCTACGACGCCAATGTCCTCGCGATCTCGACGCACGACATCACCGACGGTGTGAATGCCGAAGGCGCGGTCTACATCTACCGGCGCAGTGGCAACGCGTGGACATTCGATTCCCGCCTGGTTGGCGGCGCGCGCCAGGAGTTCGAGACTTTCGGCGCAAATCCGACGCTGGTGGGAGTGGGCAATATGCTCATGGTGTCGTACAGCTTTGGCGATTCCGAGCTGTACGAATATCGCAATGGCGGCTGGAAAGTGAATCGACGGTTTACAGCGCCCCCCGGCGCGGGGCCCGTCGTCATGGCGGGCGACGGCCAGGTGTTCGCGCGCTGCCGGCGAGCCAACGGCGCCATCGTGGTCGAAATCCAGCGGCTGGCCGCGGCCAATACGCCGCTCGAATCCATCACCGTCGCGAGCAGTAACCGGCAGCATTATTGCGAGAGCATCACCACCGACTACCTGGGCGACTTCGTCGCAGTCGGGCACGGCCCGCGCGGGCCTTCCGCGCCCGCGTGGGACCCGGAAGTGTCGATCATTCGCCGCATTCAGTATGTCTATCAGACGGCTGCCACACTGCGGCCCGGCGCCTGGCAGACAACCAGCGGCGAGCGACGCTCTGCTTTCGGCCATTCAGTCGCGCTCAGTCGTGAAAGCTCCATGATCGCCGTGGGCGACGTAAACGACTCCGGCCGGGGCCACGACGTGAACTCGCCACCGCTCACCGCCGGTACCGTCGCGACCGGCGCGGTATATGTTTTCCAGCGCCAGGGAAATTCATTCAGTCTGCGCCGAGTACTGAAACCGCACGTCATCAGCGCGCCGAAAACCGGGTTTGGCGCCGCCGTCTCGTTCGGCGACTACCACGGCGGCAAGACGCTCGCGGTCGGAGATCCGAGCGACAGCAGTTGGGCATCGGGAATTGGCGGCGACCGTGACAACACCTCACTGCCCTCGGCCGGCGCCGTCTGGCTTTACTGAGACATGAACATGACCAATCAACGCTTCTCCGTACGTACACGTTTCTTGATTTCGGCGGCGGTCGGATCGCTGCTGTCGCTGACGGCCATTGCAGCGCTGGCAGCCCCGCCCGCCGCGCCGCAAGTCACGGTCGGAGCGGACGTCAAGCGACTCGACTTCGACTGGGAAATCGTTCCACGCTCCAACTATTACGAGCTCATGTTCAAAGCGAACAACGGCGCGCCGTACGTGAAGTTCAGCGAGTCGGTGCCGTGGCGGCCGCATCTGGCCAGCGCTGTTTCCGCGCACCTGCTCGACTGGGAGCAGGCGCGGTACCAGGTGAGGGCCTGCAATTTCTCGGGATGCAGCGCATCGGCTCCGATTCCCGTCGCCGGTTTCATGGCCGACACGATCGGCTACTTCAAGGCCGGGCGACTGCACAACAATGGCCGTTTCGGTATCGCCACCGCGATCTCGGAGGACGGCAACACGCTCGCGGCCTTCACCGCCGGAGAGACCGCGCCGGAGTTTCCGCAGGCCGCGGTATACGTGTTTGCGAAGATCGACGGGCGCTGGCGGCAACAGGCGCGCCTGATTCCCCAGAGCAGCGTGGCGCCTTTCGAGAATGTCGGGTTGAGACGCGGCTCGGAAACCACGCTGTCGCTGAGCGCGGATGGCAACGTGTTGGTCGCAGGAATGGCGTTTGCCGATCTCAGTCGCGATCTGGATTCCGGCGGTGTGACTATCTACCGCAGGTCGGGTGGACAATGGACCCAGGAACATCAGGTCATCCACGTGCAGACGTTTTCCGGCTACGTGGGTTCGTTCTATTCCGAAGTCGACCATGCGGGCGAACACATCCTGTTTCGCCCCGGCGGCTTCGAACCAGCCGAAATGCTCGTGCACGGCCCAGCCGGCTGGACCAGCCATGCCCTTCAGCAGCCACCGTCCGATCTGCGCAACGGATACGGATGCGCAGCGCCGCGGCTGAGTGGCGATGGCGCATCCATCGCCTGGGCCTGTACGCAACTGCTCGCCCTGAACAATCAAGTCCTGTTCGTGTCCCGGCCGCCGGGTTGGCAGCTGTCGGGCCAGGCACCGATCGATTTCCCGGACGGTCACCTGATCAATCACGTGGCGATAGATTACGCCGGCACCACGATCGCCGTGGGCAGCGCCGCCGTCACGCAACCAATCAACGACCCGCGCAACCAGGTACGCGTGTACCGCGCCGTCTCGACGTCGAACAACGAATGGAACATCTCGGCGCCGATCCACGCCGGGGACTGGACGGCGTCCGATGACAACCAGTTCGGTGCCGACCTGGCGCTGAGTCGCGACGGGAAGTTGCTCGCCATCCTGGATACGCGCGACGAGGGTTTGGGGACGGGCGTGCTCTCACCACCGCTGCTGCCGGGCACCGAGCCCACGGGCGCGACATACATATTCGAGTTGCGCACGCAGGGCCCGTTCCTCCGGCGCGTGCTCAAGCCTAACAACCCGATCCCGGTCGGCGGGCTGTTCGAAGGCAAGGTCCGGTTCGCCAACAATGGCAAGACTCTCGTCGTGTCCGAGCCCGACGAACCCGGCAACTCTTCGGGGATCGACGGCGACCGCTTGTTGGGCGGGCGTCCGCGCACCGGCGCGGTCTGGCTGTACTGAGGAAAGAAAAGGGGACGGCTTTCCCTGGCGACGGCAGCACGCTTTCTCTCATGCCATCCGTCACCGGAAATCTCCACTTCGTCAAAATCTTCTTCACCGCAGGATTCCATGTCCCGAAACTTGGGCACATGAAATTCGACTTCCAGAAGTTCTACCAGGCGGTCAATGCCAAACGCACCGCACGCGCCGCGTCCTGGCGGCAAGTGGCTCGCGAAATCGGCATCGGCAAATCCACTCTCGCGCGCATGGCGCAGAACAAGCGGCCGGACGCCGACGGCCTCGCGGCGCTGGCGTTCTGGGCCGAGATCAATCCGGCGGACTTCGTGTTCGTCGAGCAGCCGGCCGCGTCAGCGGAATCCGTGCAGCTCCTCGGCAATGCCATGACTGCCTGATCAGAAGGGATTTGCGGCCCAAGCCTTGATCTTCTCGTGATAAGTGCGGCTCGATTGCAGCCGCGCACCACCGTGCAATATCACCAGGTACTCCCCGTGCGGCCCGGTCTCGAGCTCCTGGATGTGCCGCAGATTCACGATCAGCGACCGGTGGATGCGCAGGAACATCGCCGGATCGAGCGAGGATTCGAGCGTGGCGATCGGCACGTGCAGCAAATGGCGTGACGCCTTCATATGCAGTTGCACGTAGTTTTCCGCCGCCTGCACGTACAGGATGTCCTCGACGCCCACGAATGAAATCTTGCCATTGGCCCGCAGCGCGATACGCGCCAGAAACGCAGGCGCAGCCGACAACTGCTGCAGCAGCGACGCCAGGTGGCGATTGTCCGGACCCTGGATGCGCAGGCGCTCGCGCACGCGGTTCAGCGCCTGGCAGAACCGTTCACGCGTAACCGGCTTCAGTAGATAGTCGATGGCGTTCACCTCGAAGGCCTGGATCGCGTACTTGTCGTGCGCGGTGACGAAGATCACCGGCGGTATCGCGTCCGCGCCCAGCTCCTTGAGCACGCCGAAGCCGTCCATCGCGGGCATCTGCACGTCGAGCAGCACGAGGTCCGGCCGCTCGGTGCGAATCATCGCGACCGCCTCCGCGCCGTTGCGGGCCTGCGCCACGCCGCGCACCGATGCCTCCTCGCGCAGCAGCAGCAACATGCCTTCGCGCGCCAGCGGTTCATCGTCGACGATCAAAACGTTCATTTCTCTTCCAGCAGGTGAAACGGCAGGACCATGGTGACGATCGCGCCGCCCCTCGGATCGTCCCCGGCCTTGAGCGTTGACGTCTCGCCGTAGAGTTGCTTGAGACGCGCGCGGGTATTCGCGAGGCCGAGTTTGAGGCCCCCTGCGCCCGGCTGGCTGAACCCAGGTCCGTCGTCGCGCACCATTACGTGCAATTCGTCCCCCATGCGCGCGGCGCGGATCTCGATGACGCCCGGTGTCGCGCGCTGCCCGACGCCGTGGTGAATCGCGTTCTCCACGATGGGCTGCAGGCCCATGTGCGGCACCGCCGCGTCCAGCAGATCCGGCTCGACATCGATGTCCACGCGCAGCCGATCGGAGAAGCGCAGCTGCTCGATGGATAGATAGAGATTGAGGTATTCGAGTTCACGCGCGAGCGTTACCTCCTGCGCGTCCATGTCGGCGAGCACTGCGCGCAGCAGGTCGCTGAAGCGCGCCAGGGTTTCTTCGGCCTGCTGGCCTTTCTGCTGGCGCACCAGCACGACGATCGCGTTCAAGGTGTTGAACAGGAAATGCGGCTGCAATTGCGCCTTCAGCGCGCCCAACCGCGCCTGCGCGACCTGTGTTTCGAGCTGCGACGCACGCAGATCCGAGCGCAGCACCGCCTGTGCGCGCTCCTGGAAAAGCGAGTAGTTCCGAATGGCGGACTGGATGCTCAGCACCACCCAGTACGCCAGGATCCCGGTGTGAAAGCCGAAGATGGACAGCAGCGTCACCTCGCTGCGCAGATTGATCGCGGGCTCGATGGGCCAGAACTCGTTCCAGGTCAGGTGAAACGTCGCCTCGAGCGCGATCCGCGAAACCGTCCAGCAAATGCTCAAGCCCAGGTGCAGCCCGAGCAGCCGCGCGAGGTGCTGACGTTCGAGGGGCCAGCGGCGCCCCGCCCAGACGACCAGCGGCGTCAACAACGCCGAGATGTAGATGTTCGCGAACCAGTAGCGAAAGTCGGCCCAGGGATTCGGATCGTCCCAGTAGAAGCGGCGCGTGACGTTCTGCGCGAAATAGATCGCCCCCACCAGGGTCCAGGCGAGGAAGTAGAAGGCCCACGGCCTGATCTTGCGCAGGTTCATGACAGGCCCGGGAGCTTAACCCTCAAGCACGCGGGTCGCTGAACACGAAGTCGCGCGCTTCCTGCGTCTTGTGACAGGCGTCGAAACAGGCGGCCTTTGCCTGGGCCGGTGTGATGCCGACAGCGGTATCGTGCGCGCTGAAAATGTTGAAGTACCAGCCGCCGGTATCGGCATGGTGTTTGCTGTCCTTGCGCATCACCGCGACGTGGCCGAGCTCGCCCGCCTGCCAGATCCCATTCTCGCCGAGGGTCGCGTGCACCCGCTCATCGACGATTACTGCACCGTCGCGGAATTTTCCCCAGCTGGCGAGCGCGCGGTCGTTGGCGAAGTGGTGGCGAAAGCCGCCCTGCCGCTCGTAGTTAGGGCTGGTCGGGCCGACCAGCTTGAACTTGACGGCCGGCCACTGCCGGTAGCCCTCGGGGTAGCAGACGGCGTCGGGCGAGCTGGCCGGCGCGCTGCCACCTAACAGGCCGACGAGCGCCAGTGCGGTGACTCGGGCGGACATTCGGATTGTCATGGACATCAAATAGCGCAAGCGGGCGTCTGCCGGAAAGGTTGTTTGACGAACCGGCCAAAATTGGTGACGAACGGGCGGAACTTTTTGGTACTGAACCGACCCGTCAGAGGGTGAGCGACTGCGTGCTGAATCCGGCGAGCGGCGATTCATAGTCGCGCGCGAGCGCGATCACCTTGAACGCCTCGCCCATTTCCCCGGGCAACAGCAGCTTGCGCGCCTCACCGGCGAGAAGCGTCTGCGCCTTGAGATCGTGCGCGACCGCTTGCATGCCGGTAGTTAGAATGGATTCGATGCCCGCGCCGATCAGGAACGCCGCCTGGGTCGCGAAACCCCGCACTGCAAGCCGGGCGCTGTCGGCGGCCTCGGCCACGCGCGTGAAATCGACCCAGGCGGTGATGTCCTGCAGACCCACGTTGATGAACGGATCGTCGTGGGCGCGGTGGCGAAAGTGGCAGCGCAACGTGCCGGTGCTGCGCTCGGGATGGTAGAGCTGCGCGCGCGGCAGGCCGTAGTCGATCAGCAGCGCCACGCCTTCCTCGAGGTGCTCCGCGAGACTTGCGATCCACGGCTGAAACGAAAGGCAGACCTCTGAAACATATCCTTCCGGCAGTGGCGCGGGCAGTGCCTCGACGATGTCCGCCACGGCATGCATGAGCTCGGGCGTGGGCGAGGTTTCGCGCCAGGCGAATTCATCGCCTTCGAGGGCGACGCCGAGCGCATGCACGGCGATGCCACCGGGCTGGGCGCGCAGCACGAAGCGTTCGACCGGCATGGCGTCGAGCACTTCGTTGGCAAGCACCACGCCGCGGATCGGCGGTTCCGGCCAGTGATCTAACCACTGCACACGGCGCGCGAGCACAGGCGGCAGCTGCGCGATTCGCGCGCGTTGCCGCTCGACGAGGTCTGCGCTCACTTCGAGAATGAGATAGCGAGCCGGCAGGCACTCGAGGGCCGCGAGTTCCGTGAGAATATCCGCCGCCATACGGCCCGACCCCGCGCCGACTTCGAGGACGTCGCCGCCGGTGTCGCGCAGGATGTCGGCGGTCTGCCGGGCGAGGCAGCGGGAGAACAAGCTCGAGACTTCCGGCGCGGTGACGAAATCGCCGCCACCGCCGATCTTGGTGGCGCCCGCGCTGTAGTAGCCGAGCCCGGGCGCATACAGGGCGAGCCGCATGAAAGCGTCGAAGCCGATGACCCCGCCGTGTTCGGCGATGAACGCGCGGACATGCGCGGCCACACGCTCGGAATGCGCTCGTTCAGCGTCGTCGAGTGGTGGCAGGGTTGTGACGGACGCGGCAGAAGTCATAGAGTGCATTGATGCAGAACAAGGACGGAAGTCTAGCGGGCAGGACGGTGCTGATCACGGGCGCTGCGCGTCGCGTCGGCGCTGCCATCGTTCGCGCCATGCACGGCGCCGGTGCAAATCTCGTGGTGCACTACCGCAAGTCGGCGAACGAGGCCGCGCAGCTCGCGGATGAGCTCAATGCGAAGCGCGGCAAGTCCGTCGTCACGATGCAGGCCGATCTGCTCGACATTGCAAAGTTGCCATCGCTGGTGGAGTTCGCGGTGCGCACCTTCGGCGGGTTGGACGTACTCGTCAACAATGCCTCCTCGTTCTACCCCACGCCCGTCGGTGAGATCACGCCCGCGGCCTGGGACGATCTCATGGGCAGCAATCTCAAGGTGCCGCTGTTTCTATCGCAGGCCGCGGCGCCGGCGCTGCGCAAATCGAGCGGGCTGATCGTAAACATCGTGGATATCCACTCGTTGCGCCCGCTGCGCAATTACACCGTGTACTGCGCGGCGAAAGCGGGCCTGCACATGCTCACGCGTTCGCTCGCCAAGGAGCTCGGCCCCGAGGTACGCGTGAACGGGATTTCGCCGGGACCGGTGTTGTGGGCGGAAGGCCAGGCCGACGAAACCGCGCGGAAGAAGGTCGTCGACAGCACCATCCTCAAGCGCATGGGCACGCCGCAGGACATTGCGCGCACCGCGCTGTTCTTCGCGGCATCGGCGCCTTTCATCACCGGGCAGATTCTCGCGGTCGACGGCGGCCGCAGCGTGGCGTGGTGAGAGAAGAAGTGGTGCCGGGAAGGGGTTTCCGGCGTTGAGTCAACCTGCGCGCAAGCGCGGAGTTTGAATCAACCCCGGAAACCCCTTCCCGGCACCGCTTCGATCTCGACCGGCGTCATCTCATGGCCGCCCCGATCGAACTCGCCCCACAATTCGGCCATCGTCTGGTTGGCGAGCGGATGCCGCACGTGCGGTGCGATTTCCGCCATCGGCCCTAACATGAATGGACGCTTGAGCAGATCCGGCCGCGGCACGGTGTATGCCGAAGTCTTCTCGATCAGGTCGCCGTACAGCAGGATGTCCAGATCCATCGTGCGCGACGCCCACTTCGGCGCGTTGCGCGGCCGGCCGCAGGCGTGTTCCATGTCGTGCAGCCGTGCCAGTACGGCATCGAGCGATTCGTCGGTGGTGAACCCGACTACCAGATTGATGAAATCCGGACCTTCGAATCCCACCGCCGCGTTTCGATATGCGCGCGAGAAACGCGCGTCGGGCCACAGGCGTGCGATCTCGGCGCAGGCGCGCGCGAGATTCTTTTCCGGCTCGACGTTGCTGCCGGCCGCCACATAGACGGCGGTCATTTCGCTGCCAGGTCGGCGCCCGTGCGCAGCACCGCCACGCCCACGTCCTTCGAACCGCGGATCGCGCCCGGCTTGTTCACCGACAGCCGCACCCATTCCACCGCGAATTCCTCGAGGATCATCAACGCAGCGCGATGCGCCAGCGTTTCCACCAGCTTGAATTCCGAGCCGCTGACGAACGCGATGAGCCGCTTGGCGACCTTCTTGTAATCGAGCGTATCGGCGACGTCATCCGACAGCGCGGCGCGCGCACAATCCACCGGCATTTCGACGTCGACCACGATCGTCTGCTTCGTGCGCCGTTCCCACTCGATGAAGCCGATGATGCACTCCACCTCGAGACCATGCAGAAAGATCCGGTCGCCCTTGTCCGGCGTCGACGCCGAACTCGGTATCGTCACTGTCTTGGGGCCGCTGCTCACCTTGCTTCTGGCCATGCGTCGAAGGATTCCATGCTAACTATTGAGTTCCGAAAGCGGCCAGGTGGCGCGCGCGCGGATCGCCGGTGATTCGTGATAGCCCGCCTTGAGGCGCGCCAAGCCGGCGACCGCGATCATGGCGGCATTGTCGGTGCAAAACTCGATGCGCGGGTAAAAGACTTTCGCGCCCTGGCGCGACACCGCCCCCGCCAACCGTTCGCGCAAGCTGCGGTTCGCGCCCACGCCGCCCGCCACCACCAGCGCGTCGTAGCCGGTTTGCTCGAGCGCCCGCAGTGTCTTGACCGTCAGCGTTTCGACGATGGCCTCCTCCACGCCGGCCGCGATGTCCGCGCGCGTCGGCGCATCGAGCGTGCCATTGCGCTGGTTCTCCTTCACGGCCAGCGACACCGCCGTCTTCAACCCTGAAAAGCTGAACTCGAGTCCGGGCCGATCGAGCATGGGGCGCGGGAATTCGAAGCGCCAGGCATTGCCGACCGTTGCCAGCTTCGCGAGCTCCGGCCCGCCGGGATACGGCAGACCTAACAACTTCGCGGACTTGTCGAACGCCTCGCCTGCCGCATCGTCGCGCGTTTCGCCGAGCACGGTGTAGTGACCGGCCCGTTCGACATCGATGAGCATGGTGTGCCCGCCCGACACGAGCAGCGCCAGGTGCGGAAACGGCGGCGGTTCGGCCTCGAGCAGCGGCGCGAGCAGATGTCCCTCGAGGTGATGGACCGCGACCGCCGGCACGTTCCAGGCATAGGCGAGCGAACGGCCAAGTGCTGCGCCGGTCAGCAATGCGCCGATCAGCCCGGGACCTGCGGTGTAGGCCACGCCGTCGATCTGTTCTTTCGAGGTCCCGGCGTCCGCCAGGGCGGTTTGGACCAAGGGCAGCAGGCGGCGCACGTGGTCGCGCGACGCCAGCTCGGGCACGACACCGCCGTAGATCCGGTGCAGATCGACCTGGCTGTGGATCTCGTGCGACAACAGGCCGGCCGCGTCGTCAAAGACGGCCACCGCCGATTCATCGCAGGAGGATTCGAGGGCCAGGATGCGCATGTATATAGAGTGAGGCCTCGCGCAACAGCGGGGCTTTGCTTTTTGGGGGCCCATCTATAGAATCGCCACCCCTGCCCCAGGCAGGTTGTGGCAAAACTCCAAACAGATCAATGGGTTGAGGTTTCGATGCCGAGCGTTCGCGTACGAGAAAACGAATATTTCGATGCCGCCCTGCGCCGATTCAAGCGCGCGTGCGAAAAAGCGGGCGTGTTGACGGAGCTGCGGCGCCGCGAATTCTACGAGAAGCCCACGCAGGAGCGTAAGCGCAAGAAGGCTGCCGCCGTGAAGCGTCACCTCAAGCGCAACAGCCCGCGTGAGTACTCGGCGCGTCCGCGCCCAAGCTGAGCATTTCTTGAGATGACGCTCAAAGAGCGCATCACCGAAGACATGAAGACCGCGATGCGATCCGGCGAAAAGGACCGTCTCGCGGTCATTCGTCTTTTGCAGGCTGCCATCAAGCAGCGTGAAGTCGACGAGCGCATCGTGCTCGACGACGCCCAGGTCACTTCCGTGCTCGAGAAGATGATCAAGCAGCGCAAGGAATCCATCGTCGCCTTCGAAAAGGGCGCGCGCGCCGATCTCGTTGCGAAAGAGACCGCGGAAATCGTGGTGCTCACGCCCTATCTTCCCGCACAGCTGTCCGAAGCCGATCTGGATGCGCTGATCAGCGATGCCATCGCGTCGACCGGGGCCGCGTCCATCAAGGACATGGGCAAGGTCATGGGCGTCGTGAAAGCGAAAGCCGCCGGCAAGGCCGACATGGGCGCCGTCGGCGCCCGCATCAAAGCCAAGCTCGGCGGTTAAGGCCGGATGGGCGGCCGAGGTCTGGCCACCGCTGGCGCGCTGATCCTGATCGCGCTGGTCTGTATCTCCATCTCACGCAAGATTGAAACCGAACGCCGTCAGCTCGGGCGTTTCCCGCGCAAGCGCCTGCCGCTCGTGATTGGCGGATCGATCGCAGCGCTGATCCTCTGCATCGTGGTGGCATTGGCGATATTGCGCTGAAGTCCGGCGCTAGAATCTTGCGATGGCCGGCCGCATTCCCCAGAGCTTCATCGACGACCTGACCGCGCGCGCGGACATCGTCGAATTGATCGGCACCCGCGTCGAACTCAAGAAAGCCGGCCGCGAATACCGTGCCTGCTGCCCGTTCCACAACGAGAAAACCCCGTCGTTCTGGGTGAGTCCGGTCAAGCAGTTCTATCACTGCTTCGGCTGCGGCGCGCACGGCACCGCGCTCGGCTTTCTCATGGAATACGACAAGCTGAGTTTTCCCGAGGCCATCGAAGAGCTCGCGGGTCGCCTCGGGCTCGACGTGCCGCGGGAAGCGGGAGGCCAACCCGACACCGCCGGCAGCACCGCGCCGCTGTACGACATGAACCTGCGCGTCGCGAAATACTTCGCGAGCGTGCTGCCGAACGATGCGCGCGCGCAGGAGTACGCGCGCAAGCGCGGGCTCACGCGTGAAACGATCGAGAAATTCATGATCGGCTTCGCCACGAACTCCTGGAACGAAGTGATCAAGCGCTTCGGTGCCAACGAGTCCGACCGCAAGGCGTTGTCCGAGTGCGGCCTGATCATCGAACGCGAGCGCACCGACAGCCGCACGCTCGACCGCCACTACGACCGCTTCCGCGACCGGCTGATGTTCCCGATCCGCGATTCGCGCGGACGAGTCCTGGCCTTCGGCGGCCGGATCATCGATGCGGGCGAACCAAAGTACCTGAACTCGCCCGAGACCATGCTGTTTCACAAGGGTCGCGAGCTCTACGGCCTCTTTGAAGTGCGCCAGAGCCGCAGCACCGTGAAGCGCCTGATGGTGGTCGAGGGCTACATGGACGTGGCGCGCCTGCACCAGGCCGGGGTGAACTACGCCGTGGCCACGCTCGGCACCGCAACCACCCCCGAACATCTGCGCCGCATCTTCAAACTGGTGAACGAGGTGGTGTTCTGCTTCGACGGCGACAAGGCCGGCCGCGCGGCCGCCTGGCGCGCACTCGGCAATGCCCTGCCCGAGGCCCGCGACGGCCGGCAGATCCGCTTCCTGTTCCTGCCCGAAGGACATGACCCGGATTCGCTCGTGGGTGAAGAAGGCCGCGAGGCGTTCGAGAAGCGTCTCGCGCAAGCGTTGCCCCTTTCCGAATATCTGTCGATTTCTCTCGGCGAACAGACGGATCTGAGCCATGCCGACGGTCGCGCACAGTTCGCGGAACTGGCCCGTCCGCTGGTCGGGAAGGTAGCGCCGGGGGTGTACCGCGATCTGCTGATTGATCGTCTGGCGGAGTCGATCAAGCTTTCCTCTGCCAGATTGAACCAATTATGGTTCAACGAAGTCACGGATACGGCGGGCAATCACCTGACGGGCGCCGGCCCCATCGCCGAAGCGGGCCTTGCGGGAACGGCCCCGGGGCGGCGTGCATCGGCGCGGCCGCGCGATGGCGGCGGCGGCAAAGGGCTGATTACCAAGGCGGTCAGACACCTGGTGCATTTCCCAGCCGTCGCCACCGGGATTTCCGGGGCGCAATTGACGCAACTCGAGATGAACGACGATCCGGGCGCGCGCTTCCTCTTCGAGCTGATCGATCAGCTGCAACAGGAGCCGGCGGCCCATACCGCGCAGCTGCTGGAACGCTGGCGCGATCGGCCCGAAGGGGCACGGATGCGGGCGTTGGCGGGCGAGGAATTGGTGGGCATCGACGAGGCCGGGGCTGCGCTCGAATTGGCCTCGGTCATCGATACCCTGGCGATGGAACCAACGCTGCGCCGGCATGACGAATTGATGGCGAAACAGGACCTCACGGACGACGAACGCACCGAGCTCAAGGAACTCAACGTCGCCATCCACATGTCCAAGAGCCGCGCCGCACAAAGCGCTTCAGGAGAGGGCTTCGGCGGCCGTTAAAAGATTTGCGGCCATGACCCTTTTGGCCCGAATTTTGCGTTGATCTTGAAGTCAAACTTGAACGGAAGTCGTTGACCCACGGGCGATTTTCGCTTTGTCAAGCGGT